>Ga0326511_10001343_pt1 | contig 20476 bp, 15 predicted proteins | sample 0_2496_0518_D_FD_203701 | JGI IMG/M metagenome (GOLD analysis project Ga0326511, IMG submission 203701) | Bovine rumen microbial communities from UC Davis, California, United States - 0_2496_0518 | ecosystem: Host-associated > Mammals > Digestive system > Stomach > Rumen | place: USA... | reverse complement strand
TCTCTCTTTCCACAGAAGCTATCGACGCATCCGCACTCGTAGATGAAGTTACTCGTCGAGTCGCCGGTAGAGCAGATACAGACGAGACACTTCCTGTCACGATCAATGCGACAGACGCGACAATCGCCGAATGGGAAGGTGTTATCACAGCTTTCAACGGTCTGACAACCGGACAGGAGCTTTGGTTTGAGGTTTATCATCCCAGACTGACAAAAGGTTTCTTCTTCAAGGCTGAACCGCCGAAGAAACTTCCGATGCCGGAAATGGGTCAGAATCAACTTCTGACAATGGAAATCAACCTTGTCGTAACAGAGTATGTCGGCATGGCTACGGCTGTTGAGCCGTCCACATAATAATATTATTTCGTTAGGTACACGGGGGAGTCGAAAGGCTCCCCCTTTCCTTTTATTTAAGGTTGCTCACGCCTTTAACGTGGGGGAAAGGGTTTCAAAATGGCTAAAAAGAAAAACACTTTTACTGTTAACGGCAGAAAGTATATCGCCAAAGAGTTTGACTTCAATGCGGTCGCAGATTTCGACATGATGGGCATTTCTATTGAAGATTTCGGCAAGAAGAATCTTGCGCTTGCCAGAGCGTACCTTGCCCTGTACAACAACAACAACCTTGCATGGGCTGGTAATGAAATCCAGGAACACGTCATTAATGGCGGCACGCTTGTAGACCTTTTTGAAGTATTTGGAAACTCTGTGGCGGACTCCGGTTTTTTTCAAGCAGTCAACAAGAGCACAGAAAAGACAGCTCAGTCGGGCAAGAAAGAAGAGACAGCGGAAGAGTAAGCCAAAAGAAGAGTCCGAAAGACTATGACGATGTGCGTGACTATTTTCGTTTTGAGTGGTTGCCAGACGCACTTGCCATTGGCATTTCGGAAGAACTTTTCTGGACGCTCAACCCTCACAGGCTAAAGGCTTACGTCAAGGCTGATGAGATACGCAAAGAACGTCAGGACGAAGAAATGTGGCGCATGGGCTTGTATGTCAACCGTGCCACACTCGCTTCTACGGAAAACGTCTTGGCTGGAAAGAAAGCGACTATCACATACTTTGAAGAGCCTTTGCTTGCGACTGCAAAGAAAGAAACCGAAGAAGTTGCCTTAACAGAAGAGCAACAGATGAAGCAAGTCGAAGCGTTGTTTACATCACTTAATGTGTTGGCGACAAACTCAAAACTTGCACAGCATAAAACTTCGGATTAAATGTCTCCGAAAGAAAGGAGACTTAAGATATGCCTAATGGTGATGTAATTGACAGCTTGTCGTTAGAGATAGGCGCAAGCGTCAATAAGTCAATTAGCGCCATTGACCAATTACAACAGCATCTTAAAACGCTGAACAGCTCCCTTGAAAATTTCAAGGACGGTGGAAGTTACAAGCGTGCGCTTGATAATCTATCGAGTGGGTTCACCAATCTCGGAAATAGTATCAAAGCACTTGATCCAGACAAGATAACCAGAGTTTCAGCATCACTCAAAGACCTTGCGAAAAATGCAAGTAAGCTGAACAACGCTTTTGGAAGTGGTTCTTCTTACAGCAAGTCCATGAGCGATATGAACAAGGAACTTTCCGAACAAGGGAAAGAGCTTGCATCTACTTTCGGTGTAACGGGTGCAAAAAACGTAGAAGCCGTCACGCAAGCGTTCAGAGAACTTTCTTCGGAGATTGACAGTTCCGGTAATAAAACATCTGGATACGCAGATAAGCTAGAGAATCTCGTTAAAATAATACAAGGTTCCGCAGGCGACGTAACTGGTGGCATAGGAGAATCAATCGCACAACAGGTGCGCAAGTATGTTTCCGATGCAAACAAGAGTGGTTCAAAGATTTACCTTCCATTTGAGCCTAGCGAGTTCTCGGACGACTATCGTTCCATGCGTGCCACATTTGGAAAGATGTTCACGTCTGATGACCTTGCGCTATTTGAAGGTGCGCAAGATATAGCTTCTTTTGCGGAAGAGATGAATGGCGCACTCGGAAACATAATCGACTTAGGGACCGGCGAGTTCATGAGCGGAAACGAAGCTGATATTTTCCGTCAGATTTATGACTACCTTGTGCAAGCCAGAGATGAACAGGAAAAGCTCACGCAAGCCGCACAAGAGTACGTTGTTTCCGAAAAAGATGTTGCCAATGAAGTTGAAGCTCTTATACCAAAGATGCAGGCGCTTCAAACTGCTACCAGTGGAGAAAACAGTGGTGGCGCAGGTGGCATTAATTCCCTTGCGGATTCCTTAAAGGGTCTGAAAGACGTAACGATTCCGGATTTCTCCAAACTAAAGGTTCTTGCAAGTTCAGCGGAAAAGCTCGGTGGTGAAAACGCAACCGCAGCAGCCACAAATATCCCTGCAATAGCCGGAAGTCTCAAAAACCTTGACGGTGTCACAATTCCGGACGCAAGCAATATTTCAACTTTCGCCAGTGCCATCTCGAAACTTGGTGGCAAGAACGCCAAGAATATCGCATGGACTCTGCCGAATATCACAGCCGAACTTGAAGCGTTCTCACGGCACTTTAGCGGAATATCCATAAACGAAGGTTCCGTCAGCGCTATCAGCTCTTTGGCATCGGCTTTCTCAAGGCTCGGTGGCAAAAACGCCAATGAAGCCATAAAAACACTTCCGCAACTTAGTGATGCGATACGGAAGATCGTTGAGGATTTAAACAGCCTACCGGAAGTTTCTGACAAGACGCAACAGCTAGTGGTCGCCCTTGGAAATCTTGCCAAAGCGAACAAGAGCGTTTCCGGAATGACCAAAGAAGCCACCGCAAGCACGGGCAAGATGAACGCTGTGTTCAATGCCGGGAAAGCCGTAGTGAAATCCTATGCAGATGCCTTCAAACAAGGCTATCAAGGGGCTATGCATTTCGGTAGAGGTCTGAGACAGGTCAAGACCCATACTGAAAGTCTTGCGATGGCGATTGTTAAAGTCAGAACGTTGATATGGGGATTAAGACAGGTCATGAGCTTCTTCTCCGGGGCTGTTGAAAACGCTTCTTCCCTTACAGAAGTACAGAACGTTGTCGCCAACGTCTATGATGCTTCTTACATTGAGGAGTTCAATAAGGCGGCTGAGAATACCATTACTACACTTGGTATGTCGAAGTTGTCCTTTGAGCAGTACGCTTCTCGGTATCAGGCAATGGGCAAGGCTATGGGTATTACCAATAGCCAAATGTCGAGCGCCGAAGACCATCTTAAGTCAATGGGCATCGAGTACGGTGTAGCAACCGGAAAGATGGGTGACATGTCCGTCAATTTGACTCGGTTGGCGGCTGATATGGCGTCCTTCTATGACGTAAGTCAAGAGGATGTATATACGAGTCTGCAAGCAATCTATACTGGACAGACGAGACCGTTAATGTTAGCGGCTTAATGTAGCGATACATTATGAAACAGTTGAAGAACGCAAGCAAAAGCGGTGTGAGTAGGTAACTACTTGCTAACGGTGAAAACCTAAACCACAACAAAAGCAAATATTGACTTTACCAAAGCAATCCTTGTATAATAAATGTGAAAGGAGTGCTTATGAAAGGTTACGTTTACAAGGCTGTTGTGGCAGGAAAAGTTTATGTCGGAAAAACTACTGGAACTTTTGAAGGTAGGGTGAAAACACATATTAATCACGCTTTCGTACAAAAGCATAATACTGAAATAGGAAAAGCACTTAGGACTCTTACGGAAGAAGAAGCGGTAGAGGCTTTTACCATAATAGAAGAACTTGAGTATCCGACTTATGAGGAATTGGAAGAAAAACTATGTGAGAAGGAAAACTTCTACATGGAAAAATTTGAATCTATATTCCCAAACGGATATAATGTGGTTAAATCATTCCCTTGCAAAAAGAGGAATGTAAAAACTCAACCACCACGAGAATCTGTTATGAGAAAAGTTATTTGCTTAGAAACCGAACAAGAATTTCCGTCTATCGCAGAGGCAAGCCGATTTGCGAATGTAAACATATCTGCTGTTTATCATTGCCTTAAAGGGATTAACAACACGGCAGGTGGTTATCATTGGAAATACAAAGACGAAGAGTACCACAAGTGCGAAAGACCGGAAGGGCGTAGAAATAGAAAATCTCAAAGCAAACCTGTCATGTGCAGAGAAACTGGAATTTCATATCCGTCAATCGGTGAAGCAAGCCGACAAACCGGAATGATAAGTTCCAACATTGCAAAGTGCGCTAATGGCAAGGTTGTTTCAGCAGGTGGTTTCAAGTGGGGATTCATAGTTGATGGTAAACCGATTTACATTGATCGTGAAGACCGAAACAAAACAAGAATCAAATGCATTGAAACGGGAGATGTTTTCGAGTCTATGACAGAGTGTGCTAAGTCACTCGGAGAGAAGAGTTGCGGTTCACTTCAATCTTCAATTCAGTACGGATGCAAGCACAAGGGCAAAACATATGTGAAGATATAAACTTTCGGCAATACCGTGCGGAGCCGACAATTATTGTCGGAACGTGTAACGACTATCCCGTAAGGGAGTAGGGTGGAGATTAGCACCATTCGAAGTATCAACAATCCCATTGGGATTAAGAGATAGTCTAATCCGTTTCAAATATCTGGAAACAGACGGTAGTAAATGTACGTCAATACGGTAAACTAAATCTTGCCGCTTAATGCAGTAATGCATTAATGATAATCGGACAAAAACGGGGAAAGCTAAATCGGAAACATCCGACATGCTAATCCCGTGATAATGCAAGAAACTAAAGAGTCTTGCACATTGTAGAGCATAGGGATTGAACCTGTGCTTTTCTTTTTGGAAAAGTTCAGAATATAACATCCCCACGAGTGCCCGACTTCCTATTATATAGGAAGAAAATATATGCCGACCTTACGTTGGAAACCGTAAGAACCATAGGATAAAAAGCCTATGGGATAACAAAGTGATAGATTTAACGCAAGCCACTTTACAAGAGTGGGCTATGAAGCAGGGACTTGATGCCAACATTTCGTCTATGACACAGGCTGAAAAGACCATGCTCCGGTATCAGTACGTTATGCAAGCCGCCCAGAGTGCGATGAATGACTTCCAAAAAACTCAGGATACTTGGCATAACCAAACAGTCATTCTCAAAGAGTCATTTAAGGCTCTTGGTACGGTCATTGGTACAGGTCTTATCAATGCTCTTAAACCGGCTCTGAAAGGCTTTAACATTTTCCTGCAAAGCACAATAGCTTTTGCACAAAACGTCCTTAATGCTCTCGGAAAGATTTTCGGTTGGGAGTATGAAATCACAGGTGGCGGTATTGCCGACGACGCACTTGCCGGAGTCGAAGATATAGCTACCGACTTAGGCGATGCCACTGGTGGTGCTGATGACTTAGGTGACAGCGTTGGTGGAGTCGGTGATGCACTTGATGATGCTACCGATAACGCTAAGAAGCTGAAAGCTACGATTCTTGGCTTCGATGAACTGAACGTCCTCAATGATGTAGCGGACACGCTTAATAGCGGTTCTGGCTCTGGTGGCGGTTCCGGTTCTGGCGGTAAAGGGTCTGGCTCTGGTTCTGGTGGCGGTACTGGTGCAGGTGGAGCAGGTGCAAGTCCGGTAGGAGTGGTCGCAAGAAAGACTAAATCCGCATTTGAGTCGGAAATTGACAACCTGTATGACCTTGGGAAATATATCTCCGATGCCCTTAAGAAAGCTATGGACAGCATTGATTGGGATGAGATATATGAAAAGGCACGTAACTTCGGCAAAGGTCTTGCGCAGTTCCTTAATGGTCTGTTCCAACCGGAAACTTTCGCTTCACTTGGCAAAACGATTGCAGGGGCGATAAACACAGCCTTGAACGCACTTGATGCGTTTGCACAGGAATTTGATTTCTACAATCTCGGCGTTTGTATCGGAAGAGCAATCAACAGTACGCTTTCCAATATTGATTGGGATGTAGCTACAAGCGCCGCCAAAGGCTGGGGCAAAGGTCTTGCAGAACAAATTAATGGGTTCTTTGATGCAACCGACTTCTATCTTGTCGGTGAGACAATAGCTCGTAGCCTTAACACTGCGATCCTTTTTGCTTTTGAGTTCGGAAGTGAACTTAACTGGGAAAGAATCGGTCAACGGCTCGGACTTGCCATTAACGGCTTCTTCGAGAACTTTGATGTAGACCAATGCGCCGAAGCAATCAATTCGTTCGTTCACGGAATCAAGGACGCAATTAAGTCGTTCATAGACACGGTCAATTGGGAAGAGGTCATCAGCGAAATCGGTGAACTTCTGACAAAGATTGACTGGTGGTCAATTATTCAGTTAAAAATCGGCGCTGATTTGTTCGGAGTCGCTCTCGGTATCGTTGGCGGTATCGTAAGCGGTTTTAAGACAAACACAATCTCGACGCTTCTTGGTCTTGGCGTACAGGCACTTGGAACAACAATATCGACCAAACTTGCTTCTGTATTTGGAATAGGAGCAGCCGCAGGTGGCGCAGGAGCCGCCGGTGCAGGAGCCGCTGGCGCAGGCGCAGGTGCTACTGGCGCAGGCGTTGTCGCAGAAGCCACAGCAGCAGGAAGTGGTGTTGGAGCTGGTATCGCAGGTGGTATGCTTGCCACGGTCGGTCTTGTTGCAGCAGCAGCAGGTATCCTTTATGTCGGATACATGGCAGGTCAAGACCCTGAGATTCAAGCTAAGATAGCGCAAGGAAAAGAAGCTCTTAAGACTTTCCACGAAGACAACACAAAGAACTGGGAGTCGAGCTACAAGAAGGTTAGCGAAAAGACAACGGCATTCTGGAACGAAACGACAAGCACGACACGTACTGAATCCGGAAAGATTGTTAAGTCCTACGACTCGATGGGTCGTGAAGTTGGTGTTCTGGTAGACAATTCCACAAACACGACGAGAAAGTCATTCCGTGAAACATGGAACGAGATGGTCAGCAGTAGCGGTACAATGGCTGAACGTCTCAAGAACGACATGACGGACATTAAAGACCATATAGTCGATTTCTGCACGAATACCTATAATTCCATTGCGGAATGGGCTAGGAGTGTGGCGTCCTCGTTTGCCGAAACGTGGAAGACAACAAAGGAAGATACGGCACAGCGACTTGATGAAGCGTGGAACAAGGTAACTGAATTTGTCCAGAACACGGGTGATAGATTTGGTGAATGGAAAGACAACGTCATAAACTTCTTTACAGAAGCGTTCGGACAGAGCAAAGAAGAAGCGGACACGCAACTTTCCGAAACGAACAGTAATGTTGAGTCGTCGCTTGACGAGACGAGCAGTATTATTGAAGGCACGCTCTTTGCTATGCCGGGAATTTTCTCGAACTATTTCGGGCAGTCCAAAGACGAAGCTATATGGCAGTTAGAGGACTTACAGAACAGTGCATCGTCTATTCTTGATACGGTATCAAGTTGGCTGAGTAACGCAATCAGTATGGCGCAAGAAGCGGCTTCATATGCTGCTAGTAGTGCCGGAAACTTCTTTGGCGGTTTCTTCGCTAGTGGCGGTTTCCCGGACGCAGGAGAAATCTTTGTGGCAAGAGAAAACGCTTCTCCGGAAATGGTTGGTCGTATCGGCACACGCACTGCGGTTGCTAACAACGATCAGATTGTCGCCGGAATCAGAGCTGGTGTCATGGACGGCATGATGCAGGTCTATGCCACTACAAGCGGTGGCAATAGCAGTTCCGGTCAGATGGTCAACGAATTTACCTTTAAGGTCGGAGAAGAGACTATTTATCAGGCTGTTCTTCGCGGCAAAGAGAAATACGACAGACGCTATCAGACCATTGCAACAATGGCATAACTTTTTTAATCAGCCGTGGGTGGGGTCAAATCCGCTCACGGCTTTTATATATATAGAGGTGTTGATTATGGCAATGCTTGTAGTAGATGGAGTTCCAATCAAGGAGCCGAGTGAATTTACATACGGATTGCAGGACGTTAGTGACTCGTCTGCCGGACGTACACAGGACTCTGTAATGCACAAGAACAGGGTCGCTCAGAAGGTCAAGATAAATCTTGCATGGACAATGACGACTCCGGCTGAAACTTCCGCTATCTTGCAGGCTTTCAATCCGGAATACGTCATGGTCACGTACCATGATGCTCTCTTAAATGCGACTGTGACTCGTGAATTTTATACAGGCGATAAATCTGCGCCTGTCCATATCTGGTCTGCCAATAACAAGAGGTACACGAAGGTCACGCTTAATATCATTGAGAGGTGATGTGCCATGATTAATGTCTCCAATAAATTTAAACAGGCTTTGCTCGACGATAAAAGGCAGTTCCAAATCGAAGCCACCATCACTTTAATTGATGATACGGAACTTACGATTACAAACTCGGAACTTTGGTCGCAAGGCTTTGAAATAGATACATCCGTTTCCGGAAATAACTCATTTGACATTGGCGGTTTTATTATCGGAAGAATGACCCTCGTAATCAACAACATTTACGAGGACTATACGCAGTATGATTTCTTCGATGCAGATGTCGATGTCACACTTACCCTTCCTTTTGACGACGGAACCAGTGAGAGCATTGTCTTTGATCACTTTATCGTTGATGAAGCGACAGACAATGAATCTCAGATTGTTCTGACCTGTCTTGATAACGCAAAACACTTTGAGCGTCCGTATTCGGAAAGCAATCTTGTCTATCCTGCAAGCGTTGACACAATAGTTCGTGATGCTTGCGACACTTGCGGAGTCCCACTTTTAACAACTTCAATTCAGAATGGAAATTATGTCGTTTCCGCTCGTCCTTCCAATGATGGTCTGACTTTCCTTAAAGTCGTTTCTTGGTGCGCACAGCTCACAGGCAACTTTGCCCGTATCAACAATCACGGTCAACTCGTTGTTGGATGGTACGACATAGATACACTTAGCAACACGACAGTAACTTCCAATACAATTACAGATACGGAATATTCGCCTGTTCTTGATACTGACGACGACTCTATCTCAGACACAGATGCAGTTACGGATGAGACTACAAATGGTCACGACTGGACGATTCCGGAACCAGACGCTTCTGAGTATCACCATATCGTGTCGTGGAGCAGTCTTACAGTTGGTACAGACGATGTTCTAATTACGGGTGTAAGGGTTGTTGCAACAAGCTCCGATAATACTGAGTTCGTGGGATTTTACGGCAGTGAAGGATATGTCCTTGAAGTCAGAGGGAATGATCTAATCGGCGTTTCCGATGTTCAAAGTGTCGCTGCATCCATAGGCTTAAATGTCATTGGTCTCAGGTTCCGCACATATAACGGTGCTTGCCTTGGAGACCCGACCATTGAAGCGAGTGACCTTATCTGGATTACCGATAGAAAGAATCGCTCGTACAGGTCTTTAATTTGCGGAACGTGCTTTAAACTTGGCCAGTATCAGAATTTGTACTGTGGAGCTGCTACTCCTTCAAGACATTCAGCCGTAAGCTATTCGGAATCTACAAGGGCTATTGTAAAAACAAGGCAGGAGATTAAGAAGTCTCTGGCTGACTACGACAGCAGAGTATCCTCGATGGCTGAACTTATCGCCCGTGGTTTCGGAATGTACTTCACTCCGGTCACTCAGCAGGACGGCTCGGTCGTTCCGTATATTCATGATAAGCCTACGATTGCGGAATCTAGCTACATCGCCTACATGACTTCTCAGGGCATCATGATGGAGTCTGACGGCACAACAACGGCGGCTGTTGACAGGAACGGCAATGCGCTTTTAAACACGCTCACGGCAAGGGGTATCAATGCCGATTGGATTAATTCTGGCGCAATCTCAATCAGAGATACGCAAGGCAACGAGACCTTTTATGCTAACTGTCTGACAGGTGTTGTCAGAATCAATGCAACTTCTTTCTCGCTGACCGGATCAACAATTCAACAGATTACGCAACAAGCGGTAGATAACATTGAAGTCGGTGGAAGGAACTTACTATTAGCTACCGGAACAGCACATACTTCACGCTCCGACAATCCGCAATACACACAGGAATATCAAGTCACCGATTACGGAGCGACACTGTTTGATAATACGGAAACGGATTTTACCATTTCCTTTGACTATGAACTGCAAGGCGATTATTCGTCTGCATCTGATAGCTCTCAGATATATGCAGTAATTAACGGAACTGATGCGTCGCCTTCAAATCCCATATACGTCAAAGAAATGCCTGCAAATGGGCATTACAAGACAACTTGCAAACTGACACAGGCGCAAGTTGCTTCTGCTTCAAAGACATGTAGTGCCAGATGGAGCGGAATTGTAAGCGGATGCACATTTACCGTAAAGAATTTTAAGCTGGAAACGGGGAGTGTAGAGACTGACTGGACGCCAGCGCCGGAAGATATGCAGTCCGGAATCGATGCGGCTAACTCGACGGCTAATTCCGCTAATAGCACTGCTCAACAGGCAAACAGCACGGCACGTCAAGCGCTTGATATTGCATCGTCAGCAGGTGGATTGGTAGCTTATCTTGACAATGACTTTCAAAATATCCCTACCGACGAGAATGGAAATTACACGACATTTCCGGAATGCTCCACGCAAATAACTGTATTTTACAACAGCACCGATGTTTCGGCGCAATGTACTTACGCTACGTCAGTTACAACAGGATTGACCGGAACTTGGGATAGTTCTACAAGAGTCTATACGGTTACAGGTCTTACGGCTGATTCCGGCACAGTAACGATCACGGCTGCTTATAACAACATTACGTTAAGCAAGAAATTCACAGTTATTAAAGTAAGGCGTGGTGCTACGGGTCCAGGTGGCGGTCAAGGTACTGCCGCAAGAAGTTATTTCTTGGACGTGACTCCGAAATCAATAAAGCTCGGTGAAAACCTTTCGTATGCACCCAATGTCGTTACAGTTAATGCCTATTACCGTGACGGAAATTCTACCGTGCAAACTGCGTATGACGGTTATATATATGTTGAGTATTACAGAAACAATTCTTGGTCTCAAGTTTCCGGGTGCTCTGTTGAAGATAGCTCAACATTCGCATTCACTTTGGCGCATACGGACAGTGACAATGTGAGTTACAGTGACCATGTCTTGTCATTACCGACAACGGTAAGCGCATTAAGGGTCAAACTTAAAACAGAAAATAATGTTTCCGCAACCATTCTTGACCAACAGGAAATTGTAATCCTTATCGATATTTCCGCTCTCACGCAAGAAGAAATATTTAATAAGCTGACAGATGATGGTGAAGTTGGCGGTCTCTTTTTGCAGACAGACCCAACAACGAACAAACCGTCCATATACGTTAACGCTTCTTATATTAAGACAGGAACGCTTGTTGTCGGTGGTAGCAATAACGTAAATGGCAGGCTAAGAGTATTAAATTCAAACGGAGCAGAAACCGTAGTTCTTGACAATGCTGGAATTAACGCAATATACGGCAACATCGCCGGTTGGAAGATTAATGACCATTCTATAAGGCGAGAAGAAAATGACAACAGCAAAATAAATACGCTGATTCAATGTCCTTCCGGTCCGACGTCAACGGTTCTCGCTATTGGAGCTACGTACAATTCGACTACAAGGGCTACGGATTGGACAACAGCTCCATTTAGGGTGACAGCTCTTGGAAAGTTGTATGCGACAGGGGCAGAGATTTCCGGAAAGATTACAGCTACAAGCGGAAAGATTGGCGGTTGGGACATCACAACCAACTCTCTTCGCAACGAGACGAAAGGTTCGTCGAACAATATCCTCATTGGTTCTACGACAAACAATGTGCTTTCAATAGGTGCTACATGGACATCGGGCGCAGATGCTACGGACTGGTCAACCGGAAAATTCAGAGTGCTGAAAAACGGTTCCATGTATGCAACAGCAGGCGAAATTGGTTCTTGGAAGATAACGACAAATTCAATCCGAAGGGAAGAAAAAGACGGTGCTGACGCACTGCTCCTTTGTCCGACGAGTTCTACATCAACTGTTCTTTCAATCGGCGCTCCGACTGTAAACAATAGCATCAAATGGACGCAAGCCCCGTTCTATGTAAAGGCAGGTGGAAGTCTTTTTGCTTCTGACGCAAGTCTTACTGGTAGCTTAAAATGCAGTGGCACTGTTTTGTCGCACAAAAATAATGTAACCATAGCAACTGGATATATTCGTGGAGATGTAGAGAATACTGAAACAGGATTTATCCGAATGGCAAGCCATAAACACACAGTCGGTTCAAGTAATTCTTATAAAGCCATAGAAATGCGAGGACATTATAGTGTTGATATAAGCGCAGGAAATAAAATAAGTTTTGATATAGGAACAACCAGTTTTGGTACAATACTTGCCGCAATCGATTCAAGAGGATTTCATGATTACTCAGGAGCCACAGTAAGAAATGTAATTTTGCCAACCGCTATTTTTAGCGACGGGGGCATAGCCGAATACGTTACTGTTGATATTGTAGACGGAATCGTAAAATAAGGAGATTGACGGGTGTATTATTACTATATTAGCGACTATACGGAAATCCCACAATTCAGTGAAACGACGAACGAAGACGGAGAGGTGTCTTATGGCGTCACGTACGTTTCAAGTCCTGTTAGGCAATTAGTTTCCGAAGATGAAATGGTGAACCTTTTTTATAATGGCACAACTGTGTATATTTCATATGACGATGAGGTTGGTAATACCACAGAGGATGTAGTCGTAACACAATCATATATTAACGAACTTGGGACTGTAATTTCCACAGAGGAAGAAGAGAAAGTTGTAGGGGCAAATGGAACAGTTACAACACAAACTGTTACCCGTTACAGTGTAGACAGAACTGTTTACATAGAACCAATTCCTCAAATAGTGTTTTCTTCCGTAGACGTATCAATAGATTCTATTGCCGGAAATGCTTCTTTTATTACATCGCTTAATCCGACCAGAACCAATTATAAATTAGTTGCCGTAGTAGGGTGGTCTGTCGCAGGAGTTTCTACTGTGGTTCCTTTCAGATTGTACATCGGTTCCGTAAGTGAAACACTTTATATAGGACTTCGCAACACCACATCTACTGCGGTAACAGATAAGACTCTTACGGTCTATCTTATGTGGCAAGCTGACAATCTCAATCTGGAAAATCTTGAAGAAGAAGAGACACAGGAAGAGTTAGTCGGACCCAGTAATGCAGAAGAAGCGTCTGAGTAAAAACATTTCTAGTACAACTACTTTAGTGAGGTGACAGAACTTGGAAAAAGGTTACGAGATGGCAGAACTTAATGCCAACATTTCTTTTCGGAGCATACTTGGTGAGAACGGTCTGACTGCGAAAGATGCCGTACACATTCTTAACGGAATGCTTGTCGAATGGCAGAGAGAAGCCATGATGCAAGCTCTCGCAGACAGGGTTAACGAAGAAGCAAAGAAAGCTGACAAAGAAACAGAGGGATAAATTTAAACAAGGGGGACTCCCTAATGGCTAGATATAATTCATATCCTTTCAAAACGTCGCCTGAGAACGGGGATACGGTTCTCATATACGACGCCACAAACAACAAGAACAAACAGACATATTTTTCGAATTTTCTGAACTGGATCGTAGACGGGATTCGTCTTGTTACCTTTTCGAATCTCACAACCACCAGTAAGACAATAGAAGGTTCGATAAATGAAGTGAAGGCACTTGCGAGTAGTACGGATACAACTCTTTCAGTTTCCGGAAAATCAGCAGACGCAAAGGCAGTTGGCGACGAATTTTCAGAATATACATTATCATCTTCGGAAATTGCGTCGCTTGCAAATCTTTTAAATTAGTGAGGGGTTTAAATGAAAGCAATAGATGCAAAAGTGATTTCTATTAACAGTAACGGTGTACGTACAGTCCGTGCGGTAATTATCGGAACAACTATGCCGAACACACTTCCGACAAGCGGAGCTAACATTGGCGGTCTTAATCCAACTGACGTGTTTGCTCCCGGCTCTGTAATTTTCTGTCCTGACGATTGGTCAAAGGCGGTTGCAAACGCCAACGGTGTTTTTAAGAAGGAGTGAATCTGAATGACTGCGAGTGATATTTTGACCGCATTGATTTTTGGTGGGTCATCAAACATTGAAAAACTTTCGTCGAGTGGTGGCGCATCTGACTCCGGAAAAGTTCTTGCGATTGGTAGCGACGGAAAAGTAAAAGCTATTATTCTCGGTGTTGGAGAGGGCGAAATTGCGTTGGATAAAGATTTGACGGTTGACGGAGCCGCGGCGGATGCTAAATCAGTTGGCGACGCCATCACTTTGACTTCTGCGGAGACTTCAACTCTTACCGGGTTGCTGAATTGAGGGGGTATAAATGAGTAAACTGTTTAATACATTAAGGGACGTTCTCACGCCTTATGCGAATAAGATTAATTTGCATACGGAGGAGATTGAGGAGATTCAAGGTGATGTTAGTGAGGTAAAGGCTGAATTAACGGACAAGGCTGACAGTCAGGCTGTCAATGTGCTTATTGACGGTTATACGGGCGGAGAAAATTTAATCGATCCTGATGATGCTGTTGAAGGGGAGTCCCTTATCTCTAACGGGAGTACGGTATCCTCACAAAACAAGTTTGTATCCGACTACATGCCTGTACTGAGCAATTATGAATATAAGTATAAAGGCGGAACTCCAAATATAGTCTTTATAGCGTCATACGACCGCAACAAAACATTTATTGCAGGATCGTTTGAAACTGGTGTTTCGGAATACACAACACCTGCTAATGCCAAATATGTAAGGATTACAGATTATACCGCATACAAGACTGTAGCACAGTTTTACGCAGTATCGACAGACGGCATACGGGAATCAGTAGACAATATGGAATCAGCACTTGACATCGGGGCGATTTCCGAAGGCGATCCGCTTAGTTATGTTGCATCCTATAATGCGCTGATAATGAGTGATGGAAAAATATCGCCCACAACAAACACTTTGTTTGTACTTCGAAAATATGCTGTGGAAAAGGGTGATGTTTACGCCATAAAGGGGACACAAGTCAGCGTAAGATATGATGCGTATGCTCTTGCGTCTTTCTCGGCAAGTGATTATACAGGCACAAATATTAACAGCGAGCTAATCATCTATGGGAGTGGTGGAACAGCATCAAATTATTATGTTACATTCACGGCTCCTGCTAACGGATATATCTACTTGCTGTTATACGATGTAAACAAGCCGAAACTTGAACTGTATGATGCGGTTTTGCTGTCGAAGCTGATGTACAAGCTGTCAAACGCCAATAAAGATATCGTTAAGATTCAGGCGTTTGGGGATTCGATAACAGATGATTCGTGGCGCACAGATAATACGACATGGCTGACTCTCCTCCCAGATTACCTTACACAAAGAACACTGTCTATCAAAAACGAAGGCGTCGGAGGGTCGCACATTGGTCACGGGCGAGTTAATAGCGATACTGGAAAATACCATGAACTTGAATACAACTACGTCTATGATCTGATGACGAACGAAGATATATTCGATCCGACGAGCGACATTATCGTAATGTTTGTCGGAACAAATGATTTTAATTCAAGCCCTCTTGGCCAGTGGGGAGATTCCACCGTAGATACATTTTACGGAGCGGCGAAAATGGTCTGCGAGTTTATATCACAAAACACAAGCGCACTGTTTTTGGTTGTCACTCCAATAGCAAGGCCTGATGACGCAGACACATCTAAGCAAATAAATGCGAACGGTGAAAGAGTAAACGGATACGGGGCAACTCTGAGAGATTATGCGGAAGCATTGATTAGGACCTGCGAGTTTTATCAATTCCCTGTTATTGATCTTTTCCATGACATAGGTTGGAATAAAACAAACGTTAGACCTTATCTTGATACTACGGGAGTCCATCCGTCTGTAAAAGGGTCAAATGTCATTTGCGCTTATATTAGCAGTGAGATCAAGAAGCACTTAGGGATTTGATCTTCGTTAAAGCAGTTTTTAAATCAACACAGTAGTCCACTAAACACCTGTTTAGGTAATAAATATACGGAACAGCACTTGTTTCTACCGGAATACTTATGATATGATAAAAGACAGAACATAAAAAGAGCGTGGGTCAGGTAGCTCTCGCCAAAGAAACAAACCTGACCCACAGTGACCTTGCGGTCGGGGATATTATACTATTTTATACTCCCTCTCCGCAAGAGATTTTGCGTGGGAAGGGGTATTTTTTATGCACAATTCTTTTGTAGATGGTTTCTGTCTCAAACTCGAAAATCTATTAAATCCGGAAGAAATACGTCAAGTATCTAATCTACTTAATGTCTATACGATGGGCTATGATATTAAGCCCCTCTCAACAGACCTTACCGTTTCCGAATATAGACTGCCAGAAGCATACTACGTCTTTATGGCGGCAAAGGAACAGGACGGCAGAATGTCCGAGAAGTCCAAAGAGCAGTATAGGCTCTGCTTGGAAAAGTTACTTTATCGATTCGGACTTCCGTTGGGAAATATCACCATAAACCACCTGCGCTTATACATACAGGAAATAAGCATTAATAGCCGAACCGGAAAGAAGCTGTCGAAGACTACGATTAATCAGCGCAAATCTATTATACGGTCTTTCTTTAAATGGCTTTACGAAGAGGAATACATCGAGAAGAATCCTGCTATTCGAATAAAGCCGGATAAGGGAGATAGCAAGCCACGAAAAGAGTTTACTGATGTAGAGATAGAAGCTATGCGTTCTTCCTGCGGTAATCTAAGGGAACGGGCAATCATAGACCTTCTCAATTCTTCCGGAATCCGTGTATCTGAGATGTGTGGTCTGAACCGCAAGGATATTGACCTGGACAAACGTGAAGTAACAGTCTATGGCAAAGGTGGCAAATGGAGAACTTCTTACATCGACGCATCTGCGGTTGTTTCGCTTAAGAGATACTTTGATTCAAGGACCGACAACGATCCGGCTGCTTTCGTAAGTGACCGTAATCCACACAAGCGACTCTCCACGAGCGGAGTGCGAAAGACATTGCACAGCATTTCTGAAAAGTCAGGTGTTGAGAACATTATTCCACACAGGTTTAGACATACGATGGCTACAAAGGATATCAATTCCGGAATGCCAATAGAATCCGTGCAGAGCATCCTCGGACATTCTATGATAGAAACGACTTTGCACTATGCGCACATCTCACACGAAAAAGTCAAAGACGATCATCGGAGATATATTCAATAACATCATTTCAAACATTAAGACTCACGATTTTGTTCGTGGGTCTTTTTTATTTTGCCTAAAAGGAAGGTAACTGCATGAATAGTAAAAACTTGCACGTACTTGCCAACATTATTGCCGCCGTCGAATCGGGCGGTCAGGTCTACTCCGAAGATAGGGATTGGACAGCCTATGCCGGAGCTTACACAAATTCCAATGCGGAATATACATGTACGCTCGGACCGTATCAGGCGTACGGAGACGAAGCACAGGAACTTGTACAGTATATCCGTGACAAGTATCCGAAGGTGTTTCGTGAATGCGACAAGGACTATGTTCTAGCACAAAGGTTTGACGAGTTCGAACGGCACGGAGAGTCATGGGTAAGCGCCAGATGGAATCCGAATGGTAAAGAGAAAGCTGTTCTCATAAAGCTCCTTGCCACTGACGCAGGTCACGAAGCATCTGAGCATGTCTTCCAAAATCGGCTGAACAAGTATATTGCCCGTGCGAAAGAGAATGGAGTGACCAATATCGAAGGTCAGATGATGTGGGCAGAGGTTCAGCATCTTGGCGGTCGCTCTGCGGTCGAGAGGGTCTTTAAACGCTTTTCGTCTACATCGAAGCACACATGCGATGACTGGCTGAACGCCCTTAAGCAAGACCAGTACGACAGCTATTACAGTCGCAACGGAGTCGGGTCTAGCAAGTATTGGTCAAGGCATGTCAAGTGCGTTGAATTTATTCGGAAGTACGCTGATTTGACTGACAGCGATTCTTCCGAAACAAAGAAAGAGGAAGTGACTATGGGAGTAACCGCAAAGGATATAATCGCAAGAGCCGCGCATTACGTCGGATACAGAGAGAAGAATCATTCGTGGGCTGACATGGAGAGCTTTACCGCTGACGCAGGTGACGGCAATTTCCAGAAATTTCAACCACTTGCCGGGGCTGGCAATGGAGACCAATGGTGTCAGTTCTTCGTGGACGGCATCTTTGTCGAAGTGACAGGCTCCATAACGAAAGCAAAGGAAATGCTCTGTCAGACTCATCCCGGAAACTATATGACAGGCTACACACCGGACGGGTCGAACTACTTCAAGTACGCAGGTCGGTGGTATACAACACCGGAACCGGGCGACATCATTTATTTTTACAGTTCCAGTAAGGGCAGAATCGGTCATGTCGGGATCGTCGAGAGAGTAGACGCTTCGTCAAAAACAGTCTACACGATTGAAGGCAATACAAATTCCGATGGCTTCACAACAAACGGCGGCATGGTCGCACGGCACAGCTATTCTTACGCTTATGTCGGCGGTACAAACCGTGTTTCCGGATTTGGCAGACCAAAGTACGGCACTGGGTTCCAGACGCTTAAAAAGGGCATGACGGGCGACGCTGTGAAGACTCTTCAATCGAACCTTTTGCTCGTCGGATTTGCCGACTGCGTTTATTATAGCGCAAACAAAAATTTCGCTGACGGAGAGTTTGGTGCGAACACTGAGAAGTCTGTCCGTATGATGCAAGAAGCGAATGGTCTTGAGGTAGATGGTATTTACGGAACTGACTCGCACGCTCTTTTATCGGAACTTGTTTCCATGGCAAAAGCATCATCGTTCAGCAAGTCCGAATCAGAATTTCTCCAAGCAGCAAAGAAGGTTGCCGGCGCTGTCCGTGTAGATGGTTGGAAGTACGGCAATGCTCCGGCGCTCCCGTTCGTCTATCCGATATGCAAGATGACTTCCTGCGACAGATACGTCGATCAAGTGCTTTGCTACTGTGGTCTTCGTGATGTAGGCAATCGTGATAGTGCGCCACTCGAAAATTATCTACTCGGAAAAGGTTGTGAGAAAATTACATCCGTTTCCAAAATCAAAGCAGGTGACATCATCAAACTCACGACCGGACATGTCTTTATCCTCGGCAACAAAAAGGGAACACAATGGGAGAGATATGACTGCGGAAGTGACGCAAGAATCAAGAGCAACCAGCCCTTCGTAGAACCTGTCGAAAACTTCAAGTGCGCATTTAGACTGCCGTTCAAGACCGAAAAACAGAAGGTCGTCATGCTCGGTCAGCAACACGCCATGAATTTTGTGCCGGGTCTTAAAATCGAAGCTGACGGTATCCGTGGTTCCGAAACAAACAAGGCTATGGTTAAAGTCCTTCAAACTGCCGCAAACCTCGATAAATGGGGCAACCTTGAAGTAGACGGCATCGTTGGAGATAAGACAAAATCTGCATTCAATAAGAGCAGGTATATCAAGAAGGGTGAGAAGCAGTACATGGTCACTGCGGTTGAAATCATCTGCTGTTGCCGTGGGAATTACGCTTCTGTCGAACTGCCTGGAAGTTACGGCGACGGTCTTACAAAGGCGCTTGGTGGCGTGACGTATCTGAGCGGTCCGGACATTCTGAAATTGATCCAGTAAGGTTCGTTTTTCGCTGATTTACTTTACACCTTGTTACCGTTCCGTTCCGGAAATTATAAAAGGGGGTAGCACTACGCTATCCCCTTATTTTTTTGCCCATTTACGGAAACCTACGCAAGACCTACGCGCCTACTATCGGAAGTCCGAAAAGTGTTGATTTTATGCGGTTTTTTGGACATAGTAAAATGCCGGTGGTGAGTATATCGCATGTACGGTTTTTTATAGAAAATGCGATAAAATCAATAAATTTTTAAATTTCCGAACTAATTTAATATGGTTTTCATAAAGAAAAAACCTACGAAAAACCTACGCACAATCTGTCTGAATTTCCGAATAAGTTACGTTAATAAGGATATTGCAGACAGCAGTTCATTATCGGATTCTTCCATTCCTTTTGTCACATGTAAATACACCTGTCTTGTCACTTCGGAGTCCCCGTGACCGAGCCTTCTCGATATGACTTCAAGTGGCACTCCCTTTTCCGCAAGGAGCGATGTATGCGTATGCCTTAGAGCATGTGGCGTAAGTCTCCGACCGATTACTTTTTCGGTGGTCTCGCCCAAATATTTCCGGTAAGCGTCGTATCTCATGTAGTCGCCGTTCGTATCCGGAAAGAAGATATGAGTAGCCAAATCTTGCGCAGAGACATATTCCTCAATCTCACGAATGACCGCTCCCAGTTCCGGCTGGATAAATACCTTCCTCGAAGAGTTTTCCGTCTTTGTACTGTTCACGACTTTCCTGCGTTCTATGTGGAATGTCTTTCTGACTTCGATATTGCCCCGTAGAGCCGTTTTATCTGTCCAGACTATATCTTCCCTGTCTAAAGCTATAAACTCGCCTATACGAAGCCCTGAGAGCGCAAGAAAGGCAGTTGCGAGTTTCCAACGTTCTACCTTCATTGATTCCAACAC
>Ga0326511_10001342_pt1 | contig 20477 bp, 8 predicted proteins | sample 0_2496_0518_D_FD_203701 | JGI IMG/M metagenome (GOLD analysis project Ga0326511, IMG submission 203701) | Bovine rumen microbial communities from UC Davis, California, United States - 0_2496_0518 | ecosystem: Host-associated > Mammals > Digestive system > Stomach > Rumen | place: USA: California... | reverse complement strand
TATTTGGAGATTTAGATTTTACAAAATTTGAGATTTATACAAAACAATTGCCCCCTACAATTCAAATTAATGAAGAGACAGGAGAGGAAGAAATTATTCTTTCTGAACCTGTAAGAATTTTATATAAACCCGTTTTATTAGATGAAGAAACAGAAACAGAATTAGAGCCAGAAATAGAAATAAATGAAGATATTTATAATGTAATAGCTTTATATTATAGAACTATTTTTAATATTTTTCCTAAAGTTGAAAAAGCTAAAGGGAAAACTACAAAAAAATGGATTATAGAAGAAGATAGAATGAATTATAATTTACATAAAAATGATAGTTCTACTTCTATGTTTCTTCCTTTAATTTCTTCATGTTTAAATCATTCTGGTTTTAAATATAAGAAGAAAGAATTAAAAAACGTTGGTATATATGAATTTATGGATAGTGTTCAAAGATTGCAAATTTATGAACAGTCTACAGCCTTATTAAAAGGTGCGTATTCTGGATTTATGGATAGTAGTAAAATACCTACGGAGCAATTTAATTTTATGCGAGAAATTTCACATAATAATAAATAAAATAATTATAAAATTTTAATGAAAGGAGATAACGATATGTCTTTCAAATTAGGAGATTTTATTGTTGATAGAATCCAGATGGCTACAGCGGAAACTACAGATGGTTCTGAACTGCTGTATGTTCTGACACAGCTTTCTGACGCTTCTATTGAAGTTACTGCGGAATCTAAAGATGCTGTTGATGCTGAAGGTAACTTAATTAAGAGATTCTGGCAAGCAAAAACAGGTACATTCACAGCTACCAATGCTATGCTTAACCTGAATGTTCTTGGAGCGAAATCTGGTAATGACCCTTATATGGCTACTAATGATAATATTATTAATATGCCTAAGATTGTTGTGACTAAAGCCTCTGATAAAACTGTTAACATCCCTGATGCTGTTACTGGTTCTATTGTAGTTAATGCTTTTACTAATGATGGTTCTCTTGGTAAAGCTTATACAATTGGTTCTGCGGCTAGTGAAACAGAATTTGCTGTTTCTGGTACAACTCTGACTCTGCCTACAGATACTTCTAATACTGAAAAGTATATTATTAAGTATGAAAGAAAGGTTAGTGATGGTGTTCGTATTGTTAATACAGCAGGTAACTATCCTAAGACTGTTAAACTGACACTTAAAGCTGTTGGTGTAACTCCTTGTGAGCCTGATGTACTGACTGCGCTTTATATTGTCCTTCCTTCCTTCCAACCTAGCCCTGAAACCACTATTAATCTGACAACTGATGGTCAGCTTGACTTTAATGGTGATTTACAGATTGGTTACTGTGGTGATGAAAAGGTTCTGTATGAAATCTTTGCCGCCGCTGATGACGAAGAAGAGTAATTTTTAATTTAATTTTAATTAGGGAAAGTGGGCTTCAAAACCCACTTTCTTTTTTCTATAGCCATAATATTATGGCTTTATTTTAATTTTATATGAATTACAAGGAGAAATAATATTATGGGGAAATATAAGAAAACATGTTTACTATGTAAAAATGAATATAAATATTGTTCAGGATGCTCTAAGTTTAAACATCTTCCAATTTATATGACTATTTTTTGTAGTGAAAATTGTAAAACAATTTATGAAGTAATGAATAATTATGAAAGTGGTATTATTGATATAGATACTGCCAAAAAACAATTGGACGAATTAGATACTTCAAGGCATATGTATTATACAAAATCTTTTGCTAATACATATAATAAAATTTATGGAATCATGAATGAAACGGATGAAGATATTGAAAAAGAAGTAGATAGTAAAACAGATGATTTATCTTCAGTTACTATAGATAATGTAGTAGTAGATGAAATTGCTTCTAAAACAATTTCTGATGTAATTGAGAATAATACTATTTCTACAGATGAAATATCAGATAATATTGATAAAGTATCTCAGGCTTCTACTTTTAAAAAGAAGTATAAAAAAAATAAATAATTTTTAGTATTGCATATTAATTTAATGCGTTGAATAGTGATTTTAATATATGGGGAGTATAGCCTACTATTCAAGGCTATACTCCCTTTTTTGTTTTAGGAGGAAAAATGAAAATTGAATCTAATATAAGCAATAAAATTTATCATCCAAGTGAAGTTGTAAGAATTGTTAATTTACGACAACTTTTAATGTATATTAAACATCATGTTTATCCTATAGATTTATATACTAGTTTAGATGATTATGATAGGGATGTGTTAGTAGGGGTATTTTTAAAAAAAGATACAGAAGAAGTATATGAACAATGGTGCAATCATAAATTGAGGTAATAAATTATGGAGTGTAAATTAATGTCAATAGATTCTTCTACTAATGCTACAGGATATGCTTTTTTTATAAATGGAGTTCTTAAATCTTATTCTACATGTGATTATAGTTATATAAAAAATACGCAAAAAAGAATTGATAATATGATGTTATTTATATGTGAAATAATAGAGAATGAACGTCCAGATATTGTAGTAACAGAATTAACTGTTGTAAATAGAAATGCTGAAGCGCAACGGAATCTTACAATAATACTTGGGGCTATACGTTATAAATGCTTAGAATTAAAAATTGAATATCATTCTTTAAGACCCACGGAATGGAGAAAATTAATAAAAAATAAAGATGAAAAAATTCCAAGAAAAAGAGAAGAATTAAAAAAATGGTCTATAAATAAAATAAAAGAAAATTATAATATAGAAACTCATTCAGATGATTTATCTGATGCTATATTAATTGGTCAAGGATATATTAATAGTTTTAATTAATTAGAATAAAAAGGAGTATATTATGGGTGAAGAAAAAATTGTTGATACAAATCAAATTTTAAATATAAATGAGAATAAAGAAAATCAAGAAGATAATTTAACTTCTTGGGGCGAAAAGAAAATTGAACTTGATTGGCTTATTTCTAAATATAATAGTTTTAAAAGCGATGAAGCTAAAAGGGTCTTTTTAGAAAAGACTATAAAAACTGTAACATATACTAATTTTGAAGTTGTATGTGGCTATGCAGATATTATTGTAGCACAATCTATGTTCAATAAAAATGGAGATATATTAGTAGATTCTTGTAAAAAATATTTGTTATATCTTTATACTTTAATTGCTTTTTATACTAATATTAATGTTCATGCTAATAGTTGGACTAAAGAGTTTAATTCAATTTGTAGATATGGATTATTAGATAAAATAATTAAAGCTATACCAGAATCTGAAGTGGCAACTTTAGACGCTGTTCTTGAGATGAAAGTTGGAGATGCAAATATAAATTATTATAATATACAAAATTGGCTTACTAAAAAATTAGGAGATTTTTATCCTTATATAGCTAAAAGTCTTGACAGTTTATTAGGGACTTTAGAACAATCTTTAACTAATTTAGATGAAGATAAGATTACACAAATGTTAAAAGATATAATGAATAATAAATAAAAGGGGGATATGACATGAGTACAATGGGTGGGATAGCCATGTATAAGAAAATAGACTCTGATATAATGAAATTCGCTAGGGCTTTTGGGAAGGCTATAGTAGCTAGAGCTACAGTAGAAATAAATGAATATGCTATAAAAGCTTTATATGATTCTTATTATTCTCAATATAATCCCACCTATTATCAAAGGACTGAACAAATGTTATTCAATTCTTATGAACGTTTTATGGTTACTTCTGATACTAGATGTGAAGGTGGAATAAGAATAAAAAATAAAGGAGTTTTTTATAATTTAGGGGGAAGAAATATAACAACTGAAGAAATTATAGATAATGTTTGGATGAGGGGGTCGCATGGTTGGAGAATATCATATTATAAACCATTACCTATAAGTCAAATGTCTAGAAAAAAAGAAAAAGACCTCTTCTTTAAAAATTGGACGAATGAAAAACATTGGCAAGAAATTATTACTACTCCTACTCCTTATGATTATTTATGTAATATTGTATATAGTGATAAATATAAAAATTCTTTGATTGAGTACGGACTAGCTATAGCCAAATCACAAAGATATACTTATTTAAACTTTGGCTAAAGAGAAAGGAGGTTTAAATGGCGGGTAATAATGCACAAGCGGTTATATCTATAGTGACCAATTTACAAGATAATTTTTCAACTTTGAAAAGTAAATTCGGAAAGCAAATTAAATCTCTGCAAGAAATGTCCGAAGTAGAAATTAAAGTTAAAGAAACTAATTTAAAAGAAGTTTTTAATGATAGTGGAATAGAAAGTTTAATTAATAAAATTGAAAGTAAGAAAGATGGTTTAGGTAAACAGGCTTTTAAAGGAATAAATACAACAGGAATTTATGATAAAATTTGGGACACTTTATTAGGGGATGCAAAACTAGATGAAAAAAAAGCTGAATTAGAACAAATGCTTCAATTAATTAATAGTATGGCAGAACGGTTAAAAATGACTTCACAACCTTTTAAAAGGTTAAATGTAGCAGGGAATTTTCAAGAAATTATAAATGAAGATAATATTTTAGACATTTTTAATGAAATAAATAAAATGGATAAAACATATAGGATTAAAGACCATAATTTAAGACCAGATGCACAAGCTAAAATAATTAATGCAATTGCAGGACAATATTCAAAAAATATTCAAGATAGATTAGCATCTCTTTCAGTTTTAGAATTTTATGGAAAAGCAGAGACTGTTAAACAATTTAAAAATGCAAGAGGAAAATTTTTAGACCCAAATATTGGAACATATGGCGAAGCAAATATTGGCAATGTAAAAAGAGAAATAGATATTTTAAATAAACAATTCGGTAAATACTGGAATAGCGATGAGGGGTTTTTAGACGTACAAAAACTTGAAGAAGATGAAGAAATTAATACGCAAACGATGAAAAGATTTTTAGCTTTAATTGAAGAGCGTAAACGAATAGCCAAACAATGGGATGAAGTTACAAGTGAATTAACATTAAAAGCAAATGCTGATTATGAAAAGGCAAAAATAGAAAAACAAAAATACGATGATGAATATATGTTATTAGACCCAGATACTACAGAAAATTATGAAGAAGAACTCGAAAGAATTAATAAAGAAATAGAAAACCGAGAGAGGATTATTAAAAGATATGAAGATTTGGTAAAACAACGTAATCGGTTAAGGTCGGCTATTGCTTTTGATGAAAATGTTGCTATAGAAGGTGCGAATAAAATAATAAGTTCAATAGAAGGGAAAAAACAAGAAAAAGTAGAAGCAAAAGAAAAGGGAGAAGCAAAACTTCAATTTTTTCAGAATAGTATTAATGAATTAAATCCAGAAACACAAAAAAAAGATATTGATAGTTTAAAGGCGCAAATGGAACAAAAACGTGAAGAATTAGCACAAATTCAAAATGAAATAGAAAAATATGACGCAGAATTAACTAAATGGCAAGAAAATAGATTTAAAGCAATGCAATCTAGAGATAGTAAAATTAAAGCTTTTATGGCTGAAGATAGAGTAGCAGAGACTTTAAAAAATCCTATATCAGCATATTTAGACTCTAAAAATAAAGGCTATGACCAACGTATATCTGCGGAAGAAGAGGGTCGTCAATATGCTGAAAGTTATCGTGTAGTTTTAAGAGGTGAATATGATTCACTTTTAAATGCAGAAAAAGAAGCTATAGAAGATTATATTCTTAGAAGATATGGATTGATTGAAGGACTTGAAGCTAAACAAGCGGCAATTGATAAAAGAAGAGCCGCTTCTTTGGCTAAAGGGGCAAAAAAACAAACTGAAGAAAATCAACCACAAGAAGACCCTTATGAAAAAGCGATAAGAGATAGAACTAGAGCAATAGAAATTGCGAATAAAAGATTACAAGATGAAGAAGCTAAATATGTAACTGAAAGACAAAAAAACGAAGGGCGAATGCAAAAAGGTGTTAATGAATCATGGTATAAAGATTGGGCGAGAATAGGTGGTAAGGAAGTTTTAGGTTCATCTTCTCACAATACAAATTATTTTCCAGATATAAAATTTAGATTAGAATCTTTAAAAAATAATTTAGAAAAAGAAGAACAAAATTTTATTGAACAATTTGGGGAAGATAAATATATAGAAACTGGATTACAAGAAAAAACTGAACGGATTAAAGATAGTATAAATAAACAAATCCAAGAAGTCGAAGCGGAAATGGAAAAGGTGCGGACTTTAAGAGCAGAAGCTATAGAAATAAATGATAAAGTCAATAATGAAAAAGATAGTAAAACAAAAACTTTTGGATTAGATGATGAAACTATAAATAAACTTGAAGCAAGTTTTTCAAAATTAGGAGAAGCTTTAGAGTCAATTTCAGGTACTTTTAGGATTACGGAAGAAAGTTTTAGCCCTCTTATTACTTCATTAGAAAATATTTTAAAATTGTTAATCCAAATTAATACCGTTCAAGATGATGTTGAAAGTGGATTTAATTTTGAATATGTTACAGGAGTGGGGGAGGCTAAAGAAATTAAATCTGCTCGTGTAGCTTCTTTAGGCGAAACTTTAGCTAATATTAAAAATTTAAAAATTGATACTAGTTCTTTCGATTCTTTTGACCAATTAGCCGTAAAAACAAAAGAAATTTCAGATGATTTACGAATTATAAAAGAAGAATGGGGTCATCTTTTTAAAGATAAATTAGATATGAGTTCGTTCGAAAAAGTCTCAAGGGCTTTAGAAACAATTATAAATCAATTAGCAAATTTATCTGATAAAGGGATTCAACAAGTTACCCAAACAATAAGTGCAGGAATGCCTATGGATGGAGAGGGTAATTTAGGGGGATTTGAAAGTGCCAGAGAAAAAGTGCAAAGAATGATACAGGAGAAAATGCAAGAAAATGCTAAAAATTTTGTTCAATCTTTAACTTTTACTCCTGAAGGGGTAGCTAAAAATCCTTCTGTTTTATTAAATTATATTGAATCAACAAGAGCGAAAGCAATCGAAAAATATATTCCCATTCCTAAATTTGGAAAGAAAAAAAGAGAATTATATAATTTTGATGATTTAGTAACAAAATATGTAGGCACTCAAGGAATCCATTCTAATGACCCAAGAAAAACTTTTAATATTGAAAGTTCTGCTGATATTATAAATGATAGAATTAATTTAGCATTAGGAAATTTTGCTAATAGTGGGGGAACTCAAGTTTTAGAGAATCAGTTACAATATTATGAAGAAGCATTACAAAGGATTATTGATAAACGTAGAGAAATGTCTAAAATGATATTGTCTGACACATCTATTAAACAAATGATTCCAGATGATATAAAAGCAAAAGCAGAAGAAACATCTCAAGCCTTATATAAAATGTATTCAGAGGGAAAACGTGGAACAGAAGAATATATTGCGGCTCAAATTCAATTAGAAAGATTATTAAGACAATCTGTTATTAATTATGGTGGTGGGGAAACCGCTAAAGGTGGTATTGAAAAATTAAATGCAGAAAATATAAAAGAAGCAGAATTAAAATTAGCAGAATTATGGAAAGAACAAGGTTCTAATTTTGACCTTTTTGCTTTAAAAAATACTGATTATTATAAAAATTTATATAAACCTAGTGTTAAAGACCCAACTAAACTTACAAGTGAACTTAATTCTATGCAAGATGTTCTTCTTAGAGGTTTAGGATTTGAAGGATTTACTGGAACTAATGCAGTTAATACTTTTTCTAAAATGATAGCAGATGCTGAAAGTTTAAAAACAATATTGAAATATATCCAAGATAATTATAATCAAATTAATCAAGCCGCTGAAAGATTAGCTAAATATGGAAGAGTAATAACCGCAGAAGCCCAAGAACAAGCAATAGCTGAAGGACAAGTAAACGAAGCTGTAGCAGAAACTAAATTAACAGAAGAAGCAGGAAAAGAACCTCAAGATTTGGTTAAAGACCCAAATAAAGATATAAGAACTGTTAAAGTAGAAGTTACAGTAGATGAAGAAACACTTAATGCAGTACAAGGGAAAATAGATGAGATTATTAATGGAGTTAATACCTCTATATCTAAGATAGAACCTATTACTTTTAAAGCTAATGAAGAGTCTATTGAATCTTTAAAATCACAAGTAAATGAAATAGTATCAAAAATTTTATCATTGGCTGAAAATCCACAAATTGCTATAGATTTAAAATATAATTCTCAATCATTAGCAGATATAAATGCTATTAGTGATGCTTTAGTTGAAGAATTAAATGCTAAATTTAGCAACATACAAATTCAACCTAATTTACAGATAGATGGGTCTAAAATTGTTATTAATGGTTATCAACCTCCGACACTTCCAATGCCTGATGTTGTCACTCCCGAAGTGAAAGCCCCTATTTCTCCTGCTGTAGTGTCACAAACAAAACAAGCAGAAGCTGAAATTGAAGAGAGTATAAGAGGGGCAACAAATGCGGTTGAAGAAGAATTGACTTTGTTTGAAGAACCAACAGGTCAATTTTCTTTATTTGAAAATCTTAACACAGCTTCTGAAAACACTTCTAATACAGTTGTAAAAAATGCTAAAGAAATGCGAGATGCTTTAGCATTTTTAAATGGTGGAATGGAAGGACAACTTACTATTAGTGACTATCAGGAAAGAATGAAAAATACAGAAGATAGGCTGTTACATGATGCTAATAGTACGTTAGCTTTATTAGATAAAAGAGTAGATAAAGCAGAAGGTGTAGATTTAAGTAAATATGATAGTGTAAGTACAGATAGTTTAAAGCGGATTAGAGAAGCAAAAGAAGAACTGAAAATTTATCAAAGACAATTACATAATATGTATAAAGATAATGGAGAAGCTCTTCGTGCTAATGCTCCTAATAGGTTAGAAGAAATTTTAGATATTATTGAGAAAATAAAATCTACAATTACTGAAATAAATGATTTGTCTTTAAAAATTAATGTAGCTGATAGTCCAGAAAATAGTGCTTTAAAAACTGCTGAAAAAGAAAAGAAAGATAGTATTAAAACTTTAGAAAAAGATTATGGAAAAGCAACAAAAAAAGGGTCTTATGGGTATAATGATATTCTTAGTGCTAGTAATTTCCTTGATAAATATGATGGTGTTTCTACTCCTAGATTAGAGGAATATAGAACTAATTTAGAATTACTTAAAATGGCGAAAGAAGAAATTGAGGGAAGTTTTGATGCTTCTGGGAAATTAAAAGGAAATTATAAAGAAGTAGTAAATCATGTTAAAGCTTATAAAGAATTATTAGGAGAAATAAGAAAAACTCAAGAAGAAATAGGTTTAGAGGGAAATAAGGCTGAAGAAAATCAAATAATAAAAGATACTCAACATTTAGAAAAAACATATGGGCAAAAAAGTCAAGAAGGAACTTTATGGGCTAAAGACATTAATGATTTTGAAACTTATACTAAAACCTTTGATGATAGTTTTACTTCTGATAATTTAACAATTTTAAAAGAAAAAATAAAAGAAATTAAAGATTTAAGAACAGAATTAGCTACAAAATTTGACGATGAAGGGAAAATAATAGGAGACCCTAAAGAAATAACAGATATAATTAATAAATATAACGAATTACGTGAAACTATTCTTCAATTAATGAATACTATGCAATCTGCTAATAGTCCTGAAAATAATTATTTAGAAGGACAAAAAACTCAAGCAATGATGGCATCATCCCAAAGAAGTGCTTTAACTTCTTTTAAAAATGCTAATGATAAATTAGATACTTTAAATATTTATTTTAATGATGAAGATTTTAACAAAGGTTTTGTTTATACAGAAGAATATAAACAGTCTTTAGAAGAATTAAATACTAAAGCCAAAGAATTAAAAGAAACTTTAGCAGAAGTAAAGTGGGGAGACCCTAAAGAAGCTGAAGAAGCTAATAATAAAATAAAAGATTTTACATTACGAGTAAAAGAATTATCTAATGCTAATAGAGATATGGTTGCTAAAAGCGGAGGGAAACTTTCTAGAAATATAGCAAAGTTCCTTAATGATAATCAAGGTATCACAGAAAAAAGCAGAGAAACTTTACAAGAATATTTAGACATGTTAGCAAAAGGTGGAATTAATGCTAAAACTTTAAGAGAAATAGCAAATGGTTTTACTGAAATTCAAGCGGCTGAAGAAAGAGCAGGAAATACAGGCAAGACTTTCTTTTCTGTACTTCAAGAAAGAAGCCGTTCTTTAGTAGCATCTTTAATGACTTTTATGTCTTTTTATAGAATTATTGGATATATTAAACAAGGTTTTAATACTTTTAAAGAATTCGATTCAGCTTTAGCAGAAATGCAAAAGGTTAGTAATGAAACTATTAGTACATTGAAAGAATTTCAACAAGCAAGTTTTGACTTAGCTGATAGTATTGGTACTGATGCTCTTTCATTACAGCAATCTGTTGCTGAATTTATGAGATTAGGTCAAAGTTTAGATGAAGCTACTGATTCAGCCCAAGCCGCTAATATTTTATTCAATGTATCTGAATTTGATTCTGCTAAAGATGCTTCAACAGCATTAATAGCAATGTCTCAAGCTTATGATGAACTTAGTAATACACAAATTATTGATGTTATTAATAAATTAGGTAACGATTTCCCGATTTCAACAGAAGGACTCGCAACAGCTTTGCAAGATGGTGCGGCTTCTTTAACAACAGCAGGAAATGATTTCTATGAAGCCGCCGCATTAGTTACCGCAGGCAATAGAATCACTCAGGATCCTTCCAAGGTGGGCAAGGCGATGCGTACCATTGCATTACGTTTAACTGGTACAGAAGCTTCTGCTGAAGAACTTGAAGCTGATGGAGAAGAAGTAGAGGGTATGATTAAGAATGTCTCTAAACTTAGAGATGTTATTATGCAAGCTACTAAAGTTGATAGCAATAATAATAAAGGTATTGATATTTTAAATGATGTAGGCGCATACAAAAGTACATACGATATTCTTTTAGAAATAGCAGAAATTTATGATGAAATTGTAGAGAAAGATAAACAATATGGTACTAAACAAGCAAACTTGCTGTTAGAAACAATTGCAGGTAGATTTTGCCTGAAAAATATGGAAACATATTTTTATAGAACACATTTAACTGCGTTGGTTGCCTAAAGCTTTACGCCACAATATAGGGGAAACTACTATATGAAGGATTAAAAAGGTAAAGATGTTACAATGGCTAATTCGCAACGAAGTCCCTAAGTTATGCTTGCATAAAAGTGAATTTTATGTTATCATAATATGGGAAACGCTCAACGACCATCCCCATGTAGGGTTATTAATATAAATAATAACAATAGGAGTACGGCTCAAATCGTATATGGAGTGGGTGAAAACCCCTTAAATGGAAAAGGTGTGGCTCTTAACGTAAAGACGAAGAGTTAAAAAATGGTCTGAACTAATATGAAAGTATTAGTATTAATTATATATATTATTATAGAGGTAAAAAAATGAAAAAAATAGACGATAAAATTATTGATAGGGGTATAGAATTATTTAATCAAGGATATAAATTTGCGCAAATAGCAAGAGAGTTAAATATTTGTGAAGGCACTATTCGGAAACATTTAAATAATCGAGGATATTATGGAAGAAGTGTTTTTGATAGGTTAAAAGAAGAGGACATAAAAGAAATTTCTATTTTATATTTAAATAATAAATGGGAATGTATTTTTCAAAAATATCCTTTTTTAACTAAAGACAGAGTTTATCATTTGATGTCTAATAATAAAATCCATAAGGAGTCTTATTTTTGGACAAAAAATGAAGAAAAAATCTTGCAGGAAAATTATGGAAAAAGGACATTAAAAGAAATAAGGGAATTATTAAATAATAGATTTTCTGTAGGGAGTATATCAGCTAAAGCTAAAAAGATGAATTTAACAAAAAATAATCTGTGGAGTTTAGAAGAGATAGAAATATTAAAAAATAATTATTCTAAAATTCCAATGGATGAAATGATTAAATTATTACCAAAAAGGACAAAAGTCTCTATAACTTTAAAGGCTAATAGTTTAAAAATACCGTCTTATTTTGATTTATGTAATAAATACTCTCAGAAGGATAAAGATTTTATAAAAAATAATAGCAAAATTCTTTCTGATAAAGAAATTGCTTTGATTTTAAATAAACCCTTGTCAGGAATCCAAGAACAACGTAGGCTTTTAGGAATATATTATTTTGATAAAAATTATTCTAATTATGTTAATATATGTAAATTTTTGAGAGGTCATATTCAAAAATGGAAAGATGAATCAATGAAAGCGTGTAATTATCAATGTATATTTACTGGTTCTAAAAATTATGAGATTCATCATATATATAGCTTTAATTTAATTTTAGCAGAAACACTAAGAATATATGATGATATTTATAAAATAGATTCAGATAATATTAATGATTATACAAAAGAACAACTAGATTGTCTATTAAGAATTTTTAATAAAATTCATAGTAAATACCCTTTAGGGGTTTGTGTTCATCCAAATATTCATGCTTTATTTCATAAAGAATATGGAACGGGAGGGACTATTCCTGAACAGTGGGAAAGATTTAAAAATGATTATTATAATCATAAGTATGATAATATATTTAATTAATAGTATGGATTTACGACCCATATTAAAATTTTGAAGAATCGTGCGTCAATAGCCGCGAGTCTGTTACAATCTCCAGAAATGCTTAAAGAAGCTTATGCTGAAGCTTTAGATGCTGAAGGTTCTGCCGCTATTGAAAATGAAAAATATATGAATAGTGTTGAAGGGCATTTAATTAAATTAAAAAATGCTTGGGAAGAACTTTGGGCTAATGTATCAACTAGAGAATTTGTAAATGGAGTTATTGATTTAGGAACTGGCTTATTAGAAATAGTAAATCATTTAGGAATCATAAAATCTACTCTTGTTGCTTTAGGGGCTTTAGACATAGTTAAATGGATGTTTATGGGTTCTGGTGGCAAAAAGTCTTCATTATTTGGCGGACTTGTTAATAGTTTACTTCAGTTTAATACTAAGGGAGGTATTAAAGGACTTCTTACAGGTGGACTTGAGGGGGCTACAGAAACAGCTATTAAAGGAGCAGGAGAAGCAACATCTACTGAAGTTTTAGAAGGGGCTTTAAGCGAAGCCGCAGGGAATTCTGTAGTAAAAGGTGCTGAAGAAGGTATTTTTAAAGGGCTTGCTTCATCTGGAATAGGAAAAATTGTTGGAAGTATAGGTAGTTCTATAACAAGTTTACTTCCTATTGTAGGTTATTTAGCCGCAATTGCAGGAGCAATAGCAATTATTTATTCTGCCCTTAAAGCAGGTCAAAAACAGATAGATAAAATGAATCTTTCTGTTAAAGAAACTAGAGATGAAGCTAAAAGTTTAGTTAATAATTATCAAACATCTCAAAAAAATAATAATGCTAATAAAGCAAAAACTGAAGAATTAAGTGATAGATATACTGAACTTTCTAAAGGGGTTAACCTTTCTAATAACCAGAATCTTACTTTAACAAATGAAGAATATAGCGAATATCTTTCTATTTGTAATGATATTGCAAATATGTATCCTAGATTAGTTTCTGGATATGATGCTCAAGGTAATGCTATTCTTAAACTTAAAGGGAATGTAGAGCAATTAACAGAAGCATATAAGCAAGAACAAATAACTGCCGCTAGGACTTTAATTCAAGGTGGAGAAAATAAAGAAGATTCACGGTCTATTTGGGATGATTTTCAACATTATAAAGAAAATGACCAACCTGTTGCACAAAGAAGAAGAGATTTATTAAATCTTATATTAAATAGTCCAAATGCTCAAGAAGAAGTTAACAAAATATTAAATACCGCAGATTATTATAGTACATCTGAAATTGACCCAGAACGACAAGAAATTTTTGACCAAAAAGTAATGCTTAAATATGACCTTGGTTTTTCTGTTGATATGGATGAAACTTCTTTTAATGAAGCTGTTGATAGATTAAAAGCTTCGGCTGAAGAAGCGGAAGTAGAAGCTGAATCAACTTATCAACGAATGGAAGCTATGGGGCAATCTTTCGCTATTGTTAATGAAAAATATTGGGATTTAGATGAAACACAACAAGGTTTTATTACTTCAGCTATTAATAACATGGATAGAGAAACATTATCAGGCTTTGAGAGTTATGAAAGTTATTATAATTATATCAATGACCTTGTTGAACTTGCTAATAATGCTTTTATTAGTAATGAATCTGTTTTTGACGAACAATGGCAAAATATATTGAATCAAGATGGTTTAGATTATGCAATAGATAATTATGAAAATTCACTTAATAAATTAGAAGAATTAGGCTATAAACAAGAAGATATTATAGACCTTATAAATCAAGATACTGTAAAAGTAGGTAATGTTAATCTTAGTACAGATAGAGCAATCAATTGGGGCGAAGACCCTACTAAAAATGAAAATTTTGCTAATTTACAAACTTGGTATGATAAATCTGCGGAACAATTAGCTAGACAATTTAAAAATACGACCTCTACTGTTCTTGGTACTTCTGACGTTTTTACTTTTGGAGATAATGAAGAAATTGAACTTTCTTTTGCCATGGTTACTGAAGATGGACAAGTGTTGAGTTCAGATACTGTTTATGATTATATTAATAATATTATTGATACGGCAAATAAAAATAATGAACCTATAACTATAGACACCATTTTAAAGTATGATAGCGATGTAGAGAATGGTGGTATGAACATTATTGCAGGTGCAGGAAAAGAAGCGGGCGATGCCATGCACGAAATAGAAATCCTTAAAGGTTTCGGTAATGTTGAAGGGGTATATAAAACATTAGATAATTTAGCACAAAAAACAGGAAAATCAATTGATGACTTCATTACAGAATATTATAAATTAGGTAGCTTAAAAGATATAAATACCTTTGGAGATGTCTATGCCGATATATTAAATCTTGGCTCTGGAAAAGGTAATTTAGCGAATGCGAAAACCATGAAGGAATTCCAAGGAATTGCTGATTTTTATCGCCAAGTTTTTGTAGACCAATTTAAAGAAGAAATTGGTGAAGATGCAAGTATAGACCTTTTTAATTCCATATTTGATGACCAAGGCAGAAGTGATTTAACAAAGAACTTCAGTGATATGTTACAACAAAAATGGTTATTAGACCCTAACAGTTCTGGTTATCAAAAATATATGGAACAATTTGAGAATTATAGCTATGATGAAGCTAAAGCTTATGCGAATGCTTTTTCAAAAATAGATAGTTTATCTGATGCTGAGATTCAACAAGAATTTTCTAAAGGTTTACGAGATACTGCCGCAGGTGCTTATCAAGCTACTTTAAATATTGAAGAAGAAACCGCCGCTATAAATAGTTTAAATTCTGCCATGGCTTCTTCTAATGGTGCAACTGGATTATCGTCTGAAGAAATAACGAATGTAGAGACTTTATATAAAGATTTAGCAGGTTATGATGCTTCTGAATTATTTGAATCAACAGCTAATGGTGTTCACTTAAACCAAAAGGAATTAAGAAAATTAAATAAAGAATATCAAAAATCTAAAGTTAAACAACAAAGTAAACAATATGATGAATTACAAAAACAATTATCAGATAGTAAAGATGCTTTAAAAGATTTAAAAGCCCAATATGAACAAGGAGATACATCTATATTAGATGAAATTAATGCTGAAAATAGACGTAAAGAGGGTATTGAAGAAAATATTAATGCTTTAGAAAGAGAAATGGCTCAATATTCAGCATTAACTTCTGCTTATAATCAATATGTTAATGCACAAGCTTCTGCCAATGAAAATGCCAAATATGAAAACATCCAAACTGGTTATGATACCGCTAAAGATTTAATTAAACGTGGATGGGGCGGTCAGGATGATGTTAGAGCATATGTAAATATGTTCACTCAAGAAGATATGATGACTGCACCTGTTGATAAAGTTATAGCTAAATTTAATGAATTAGATGATAAAGTTGCTAATACTAGTTATTCAATGAAAGATTTCTTTACTGTAGATAGTGATGGTAAATCCACAAGTGAGGGTATTTTTAATTTCTTAGACGTTGTTAAAGCGAAAGCTAAACAAGAAATGCCTGAATTGGGAGATGCTATTCTTGACCAATTGGTATCAGTTGATGAAGCAGGTATTTATTCGTTTGATTTTGATATTTTAGGTGGAGACCAAAAAGTAGCTGATATGCTTGGAGTGGATTTATCACTTCTTCAAGCTATTATTCAAGCGGCTCAAGATGCAGGTTTTGAAGTTCAAATGTCTGATGCGTTGCCAGGATTGCAAGGTTTAACACAAGAAATGGTCAATATGAGGGCAGAACTTATAAGACTTGGTGGGGATGCTGAAAAATTTGACTTTAATGTTTTATCTGTTGACGTTGAAGGGAAAAATGGGAAAACACCTGAATTTGATAATAAAGTAAAAGAAATTCAAGAAACTATTGAAACGCTTAAAAATAGTGATTTAAATGACCCTCAAACTTTTGCGGCATTAAACTACGCTAATTCTCAGTTAGATGTTTTAATAGAAAAAAGGGCAAGATTTTTAGCTGACTCTCAAATGGGAGATATGGGTGTAGATTTGTCTACCGTATCAGAAAAATATCAGCAAGTTGGAGTTCTTCTTGATGATTTTCTTTTAAAACAAAACAGATTAAATGAAGCTAGTCGATTAGGTTTGGATACTTCTGATTTCGAATCTGAATTAGATAATGCACAACAAGATTTTTATAATGCTTTGGCTACTTTTTCTAGTGATGAATTAAATGAAATAGGATTACATTTTACTGCTGATTTTGATGAATTAACTCCCGAAGAAAAGGCTGAACAAATAAAACAACAATTTGAAGAAGAAAAGGTTACTTTACATCTTGACACTGAAACAGATACCCCACAAGACCCTACAAAAGGTATGGACGGTCAACATATAGTAGTTGAAGTTCAATTTACTATGAACGGAGAAACGGTTGCTATTGAAGCAATTAATACCGTTACAGAAGCGGCTGAAGGTGTACCTAATGAAACAAATACTACAATGAACGTTAACAGCGAAGAAGCAGAAGCAGAAGCTAATGAATATGGGGAAGTATTAGGAGAAGCCACTAAAGATAGAGACACTCGTTTTATTACTAATTCAGATGGAGAGAAAAAACGAGTAAAAAGTTATATTAGTTCTTTAGACGCTATTCCTCCTTCTGTTCGTAGTAATGTTACAGTTAGTGGTTTATCTTCCGCTACTACAGGAGCTAAAGATTTGGCAAAGAATTTAGCAAATTTATCAGGAAAAACAATTAAAACTTACATACAACAAATTACGGAAAAGAAAACTGTGTATACGGGTAGTAGAGCAGGTATGCCTAGTAATGTTCCTCGATATAACGGAACCGCTCATGCTTATGGTACAATAACAAAATTTAGCCGAAATAACGCTTATGCTAACGGAAGATATTCAGGCGATTGGGGAGTTCCTCAAGATGAAGATGCTTTAATAAATGAATTGGGTGAAGAACTTATTATTCATGATGGTAAATGGAGAATTGCCAATAATGGTAATATGGGATTTACACATTTAGAAAAAGGGGATATTGTTCTTAATCATGAACAAACTGAGGAACTTCTTAAAAAAGGATATGTTTCTAATAGTAGAGGTGTATTAGTTGGTGGATTCTCACATGCAATGGGAACTACTGGAGATGCGTTTTCAGTAGGTAGTGGAGCAGGACGTACCACTAAAAAAACAACTACAAATAAGGCAAATAAATCTAGTGGAAATAAAAAATCTGGTGGAAATAATAATTCTAATAAGAAATCTAGTAATAATAACAACAATAACAATAATACAGCAGAAACTTTCGATTGGGTAGAAGTTAAAATTCAACGTATTGAAGAAGCTATTGCGCAACTTGACACTGTAATGGATAGTGTTTATAATACTTGGGGACAACGTAATAGTGCTTTAGAAAATGATTTAAAAAAAGTTAAAGAAGAAGTTGATTTACAAAGAAAAGCCATTACAACATATAATGATTATTTAAAAAAGATTGGATTGAAAGAAGACTATGCAAAAAAGATTAGAGAAGGTAAGTTACAAATTGAAGATATTAAAGATGATAAACTGAAAGAAAAAATTCAGAAATATCAAGAATATTATAATAAAGTCGTTCAATGTCAAACCTCTATTACAGAATTAATAGAACGTGAAAAAGAATTGGCGGCACAAAGGTTTGATAATAAAGCTTCTCAATATGATAATCGACTGCAACAGTATGATACCAGAATAGAAGCGGCTGATGCTTTATCTGATAAAGCGGAAGAAATGGGACGCTTAATGACAGGTTATTATGAAGGTATCATGAGAACGGCAGAGAATAAAAGGTTAGGGATTCTCAGAGAAGAATATGATGCCTTATTGAAAGAATTTAATAATGCCGTTGACAAAGGAAAGATTGCTAAATGGTCTGAACAATGGTATGAAATGGCTTCTACTATTGATGAAGTAAATCAATCTATTATTGAAGCAGAAGCGTCTGTTATAGAGCATGAAAATGCTATGAGACAATATAACTGGGATAGATTTGATAATAAACTTGAAAGAATTGAAGCTATCGCAGAAGAAGCAGAATGGATTGGTTCTTTACTTGAAGAAGGTAAATCTTTTGAAGAAGAAACTGGCGAATATACTAAATTAGGTAGTGCTAGAATGGGAATGCTTGCTATTCAATATGATACTTATTTAAATGAATCCGCTAGATATGCGGCTGAATTAAAGAATATTGAAAAAGATATAGCTCAAGACCCTTATAATCAGGATTTGCTTGACCGTAGGAAGGAACTTTTAGAAGCCCAAAGAGATGCTATTTCTAATGCGTTAAAAGAAAGAGATGCTATTAAGAGTCTTATTGAAGAAGGAATAGAAGCCCAACTTAATGCTTTACAAAAATTAATTGATAAATATAAAGAAGCTTTACAATCTCAAAAAGATTTATATGATTATCAAAATAATGTCACTGAAAATGCAGATGAAATTAGTAGATTACAAAAATTAATTTCAGCTTATCAAGGAGATGATTCTGAAGAATCTAGACTTAAAGTTCAACAATATCAAAAAGAATTAAAAGATGCTCAAAAAAGTTTATATGATACTCAATATGATAGAAATATATCTGATACCGAAGAAGCGTTAGATAAATTATATGAACAATATGAAGAAACTCTGAATAATGCTTTAGATGATGTTGATAAATTAATTAGTGATGTTATTAATGGTGTTAATTCTGGTTCTCAAAATATTGTCAATACAATAAAAGAAGCTACAGATAAATATGGTTATACTTTAACTACTTCTATGGATACTATTGCAAATGCAATAGGTAATCTTGTGTCTGGTACAATTAAAAAAGATATAAGTTCTTCTGACACTGGACAAAATATTAGTCCCGAATCTGGAGTAGATACTGCATCTAATCAAACTACTAAAGAGGTTAATAAAGCTGTCAATAATGCTTATAATCAAGCCGCCGAAGAGTTTAAAAAAGGACAGGCTACAAGTGCTATAGAAAAATCCGCAGGTTTAAGTGGGGATGGGAAATCTTATACATATGGTGATGGTACATCTGTTCAATTTAAAACTGACGCTACAAAAGGTGGATTCGTTAATGGCACTGATGGCAAACAATATTATTTTGACAGTAGTGGTATGGTAGGTATTGGTGGTGGTTTACAAACTATTAATAAACAAACTTATTATACAGATGAAAAAGGTGCTTTACAAACTGGATGGCAACAAGTTGGAGATAAGTGGTATTATTTCTATAAATCTACTATTCCTGAATATACTGGTAAAAATGGAAACCATTATAAAGGTGTAGCCGCTACAGGTTGGCAAAATATCAAAGATGAAAAAGATGGTAAAACATATCTTTATTACTTTGATAAAAATGGTGTAATGCAAAGTAATAGATGGAAAGATAGGACGGTTGGAGGAAAAGTTTATCGTTATTGGTTAAAGAAAAATGGTAGGGCTTTCCAAAATGGTTATTTCAGTTCTGGTAAAACGACTTATTATTTTAACAAAGATGGTTATCTTTTAGATAAAAAAGGTGGTAAACCTAAAGTATTCTCTAAAATACAATATAAGACAGGTGTATATGGTATTACTCAAGACCAATTAGCATGGACTCAGGAAAATAAAAAAGAAGAAGCTATTATCAGACCCTCTGATGGGGCTATTCTTACTCCACTGTCTCATGGAGATTCTGTTCTTAATGCTAAAGCCACTAAAGCATTATTTGAATTTGCTAATAATCCAGATGGTTACTTTAAATCTTATACTGATGGAAGTAATTATAATGATGTTCCTACTATTAATAATACTATGAATGGCGATATGAATATTCAATTTAATATCAATGGTGCTAATATAACTGATTATGACACATTTAAGAAACAACTTACGAGCGACCCTCAATTTGAACGA
>Ga0326511_10001341_pt1 | contig 20489 bp, 19 predicted proteins | sample 0_2496_0518_D_FD_203701 | JGI IMG/M metagenome (GOLD analysis project Ga0326511, IMG submission 203701) | Bovine rumen microbial communities from UC Davis, California, United States - 0_2496_0518 | ecosystem: Host-associated > Mammals > Digestive system > Stomach > Rumen | place: USA... | reverse complement strand
CCGCATGAAGCCCGACCGCACACTGGAAATGCTCTCGGTTGACGTGGCTGGCATCCTGGAAGGCCGTGTGGCTGACATTCCCTTGCGCAACGAGGATGTGCTGTTTATTCCGAGTATGGAAGAGACCAGGCAGAAGCAGACCCTGACGATTCATGGAGAAGTACAGAACCCTGGCGTCTATCGCTATGCCGAGAATGAGACTATCGAAGACTTCGTGATGCAGGCAGGCGGTCTGACCGAGACGGCTTCGGCAGTGAATGTGCTCATTTCGCGCCGCATCTTCAATCCAAAGGCCACCAGCAACGACAGCATCATTGCACAGTCATTCTCCTTCACGCTGAAAGACGGCTTTGTGGTTGACGGTGAGGAAGGATTCAAGCTACAGCCTTTCGACGAGGTCTATGTGCGTCGCAGCCCTGGTTACGGTGAGCAACGCAACGTGACCGTCGAGGGTGAGGTGCTGTTTAGTGGAAACTATCCGCTGACGAAGCAGAACGAACGTCTGAGCGACCTTATCAAGAAATGCGGTGGTGTGACCAACATTGCCTATGTGGAAGGTGCCCGTCTGGAGCGTCGTCTGAATGAGACGGAGCGCCTGCGTTATGAGGAGTCGGCAAAAATGCAGAAAAAGCAAGAAGAGGAATTGCTCACAGAAATGGCACTAAAGAGCGGACGCTCCATTGCCGACTTAGGCTCTACACAGCGCACGAAGCAGACAGAGCTGAACCGCGTCCCCTACACCTATTTCGTAGGTATTGAACTGGACAAGGCCATCGCTAATCCTGGTAGTGATGACGACATCGTGCTTCGCGAAGGCGACCGTCTGATTGTTCCTGTCTATAATGGAACGGTGAAGATCAACGGTGAGGTGATGTACCCCAACACCGTAGGTTTCGAGGCTGGCAAGAAGGCCAAGTATTATGTTGACCTCGCAGGCGGTTATAGCAGCAAGGCCAAGAAGAGCAGGGCCTATATCATCTACATGAACGGTGACGTGGCCAAGGTGTCAAAGGGTGCAAAGGTGCGTCCTGGATGCGAGATTGTCGTTCCCTCGAAGGCTCAGAACAAGATGACAACCGCCGAGACCGTCACCTTAGGCACAGGCATTGCCTCTATCGCCACGATGATTGCCACGCTGGCCAATATCCTGACGAAGTAATCTTATTGCAATAAGAGGTGACGGGAGAGAGGTGAGAGGTAAGAGCTCACCTCTTACCGCAAAAAGTTGAGAATGTGAAACAGACGAAACTTGAATCATAATCTATATGGAAGAAGAAAAGAAAGACGTAAAGCCGATTGACTTGGTTGGCACTGCCAAGAAGTTGTGGCAATATAGGAAGAAATATTATTATGTCTTGCCGGCAACACTCATCATCACCTATTTGATGATGTTGTTTATTCCACGCTATTATACATGTACGGTGAGCCTGGCTCCTGAGACCAGCGGGACCTCTCTCTCCGGCTCCATAGAGTCTTTGGCTTCCTCCTTTGGCATGGGCGGCGCATTGTCGAAGATGAACTCTACCGATGCCATCTATGCAGAGATCTATCCTGAAGTCGTAGCTTCGAAGAATTTCATTGCCGAACTGATGACCGTGGATATCAAGACCAAGGATGGCGACATCCAATGCAATTACTACACCTATCTACGCGACAAGCAGAAGACGGCGTGGTGGAACCAGGCTATCGGTGCTGTGCTGGAAATGCTCAAGTCAACCCCCAAGGACACTTATGATGGAAAGGAAAAACTATCTGTCTTCAACCTTACCAAGCTGCAAACGGAGCTTTTCGGCCTGGCACAGAACAAGATTGTGTGCCGCTACGACAAGAAGACCGACATCGTCTCCATCGTTGTGAAGGACCAGGATCCTTTGGTGAGTGCCATCATGGCAGATGCTACTTGTAGCCGACTGCAGGAGTTTATCACGAACTATCGCACCAACAAGGCCCGTATAGACTTTGAGCACTATCAGAATCTTACCAAGAAGAGCAAGGAAGAATACGAGGAGGCCCAGCGGAGGTATGCCGCCTGCGCCGATGCCAATACCAATGTAGTCCTTGCCACCTATCGCACCAGGGTGGAGAACCTTGAGAATGACATGCAGACAAAGTACAATGTCTATACTGCCATGAACACCCAATTGCAGGCTGCTGCTGCAAAGCTGCAGGAGGTAACTCCCGCATTCACGGTGATCGAAAGTGCCTCGGTTCCTGTCAAGCCTGCCGGGCCCAAAAGGATGATTATCTCCATTGCCATGATGATGCTGGCCTTCTTTGTGCTATCTGTAAAATTGCTACTGAAGAAAGAGTCTTAGACTTTGCCTTTCGGCTTTAGCATTTATCAATAGACGGAAAAGGTTGCAACATGGTAATTTCGTTAATTCTGCTATTTTTCACATGCCTCTCTCTCTCCTTTTTTGAAGAACGGTTTAAGGAAAGAGACAAGGTGATCATGTACATCTTGTTAGGCCTGGCAATGATTGTCATAGCAGGAATGCGTGAAGTTGGGTCAACCCCCGACTCAGACGCCTATGAGGCCATGTACTATGCAAAGGACGGCGATATTACCATCTTGCTCACAGAGCCATCCTTCAGTCTGATAGTGTCATTCCTTCAAACGTTCTCATTCGGAATCAACGGCTTATTTTTCGCCTATGCAATCCTTTCCATTCCCATCCACCTCTCCGCCTTCTGGAGAATATCAAGAATCCCCCTCCTGACGCTGACCATCTACATCTCTTACTACTACATGATGCACGAAATGGTGCAGATACGCTGTGGCGTTGCGTCTGGTCTTTTCCTGTGGGCAATCTATTTCTATACGGAGAACAAGAAATTCCTCACCTTGCTCTTCATCCTCTTGGGAATCTTCTTCCATTACTCTGCAGCTGCGGGCCTGGTTATTTTCTTCTTCAACAACAAATTGCCACGCTGGCAAAAGATGATACTCTATTCAATCGTCCCCGTGGGAATCGTCGTCTATTTCACTCATTTCGACATTTCCACACTCATTCCTGACGAGTGGGGAGGATTGAAACTGATGAAGTATCGCACCATGCGTGAGAAAGGAATCGATGACGAGCTGGCAGGGTGGAAGTTTGAAATGAACCTGCTCATTTGGATGAATATCGTGCTGTATTATTGCAGTATCTACTATCATGACTATCTGGTCAAGCATTTCAAGTACACGACCATTGCCATCAAGCTTCAAGCAGTGGGTTTCTGCTTCCTCTTCTTTGTCAACGGACTGAGCCAAGTGGTAGGCAACCGCATGAATGACTATTTCTCGATAGCATCCATTTTGCTTTGGACAGCCTCCTACTATGCATTCTATCCACAAATTCTCAGCAAGGTCATCAGTAGCTTGATATCCACTTTCAGGTTTGTAACCAGCATGATAGCTTATGCCTTGGCGCTGTTGTTTATGTAATTAAAAAAGCTAATCCACATGAGTCTGAAGAATAATTTCATATACAGCAGCATCCTGACGGCATCTAAGTACCTGTTTCCGCTGATTGTGTACCCCTACGTGTCGAGGACGTTGGGCCTATCCAATATAGGTATCGTCAATTTCGTAGACAATCTGGTCAACTATTTCGTATTCGTCTCCATGATGGGAATAACGACGGTGGGAGTGCGTGAAATAGCGGCTGTCAAGGGAAACAAGGAGCAATTGTCCAAGACCTTCATGTCATTTCTGTCATTGACCATCATCACCACGCTGATCGCCATCGTGCTACTATGGATTTCCATGTACACCTTTGACACCTTGATTCCCTATCAGGACATGCTCTATGTCGGCATCGTGAAACTGGTGTTCAACCTGTTCTTGATAGAATGGTTCTATACGGGAATGGAGAATTTCAAATACATCACCAACCGCTCCCTAATCATCAAATGCCTCTACGTGTTGAGCGTATTTATTTTTGTCAAAGACGCTTCCGACTACAAGATCTATTATATCCTGTCTGTTTCCGTAGTGGTAGTCAATGCCCTGATCAATCTCATATACAGCAGACGGTTTGTTCGTTACAGCATGAAGTCCGTCAATCTTCGGCCATACTACAAGGCTTTCCTCATCATGGGCGTCTATATCCTGTTTACAAACGTATATACATACCTGAACCCTGTATGGCTGGGATTCGTCACCGACACAGATGAAGTAGGCTATTTTACTACTGCCACGAAGCTGCACAACATCATCATGGCAGTCTTGCTTTCGTTTGCCAACATCCTGTTCCCACGTGTTTCCAACCTGCTGGCTGAGGGAAAGAAGGACGAGTTCTGGGAGAAAATCAATCTGTCCTTTGAAGCCATTTTCCTCTTTGCTTTCCCAACCATCGCCTTCATGCTGGTAGGAGGACCGGAATTGTTGCATCTATTTGTTGGCGACGGCTTCGAGGGCTCCTATCTCCCGTTAAGAATCATCGCACCTCTCACGCTAATCGTCGGCATAGAACAGATTCTGGTCATCCAGATTCTATTGGCCATGCATCAGGACAGTCTCGTCCTGCGCAACTCCTTTATCGGTGCTATCATCGCATTCATACTCAACATCCTCATCACATCCACCTTGAAAGCTCCTGGCTCTGCCTTGGTATGGGTATCAGCAGAATGTGTCATCATGTTTCTTTCCTCATACGACATTTACAAGAAATACAACTATATCATGCCTTATAGGAGGGTCTTCGCCTACTGTCTGTCCTACCTTCCTATTCTACTCTTGTCAATATTGGTTTACACCTATCTTGACAATAAGCTGATCATGCTTGCCACGCTGGCTGTCTCGATTTTCGTGTATGCTTTGGTCTTTGAGGTGTTTGTCCTTAAAAACAAAGTGGCCCACCTGCTGTTAAAGACCGTACACATTCCCCCTCACGCTGAGAAATAATACTACGCCCAATATTCAAACAAGATGGATACACTCATATTAGTACTTGTCTTATTGCTCTATCTCAGATGGGTTGCCATCTTCTTGGCTTTCCCCTGGATATGCCTACTCTTCCAGTACTACAAGCATAAGGGAATGGTCAGAAAAGTCCTGGCCATACCAGGTGCCTTCCTCGAAAAGCTCACCGTGGAAGGAGTGTCCAGATACATCATCATCCATATCGGATATATACCTTCCGTCAAGCTCAGGCTTCTGCTCTATCAATGCCTTGGCGTGAATGTCGGCAAGAACGTGGTTGTCCACTACAGGACAGAAATAAGAGCCCCCTACCGACTTCAGCTTGGCTCTGGCTGCATCATTGGTGACAATGCCCTGCTGGATGCCCGCAACGGGCTCACAATAGGAGAGAATGTCAATTTCTCCTCCAACGTCGCTGTGTACACCGAACAGCATGACCATAGGGACGAGATGTTTCGATGTACGAAAGGGGTGGACAAATCCGTTGCTATCGGCAACAGAGTCTGGATTGGCAGCAATGTCGTCATACTGCCTGGAGTGAAGATCGGTGAAGGAGCCGTCTGCTGTGCTGGTTGTGTCGTCACAAAAGATGTCGCGCCATACGACGTCGTTGCCGGCATTCCCGCAAAGAAAGTCAACACCAGGCCGAATAACCTTCTATATGAGTTCGACGGGAAATCCTGTTGGTTCTACTAACCAGACAGAGTCACCATACATTCTATAAAGCATCACCTGTATGTCCATCATCAAGATCAAGAGCTGGATTCTGCTCCTCCTATTTGCGCAACAATGCCCATTCTCAATGGCTGCGAAGACTGCCATTGACTGCATGCCCATCATTGCGTACATAGGCGTTCCTGACCAGCACACATCCGAGGAGAACTTTCGCATCTTCAGTGAGTGCGGCTTCACCGTCAGCCTGAATTCCTACTCTTCCCTTACTGCTATGGTGAAGGCCTGTCGGATAGCCGACAAATACGGCATAAAAGTGCTGGGAAGATGTCCTGAGATGGTCAGTTCACCTGCCAAGACTGCCAGCACGCTGAGCAGGGAGAGCGGTTTCTATGGCTACCTGATGCAAGACGAGCCAACGATGCCAGAAATCTTGGAGCGACAAAAGGAGATGGAACAACTTAGAAGCGTGGACAGCAGCCATATCTACTACATCAATCTGCTACCATATCTCCGACGCGAATGGGTCGCAAACAGCACAAAGGCCAAGACCTACCCAGAATACCTGAAAGCCCTGTCTGCCTCGTCCTGCCAGCAGTTGTCCTTCGATTTCTATCCTATTACCACAGCAGGTATCCGGCCTACTTGGTACAACAACCTGGAGATGGTCAGGAAAGAAAGCCTGGCATCAGGAAAGCCCTTCTGGGGATTTGTGCTTTCCGTACCCCATGAAGTGCCGTTTACCCCCGACACCTACTACCCCACCCCAACCACCGCATCGCTCCGTCTTCAGGTGTATTCCAACTTAGCCTATGGTGCACAGGCCATTCAGTATTTCACCTACTGGACCGCCAACTCATCTACCTTCCACTATCACGACGCACCTGTTGACAAGGAAGGCAGAAAGACCAGCACCTATGCACTTGTTCAGCAGATGAACAAGCAGCTGAAGCAGGTAGCCAAGCTGTTCTATGGAGCCCAAGTGCAGTCGGTCCACCATCTTGGCGAGATTCCCGAAGGCACCACCCGCCAGAAGACAATGCCGGAGAACATCTATGCACTCAAAATCGTAGGCAAGCGGGGAGCCATCGTCTCACAACTGGAAAAGGACGGTCACCGCTATCTGGCCATTGTGAACAAAAGCCACCAGGTGACCATGAAAGTGCGCATCAAGGCACGCAACAAAACGCCACGCCACCTCACCAAGTCCCTGGACGAAGAACCCATGAAGTCCTCGTACACCGTAAATGCTGGCGACATCCTGCTATTTAAACTGAAATAATTTTGCCCTTTGACATATAATTAGTACCTTTGCAAAGATGAAATTCTCTGTCACAATTCCAGCCTATAAATCACAATACCTGCAAGAGGCTATTGAGAGCGTCGCCAGTCAGACCTATGCTAACTGGGAGCTCATCATTGTGGACGACTGTTCGCCAGAGAATCTATTCGCTATCGTCAAACCATTCCTCACCGACGACCGCATACACTACTATCGCAACGAGAAGAACTGCGGTGCCGTCAACGTGGTCGACAACTGGAACATCTGCCTCAACTATTGCAAGGGCGATTATACTATCTGTATGGGCGATGACGACCGTCTATTGCCTTGCTGTCTGGAAGAATTCGCCAAGCTTATCGGCAAGTATCCAGGCCTCCATGTCTATCATGCATGGACACAGATTATTGACGAAAAGGACGACATTATTTCCGTACAGGCTCCACGCCCGGAGTGGGAATCCGTACTGTCACTGCTCTGGAACAGGTGGAATAGCAGAAGTTATCAGTTCATTGGTGATTTCTGTTACCTCACCTCCTATCTCAAAGCTGTCGGTGGATACCATCCACTCCCGCTGGCCTGGGGCAGCGACGACATCACGGCCACCCTTGCAGCTAAAGACAAGGGGATAGCCAACACGCAGACTTTCTGCTTCCAGTACCGTCAAAACAGTCTTACCATCACCTCTTCTGCGCCATACGCAAAGGTAAAACTCGAGGCTACCCTTTCACAATACGACTGGTATGTGGCTTTTATCAACGGGATTGACCCAACGGGCTTGAGCGAACCAGACGCAAGCTATTACAAGACCATCTGGAATATCAGCCAGAAACACTTCAAGTCTATCGACCGACAATGCATCGACGTGCTCAAGGGCAATCCTTTCAGGGCTTTTTATTGGCGCAAGAGGTTGAAGCCTTTTGGATTCCCGCTCACCCTCTACATAAAATGGTATCTGATTTCAGTACTTAATCTATTCCTAAAGCACAAGATATAGAACGCCATCATGAAAATACTATTTGTAAACAAAGACAATCCGTTTGGTGTAGGCGGTGGCGACTTCGCTACACATGCCTATCTTCTTGCTTTCTCCGAACTATGCAACGGCAATATTGACGTTTATCTCAGAGACGGCATCAAGACCAACGACAGCATCAAGGCCAACTTTATCATCGTCCCGGAGCGTTCTATTTTTGCACGCATCAAATCGCTGTTCACAGGCCATTTGCACCGCAACGTCAATGCCGTCAGGAAACGGTTGGCAGAAGGAGTCAGATACGACTATTGTGTATTCAACAACAGCAAGACTTCAACAGGCCTCATCAGGCAAGTCAGGGACTTGGGAATCAAGACCATTACTATTCATCACAATGTTGAGCCGGAGTTCGTGCGTGACAATACGCCAAACTGGCTCCACAGGACTTTGCTGATGCATCTTGTCAAGAAGGCAGAGCGGACGGCTTGGCAACTGAGCGACTACAACCTGTTCCTCACCCGCCAGGATCTACAAACATTCAAGAGTCTCTATGGCGAGAACCACTCCATCAATGGCATCATTGGCACTTTCGAATATAATCCAATGCCAGAAATAAAGCTCAAGGAACGTGATCCTCAGCATCTCACCATTTCCATTACTGGCACGCTATGCCTGCAACAAGGTATCGACGGCATTAGATATTTCTTTGACGAACTGTATCAGTATCTGCCTGAAGGCGCCAAGGTGATTATCAGCGGACGGCAACCTACAGAGGAAGTCAAAGCCCTCTGTAGCTGTCACGGTAGCAACGTACAGCTGATTCCTAATCCCGATGACATGAGCGAGGTCATCAACAAGGCCGATATCTATCTGTGCCCCACAAGACTTGGCGGAGGGCTGAAACTACGGGTGATGGACGGCCTTCGCTTAGGTTTACCCGTCATTGTCCACTCCTGTTCGGCAAGGGGCTATGATGAGCTCGCTGGCAGCGATTGTCTGTCAGTCTTCGATTCCAAGGAAGAGTTTGCTTCAGAACTACAGAAGTTGGTGGAGAAAATACAAAATGGCACCATTCGACGGGATTACATTAGGCAACGCTATGAAGAGGTGTTTTCTTATCAAGCTGGACTTAGGCGACTGAAAGCAATCCTATCAGTAGAAGATTGAGAAAGTAAATGGATATATCGGTCATCATCCCCACCTATCATCCTGGCGATTATCTTTGGCAATGCCTGGACTCATTGCGTAAACAGACACTGGAAAAGAGTTGCTATGAGCTCATTATCATACTTAACGGATGCGATGAGCCCTATCGAAGCAGTATCAAATCCTATCTGAAGCAATGGGAAGGAGAATTGCATGCGACCTTAGTGCAAACAGACCAAGGCGGGGTTTCCAATGCGCGAAACATAGGGATAGAACGCTCATCAGGCCAGTATATTGCCTTCGTTGACGATGATGACTGGGTTTCTGAGAGCTATCTTGAAAATCTGCTTGCAAAGGCTACTTCCGACAGTATCATGGTGGCCAATGTGCTCAATTATGATGAAACGACGGACAAGTTCGTAGACGACTATCTGAACAGAGCCTACAAAAGGGTTGAAGGACTTGAGCAGACAACGCTCCTGTCTGCCCGGAGCTTCTTTTCCTGCTGCCATTGTAAAATGATTGCCAGAAAGGTGATTGCCGAACAGCGTTTCAATACGCACTTCTCGCAAAGCGAAGATGCTCTTTTTATGGCTGCTATAAGTAAGAATGTGAAAGTGATAGCCATAGCGTCCCCTGATACCATCTATTATCGGCGCACAAGAAGTAATTCCGTCAGGCATAAAAGGCCACTCTTGAAAGTTGCCACAGACATATTCAGACTTAGCACAGCCTTTGCCAGCGTCTACTTCTCAGACATACATCACTACCAATTAGGGTTCTTCCTGACTCGAATACTTGGTCTTGTAAAGAACGTCTTCAGAGAAATCAAAGAGAGGTAGCCTACTCCACCTGACACCCTGGGAAGAACTGGGCGTGCTGACTCCTTGGGATACTCATTTGGTCAATGCTCCTCAGCTTTTCCATGAACGTCTGCTTCGCGAAACCAGCGGAATGGTTCTTACGCTTCATCATCATCACCAGCGTGAAGCCTATTGCCGTAACGTATTTCTCCAAGCCCGACTTCACCCTGTAGGACAGGGCAGAGAACAGAGGATCACCCCGTCTTCCTCCTTCAAACGTGATATTCCGCCACACATTCCCGACGCCACATGCCGGCTGCATAAAGGTGGCACCTGCCCCCTTGATGCACCGGAAGCCGCGCACCCGCTCAAACACATTGTATGCGGGGGGACTCATCGGGCCTTCAGAGAAACCGTGGAAGTCGAAGTCAACGGGGTTGAACACGGGGTTAAGATAGTTGATGTCCCTGAACACGTTGCCGTAAGCGTTGCCTTCGCCACCCATCATGTCTGCAAAATGGCAATAAAAGTCGATATGCTCAAAGGTGCAATTGCAGGTGTGGCAATAGACCTTGATGCCCTGATGACCATCATAGCCCTTTACGGCTATATGCTCCGCACAGACGTCGAGACTGTCCTGCACATAGAGCGGATTGCTGAAATTCCTGATGACCACGTGCTCAATACTGGAGTGCACCGCCCGCTTCATGTTGATGGCGTTCCACCCATAGTCCATCTCCTGAGCTTTGTGCACACTATAATATAAAGGTATGCCATGATGATGAAACAGTCCATTCCATTGACTCGAAATCTGGACGTTGCGGATGTGAATATCTTCAAGGAGTTCTACATTGAACAAAGCAGGCGCGTATCTCATCTGACAGTCACGCAGGAGAGGACTGCACAATTCTATCGTATGCTCATCGACCACTCGCTTCACCTCGGCAAGCCACTGGAAAGACGGTGCCTCTTCTACTCCTGCTCGCATGGCATTTGTCCATTCTGGACGCAAGTCTTCTACGCCCAGGATTTCTTTTATCAGACTCCCGTCGGCAGAGGTGTTGTAAAGACCAAGCAGGACGTACTTCCCCACAGCCCTGCTGTCTGCAACCTTGAGAATCGTGTTTCCCGACTTCGCATCGGCTATCACACTCGTGGCAAAGGGGGGCGTCAACAAGGCGCCATCGCTACCTGGGTCAGAGAGTGAACTGCTTTCCATCCTCAGATGACTGGGCTTCTTGAAGTCCAAGCCCCAGAATTGGTTGCTCGGCTGCAACGCTTCTCCTGTAGTGATAAAGAAGGGCGACAGCCAAGGGTTGCATCTGCCATTCACCGTATGCCCACAGTTTACCAATTCTGTAAGCAACTGCCCGTCGGCATCGGTTTCACCTTCTATCGTCACATTCGAGTAGTTTATCTGAAGGAATCTGCCATCCCCCGACCTATTAAACAGATAACGGCCTTTTGGGAAGAAAATGCAGCCGCCACCTTCACGCCCTACCCTGTCTATCAGTTCCTGGACAGGCTCCAAGACGTCTTTTCCAGTATCAGGGCGGATGCCATATTGCGTTACATCGAGACGATCATGGACACTCTTCTCCATCACAGCCTTGCTGTCTGATGTGGCTTTCGGATATCGATGGAAGTAATATGCCAAGAAAAATGGTTTCCCATGGACAAGGCCAAAGGGAGAGTTTCGGAAATACAATCCTGCAAAAAGGAAAGGCGCCAGACACCACATGCCCTGCCGATAGATGCCCACGGCGGCAACTATGACCACCAACAGCCTGACCATACCAGCCACAGCCAATCGTCTTGGAGAAAACACAGCCAATAGCCATTCCACAATGGCATACAACAGCATATAGCCAAAGGCGGCTGTCAACCACCATAAAAGAGAATGGCATCTGAAGACATCACCAGCAAGCACCATCAACGACAGGACGGATGCAGCGTATGTCAGGTATTGTGGCATCCGTATCTGATAGTTGAATCGTCTTGACAGAAGTTTTAGCTCTCGTATCTCAACTTGTGCTCCTAACAAGAAAACCAAAAGAGCACAGCACATATACATCATCATCGTCAACTATATATTATTTGCCGCAAAGTTACATCATTTTTCCGACACGACAATCATTAATTCTATATTTTTCTTTGGTAAAAGATTTGATTATCATAAAAAAGTAGTACCTTTGCAGCCAAATTTGAAAATACAGCATGGCCGAACTTGTATCTGTCATCATGCCAACCTTCAATTCCGGGCCCCTACTGAAGGATAGCATCGACAGCATATTGAATCAAACATACAGCACGGTAGAGTTGCTCATCACTGACGATCACTCTACTGACCAAGAGACACTTGACATCCTCCGTTACTACAACCAACGGGATGCGAGGGTCGACGTGGTGTTTCTCGACACCAACCACGGACCAGGCTATGCCCGAGACCACTCCATAGGCCGCGCCAAGGGGCGCTATATCGCTTTCTGCGACAGTGACGACCGCTGGTTTCCTGAGAAGTTGGAACGCCAGATCAAGTTTATGGACGAGAAGCAGTGTGCCCTGAGCTACACATCCTATATACTTTGCGACGTGGACAATCAAGAGCGGGGCATCGTCATCGCCCCAAAGTCCATCACCTTCAGCCAACTGAAGCGCGACAACCAGATAGGTTGTCTGACGGCAGTCTATGACACAAAGCTGCTTGGCCGCAAATATCCCATGCCACACATCCGCAAGCGGCAGGACTGGGGACTCTTCCTCACCATCCTCAGCGACTGCGGCATCGCCTATGCCATCACAGAGCCTTTGGCCTACTACCGCATACGCCAGGATTCCGTTTCACGCAACAAGTTTGGACTCATCAAATACAACATCCGCATCTATCACCGCGTACTTGGTTACAGCTCCATCAAGTCACACGCCTATTTCTTCTTCCTGTTCTTGCCAACTCATTTCAAGAAGGTGCTGAAGAAATACTATGACAGTTGGCTCTTCCTCCATCACAAAAAAACTTTTTTGCGTCACAACATAATATAACGGGTAAAAGCACGTTACTATAGTATAAATAACAATAATAATTGTAACGCAAGAGAGACTCCCCTATGACGAAACTCGAAAACGGATACGTACTTGACGGTATGAACGAGATTGAGCGTAACGTAAAGCGCCTCATTGACTTTTTCGCCGCAGTTGTGTGTCTCATAGTTTTCTCGCCTCTCTTTCTCATCTGCTACATCCTCGTCAAGCGTGAAGACGGTGGCCCCGCCATCTTCAAACAGCAGCGCATAGGGCGTTTTGGCCGACCTTTCAATATCTATAAGTTCCGCAGCATGCGGGTGGATGCCGAGAAAAACGGCCCCGCTCTTTTTCAGCATGAAAACGAGACCCGTATGACAAAGATCGGGAAGTTTCTCCGCGAGCACCATCTGGACGAGCTGCCTCAGCTATGGAACGTCATCAAGGGCGACATGGCTTTCATCGGTCCGCGCCCCGAACGGGAGTTCTATATCAAGCAAATCATGGAGCGTGATTCGCGCTACGTCTATCTCTATCAGATTCGCCCGGGCGTCACGTCCTACGCCACCCTCTACAACGGCTATACCGATACGATGGAAAAGATGCTGCGCCGGCTGGAACTTGACCTTTACTATCTGGAGCACCGCTCCTGGTGGTTTGATATCAAGATCCTCATGCTCACCTTCCTCAACATTGCATTCGGTAAGAAATTCTAAGGCATAACTCCCTACGCCGCACGCCATGAGCCATCGAAGCACCATACTCCTGTCCATTGGCCTTCTGCTTTCTGCTTCAGCAGGCGCCCAAGACTCCCTGACTACCCACATCACATACGACTTGACCACCGAAGCCTCCGTAGGCTCAGGTGACTTCACTGCCTATCAGCTCACAGCCAACCGCCATCACGTCATGGCCACCCGCCCCAACACAGCCTATCTGCGCACCACCGTCTGCGCCTACCATCCCCTATCCACCATCCACCATCCACCATCCACCATCCACCATCCACTATCCACCATCCACCATCCACTATCCACCCTCCACCATCCACCATCCACCATCCACCATCCACTATCCACCCTCACCCTCGTTGCCGACATCATCACCTCTGTGCATGCCGACCATCGCGCCTACCTGCAACAGTGCTACGCCAACCTGACCTATCACTCATTCTTCATCGAGGCAGGCAGTCGCGAGGAGAAGCCCGTCCTGCGCGACCAACGGCTCTCCAGCGGTGCGCTCATCAAGGGCGCCAATGCCAAGCCCATGCCCCAGATACACTTCGGCACCAACGACTTCTGGACGGTCCCGTTTACGAAAGACTGGCTACAGATCAACTTTGACTTCGGCTACGGAAGACTGCTCGACGGCAGCTATCGCGAGGATGCCTTCTACCAGGCAAGCCAATTAAACGCAGGCTATGCCACCGACATCTCCTTCCACCAGAAGCACCTGTACTTCCGTAGCAACCCCGCCAAGCGTTTCTTCGTCACCGCCGGCATGGAGCACTATGTGCAGTTCGGCGGCAAAGGCTACAAGCGCATCGACGATGTAGTAGTAAGCAAGACGAAGCCCTCAGGACTGAAGGCTTTCCTGGATGTGGTATTACCCCTCGGCGACAGCAAATACTATGAGCATGATGCCATGGAAGACTGGATATTTGGCAACCATCTTGGGCAGATTTCCATTCAGTTGGGATGGAATATCAATCGCGAGCACCTGATAGAGGCCTACGTGGACAATCCCTTTGAGGATGGATCGGGCATGCGCAAGGGAAACGGATGGGACGGACTCTGGGGACTGCAATACCACAACAAGGCCAACGGGCGACAATACCTGCGGGCTGCCGTATTGGAGTATCTTCAGACCACCAACCAGTCAGGCCCCCTGCATTGGGACGGCAATGACTTCCCAGCCCCTATCCGCGACCAGATTACCGATTTTGTGACGGGCAATGACAACTACTACAACCACACGCTCTATAGCAGCTACACCCACTACGGCATGACACCCGGCTCCCCCCTCATCACCTCGCCTATATACAATAAGAATGGCGTCAACACCTTTATCGACAACCGAGTCAAGGCGTGGCACCTGGCTTTTGAGGGCGAGCTCACTCACCACCTGTCCTACATGGCCAAAGGATCCTATCGCGAGGGATGGGGTACCTATTGGAGTCCCCTGCCCGACAAGCACCACTCCTTCGATGCCATGCTCCAGGGACTATACCACTCAGGACCATGGCAGTTGAGTGCCGCATACGCTTTCGACAAAGGCAACATCTTCGGCGACTGTTCCACCCTCAACATAAAAATAGGCTATCATGGCAAGATACTCTAAACTCCTCGTCATGCTTTTCAGCGTCCTACTGACCATCTCCTGCCAAGAGGGAGGCGAGGCAGGCGACCTGTTTGGCCAGTGGCGCATGAAAGGCTCCGACCAGCTCTATCTCAGCTTCTCCGGCTCCGTCACCCACCTGCTTCGCACAGGAGCGATAGGCGTGTTTGGCAACTTCCAGCACACCGGTGACAGCCTCTTTATCCAATGCTATTCCGCCGATGGCCTGCCTGAGGACACCACTATCGTGGAAGACAATTTCGGCTTCCGACCCTTTAACGATATCCGCCTGAAGATAGAGGAGCTTGACAGCGACCATCTCCGGCTCAGCAAGGGCCACCAGTCGTGGAGCTTCAATCAATACTAAACGTCTCTGCCCAACCGAGGAACTTTCTCACCCCTTCCACTCCGAACTTCTCCAAGCTTGCAGCAGCCTGCGCTACGCTGAGCACCCGTTCAGGATGCGACTTCGAAAAGAACTTATCAGCATAGCAGACGAGCTGCTCCTCCAGCGTCTCCGGCACATAGTCGCCATCCAGGGGCAGGGGCAATCCCTGTCGCACTATCTGCTCCCGAGTGATGCCCGTACCCGTGTGGCGCTCACAAACCCTTGCATGCCTTTCGAAGCCCTCCTTGCGCAGCAACTGCCCACCAATCAGTCCGTGACGGATATAGTGCGAGGAACCATGACAGTAGATGCCAGGAGCATGACACCAACGGATGCCAATGTCATGAAGCATAGCCGCCTCTTCCAGAAACGCCATGTCGAGTCCCAACTCCGGATGCCTGCCTGCCAGCAGCAGACAGCGGTCAGCCACCTGCCGCGAATGTTTTATCAGCAATTGCCGCAGCTCATCCTCCTCCGGATAGTATTGATCTATAATTTTCTGATAGTCCATGATGAAAGTCATTTAGTACATTCGTCATAGACAGGGATATAAGCCGATGTACTTTTTACGCTCTCTGCAGATGGAAGATTTTCCACCAACTTCGGCATGGGGTCTTCGATGTCTTTATCATCATCCCCGCATGAGAGAAATGTTAGGCTGATTATAGCCATTAAGGAAAGAATTGCTTTTCTTGGATAATTGTTCATTGTATAATCATTTTTTATGTTATTATTCTGGGGGTGCAAAGGTATAAATAATTCTGCAAACATATTCGCTTTTGCCGTTAAAAGTGACAAATCGACACGAGAAAAAGCGAGAAGCAACCCAATATTCTCGGCATCGGCTTCCCTTACAAGGAATAAAAACGGTTTCGACTAACCGCATCGAGTATACCCATGCCTTTCTCCCTGTTTATCGGCATCCTCCTCCCTGTTTATCGGGGACTTGTCTTAATGCACGTCAATTCCATCGAAATAGAGTTCAGCGATGACGGTATCGTCGCAGCTCGCACCGGGATAGACTTCGAGGATTTCGAACTTCAGCGTCCAGTCGGGCTTCGTCTCGTCGTGATAGCCGAGGGTGCCCACATCAAAACATTGGAGTGTGCGGCTGTCCTGCAAATTGAGGATAGCGTAGGGCTTGCCGTTGTAGTACATGCGCAGCTTTTTTACACGAGAATTGGCTCGCCAAGCCTTCTCGCTCTTTACGTGTCCATTGAGAATTTTCACCTCCGTGATGCGCGGACATTTGCCCTCGAAGGTGTAGGTCAGGCTCTCGCCAATGCCCTTGCCCTTTGTGGCCCAGACACTCTCGTGACTGAAATCATGGGCATTCTCGCCTTTGTAGTCGAGCGAGCCGATTGGCGGCAGACAGCTTGAAGCCACAACGCTTTTCATCTCGCCGCCGCAATACCAGTTACAACGTCCGCTGTACAAATCCTCGAAGACAGTGAGGTCGCCGTACTTGCTCACGTCTTTTGGTGCCTTTCCCTCGTCGCGTAACTCGTAATACTTATCCCATTCCACCTTGGTAATCTTCGGCATTTCTGTGATGCTTTTGGGGGTTATGATTCTCTCTTGGGCTTGTGCCGATGCCGACATAACGAACAGTGCGACCAGCGCGGTAATGAAGTTTTTCTTGTTCATATTCATTTTATTTATTTTGTTTTTGGGGGTATAAAATCGGCGCGAGTCTGATTCTGTGCATCCAGTTCAGAGGCATCGCCAAACGCCGTTCTCGCAGATACAAGTCTCAGCTCGCGCCTTAACGCGAGCATCAACTCTTTTCTTCTTGCGAGATATTTTGGCGAAATTTCTGAACTAAGAATCAAAAAGTCAACGCTTCCTTATGTCGTTCTATGTTATGTCCTATCCACTCATGTTCTGCTTATTTGATAGTGAATTATTCTTCTTCTGGAAGTGGTTGTGCCTCAGCATCCTTGCTTTCGATAGATTTGATATAATCGGAGGCACGTTCGGATGATATTACAGTTCGACCAAGTTGACGCTCTAAATCATCGCGAGTGTTCTTCGCAATCTGGCCCCCTGCTTGTGCAGCCTGCCGACTCTCCCTCATACCTTGCGTCTGGCGCTGGCGGGCTATTTCTGTCGTTGCTACTTCTGCAAGAGTATTGAGCGCCAGTTCAACATTCGTCATGTTGTCGCGAAGATTCTCTTTCGTCAGCCCCTTGTGTCGTTTGTACTCGCCAGTAGTCATACCACTCCATGCCTTGGTAAGGACATTGGTGAGGATGGCAAAGTCTTTCGGCTCATGAATACCTGAGCGGTGCCACTCGTCTGTCAACTCCTTACGCATCTCAATGGAGCGCATGCGCTCATTTATCCAACGGTCGCTGTAGCCCTGACGGCGGTAGTCCTCGACGGCCATCTGGAAGGTCAACTCGGGGTCTATCATCTGGTCTATGCGCTGAGCTCCGACTTCTGCCAACCACTTTTTTACGGGTTCTGCTTTTTTAGATGGAATTGACTGAATAATACGAAAAATGCCCTCTATGTCAGCGGCTTGGGTCTTTCTTTTCTTTCCATCTGGAGCCAGCATTTCAACAGGGGGACAAATTGTCCCCCACTTGGATTTCAGCTCAGGGTCACGCCTAAGCATCTTCTTTATGTAATCACGTGGATTCACAGAATCTGTCAGGACCTGTACAATATCTGTTACAGAGAAATAGTACTTTTCCTGCTCTGCATCCCACGCGATGCGGACTTTTTTACCCTCAAAGAGTTGTATGGCGAAGTTATCGTTCATTATCAACAATCAGATGAATTTATCGTTGCAAAGTTACGACTTTTTCCGCAAAGTATTACAAGAATGACAACTTTAACATGATGTTATGCTCATTTTACTCTCAAATGAGCTTCTAATGTCAGCCCGACTTGGCAAATGGCAAAAATGCCTCAAAATTAAAAGTTAAATAATCTTAACGAATTGTTAAACCTTGCTCACTCTTGAAGGCTGGTTTTGCTCTGCAAAACTCATAGATTTGCCTTTTTGCCCTAATGCACTTTTTTGTACCTTTCAACTTTGAGGATATTGCATAAATATCTGTGCTGCAATTACTTGTGAATTTACAAAACAATCCCACATGAATTCTGCACCGATGAGGGCGTCGCAGCGGCTTGCATCACCTGCTTTGACGGCTTCCACAAGCTTGTTTGTTAACCTCACTATGGAATGGTCTTCCGTCTTTGTCTTCGCCCTTTGTTCACCAATGAAGGCGGCATCAATAGTCGTGCCTTTTCCTTGTTATAGAACAAAAACTGCTTGTTCTTCTTCCGCAATGCAATGTTTTCGTTGTCTATGCGAATCAATTTTTCCTGTGCTCCCATCGTGAGTGAGACTATGGCCAGCAGTGCAGTGATGAATGATTTCTTGTTCATGCCTAATTCCTATGGTTGCTTTGGGGTAACCTTAACCTCTCTAATTGTTGTTGCTGACTTCATACGGATGGTGAGCATCGGTTTGGTCTTAACCACACAGGAAACATAGCCGATATGACTGGCTTTAAGTTCAACATCCGTTTGGGGAAGCCAGAGGATGAAATGGCCAGTGGAATCGGTGGCGGCACCTGCATTATCCCAGTAGTGAATCCATGCATCGGGGAGTGGCTTTTGGCTCTCCTCGTCGATTACGTAACCCTCCACGCGATGGCGGGTCTGCTTCAGTTCTGGATGCTGCTGCACGTAAGCATCACAAAGTGTGTCTGGTACGGTGGTAATGACGATGACACCGTACTTTGCCAGTTCGCCATATTTCTCAATGTAGGGACGTTTTGCATCTTCGTCCTTATACACATAGATGCCATTGACAAGCTGCTGGCGGTTGGATAAGTATTGATTGATTTTCGACTGATGTAGTGACAGTTTGCTATGAGCGAACATAATCGGCTCTCCGTTGACGACAACGAGAATGGAGTCGGGGCGTCTGCCAGATCCTATCCGAACAGAATCTGTACCTGTGACCCTGGTTCCAGCAAGCCGCATGGTGTTTGGCCCAAGGTCTTCCGATGTGGGTACGATGTCCAGTCCGGCTATGCTACCCTGTAGTTCGTCGTCTTCCGCTTGCTTCTGAGCGAGATAGGTCTCGCGCTCGGTTTCGGTAGCATTGAAGGTAATGTGAACCGTGTATCTTACTGATACGTTCTTTCCGAACAGACTGCCGGGCGTCCATCTCTGCGGCATCAGGCTGAGGATGCGGATGCCCTCTTCGCCAAGAAGCGAATCAATCTGCTGCTTCAGTACCACCTGTTGTTCTGCAGGTACACGGTTCATGTATAGCGTGTCGTAGGTCATACGAAAACATCTGAAGGGCTTGATGTTCGACACAAAACCAGTGCTGTCTATCAAGAATTTCATGATGACGCGCCCCCTTGCGCCGTATTCCATGGCAAGGTCAGGATAGTGCATGTTTGTCTTGATGAACTCCATCAGAGCACGGGCGCCACCGGGGAATTGTGGCATGACCTCCCCGCAATCGTAAACTGTTTCTTCTGTAGTTGGAGGCGCAGCCTGGGCAAGCAAGTCTGAAGATGGGCGTTGATGGGTCTTAACGATGACGGGCACATCTTTCTCAGGTGAAGATGTTGATTCATCAGGAGTTTCTGCCACCTTCTCTTCCTCTGAAGGTGTCTGCTGCGTGGGTGCCGTTTGCTGCGCTATTGTCTGCTGCGGTTCCTCGGCATCATGACCAAAAAGGAAAATGCCTGCCACTATGGCGATGGAGGCCGCTATGCCTATGCCCCAATAGAGCGGCTTTCTCGAAGCCTTCGGTTGACCGATGACCTCGCGTTCAAACTTTGCCCACTCCGCATCCACGTCGGGCATACCTATCTTCTTGTCAATGTCTTCCTGTTTCATCTTACTTTGCAATTTTAAGGGTTTTACGAATCTTTTCCAGTGAGCGCGTGATGTGCTTGTTCACCGCTGAGGCGCTGATGCCCAGC
>Ga0326511_10001340_pt1 | contig 20496 bp, 30 predicted proteins | sample 0_2496_0518_D_FD_203701 | JGI IMG/M metagenome (GOLD analysis project Ga0326511, IMG submission 203701) | Bovine rumen microbial communities from UC Davis, California, United States - 0_2496_0518 | ecosystem: Host-associated > Mammals > Digestive system > Stomach > Rumen | place: USA... | reverse complement strand
CAGGTAAGAGTGGATTTTAGCTATAAAGATAAGAGCTCATCCATTTACATGACACAGTATCGGTACCGCTAAAAAGTAGTTGACAAACTGCATCCACTGTGTTAGTATAGACTCACAAAATGAAACGGAAAGGGTTTTACGTTTCACATTCAAATCACTTTATTAGGAGAAAAGATAATGGCAGCTACGATTACGATTGGCAACGAAACTTTCAGTCTCAACGTTCTCATCATCAAGTCAGAGAAATATCTGCCTTTGATGCGCTCATTCTTTTCCGAACGTCAGTTTGCACAGAAAGACAATGAAGATCTCGAAAAATACTGCAAACGGCTTTTCAATAATCTTTATACTCGTGTAGGAATCACTACTAACCTTGGCGTAAATTTGCCGCAAAGTCGACGTCCTCGCGAGCAGCGTCAAGCATTAGACAACAGCTGTGATAGCATTCTTTCTGCATTGGGAATCGAGATCATTAAGCATAATCCTGTGCGCTCTCAAGTTCTCTTCAAGAGCTCAGGAAATAAATATCGTATGAACTCTGATGAGATCCGTGCATTGTCTGACGCTATCAAAAAGAAAGTCTCTATTAAACGCAAATCCAATTTGGATGTTAAGATCGGTGTTGAGTTAGAGTTTGTTGGACAGGCAAGTAGATGCAAGGCATTTGGATTGGCTATGAAAACTCTTGTAGGTGCTGATCGCTATACCGCACCGTTGCGCTATAACAAAAATGAAGGTGACAAATGGGTGCTTGGAAAAGATGTGTCCGTTAAACCTACAGGCAATCAGTGTGGAAATGGATTTGCAGGATTTGAGCTGACTTCGCCTATTCTCGATCTTTCGTCTGCAAAGGATATGGAAGAGCTCAAAAACGTTTGCGCTCTTATCAAAGACACGTTCTCAGGTGAGACCAACGCCACGTGCGGAACTCATGTTCACATGAGCTTCCCTGTTAAGTGTGCTTCACGAGATCTTTCAAAACACTTCGCTCGTTCTTACAAAATTAGTGAAGACTCTCTCTTTGATAAGCTTGTTCCTTATCGTAGACGTGGTAATCATGCACGTTATAGTCAGAGCATGAATGAGAACTATATTTGGGGACGTTATCAGAAATTAAACTTCAATAACGTAGAAGATAATAGTAACAACATGCATTTGGAATTTCGTCAGCTCGATGGAACACTTGACTATGATAAAATCTATGCGTGGTGTAAAATCCAAAAACTGTTTATCGACCTTACGATGGATTCGTGGAACGTCGAGTCTGAAACAAAAGTTGCGAAGTCTATGAATCTTTCCGACGTTATTGCAAGCGATGAGTTTGACAGCGGAACAGTGGAACAGCTTATGAAAATGAGCTCAATGATCGCCTAAATAAAATGCCGTATGATTTCATACGGCATAAAGGAATGATACTATGTATAGTCTAAACAAAATAGAAAGCGTCTTTGACGCTATCGCATATACAGTAAAAGCTATGAAAGAATCGGATTTTCCCGATGCAGATATAGACGCGTATATATCAGAAATACTTCCTGAGCCGAACTATACCATTCTTTCAATAAGTGATGAGAAATTAGAAGAGTGTAACAGACTAACACAAGAGTCTGACTATTTTGATGATACATGGCGAGATAGTTATTACGCGTCTTTGATGGAAGACTACGATACTAACGATGACGAGCCAGACGATTCAGATGTGTTTGCATATCTCATGCAGAAAAATGGAATATGGAAAGAATCTGATAAAGAAGCTTATGAAGGATTTGACTCTTGCAAATCAAAGTATTGGGACTCTTCTGATGATGAAGCTTCTTATTGGAAGTCGGATCATATCTGTGACTCAAAATATGAAGAACCTTCTTATGATCCTTGGGATTAAAGTTTACCGTCGTTCTGTGTATACTATAACATAACAACTTCATGGAGGGTTATTATGTCAGTTCATAAACTATGTGATCTTATTGACGGATTGCACTTCGTCGAAAACGCATTGGAAGACAAAGATAGAAAATCTGTTCATATTGAGCATGAAGATTTTATAAGTCACACGATTTTCTTTCCATACGATTTAGGTTTCACACTATGTATGCAGTTAGGTGACAAGATAAAACTCAATATGCTGTTGTATTCTAACTCGTATACTTATTGGGAATATACACAAACCTATTATAGAGCATACGATAGTTACTATTGTGACTCTGAAGAGGAAGCTTATTATGTAAGAAATAAACGATATGCAGACGTATTAGGTGTAGATCCTAATAAAGATGCTATTCAACAGTTAGCCGATATGCTAGGTAATCACATAACTCAATGTTTTGCAAGGGGTGAAATATGAGCGGCGGAGCATTTAATTACGAAGACGCACGATTAGACGATTTGCGTGGGATGGTTGCAAGAGAAATAGGATACATTGAATACTATGCTAACGACAGTGAGTATAAATATAATCCTAAAGCTGTTGAATACATGAAGTGTATAGCTAATGATTTAGGCAAGCTGTGTAAAGCCATGCACGCGTTAGATTGGTTTTTGAGCGGCGATACAAGCGACGATAAATTTATTTCTGAATACGAAAAATTATATAAAGGAAACGAGTAATATGAGTAAAACTGCCACGCCATTTATCTACGTAATCTACGGACTTACATTAGCAGTAATTGTTTGTTCAATTCTAGTTTTTATCAAATTTGATTTTGACCGCGTTGACAGAATTCTTGGATATCTTCCAATTCTAATTGCAGTATATTGTACAACTGCAACGTTAAGTCGAGCTTATAATATGTATCTTAACAATAAGGAATCTAAATAATATGAGTAACTTCAATAATCATATTGACGGTGTAACAAAAGTTAACAGCCTTTTCACTTGTGCTATTAAGCTCTATTTGGATAAAGATTACTACGTAGATACTATCGCAAGTAAAATGTCTAAAGCCGATATTTCAAAAAATATTGACAGCAAAATCGTTTTACGAAGCTCAAAAAATAAAAATCTTAAAGTTTATCTAATCACTAAATCAAATCGTTATCTAAATGAGATCCAATTTTTGGAAGTTAGATTCGATGGTGAGCATGTAATTGGAACAGATAAAGCAGTATATTCATTAGAGAATTATGATCCTTTTGCACGTAACACAGACTCACATAATGATGTTTCAGATGACACAAACAAAGACGATAGTCATGCTAATGTAAATACTGATAATACAGATAATAAACCCACTGAATGTAATACAGCTAATGTAGACAAAAAGGAAGATACTGATACTGAAGATGATCTCATTAAACTAATCCGATTCTTATTTTCTCGTTAACCTATAATATAAAGGAACTTTAGTATGACCGTAGTTTTAGCATATAGAGAACGTGATACTCAAAATGGAAACTATGCGTGGATCGCATCTGATTCATGTGCATCAGACGCTATCAATCAGTCAGTTGTTAAGAATGCAAAAGTATTCCATCCTGTAGGCAGACGAGATATTCTAATTGGATGTGCAGGTACATTCCGTCTACCTAATCTTTTGAAGTATGTGCCTGGAATTTTCCCGCCTGAAGAAGAGCTCGCTACTGATGATATTGACATGGGCTATCTCATCAATGAGTTTACGCCTATCATGCAAGCACTTACTGAAGACTTCGAAGATGATGATGCATGGGAAATGTTAATCGCAGTAGGCGATAGAATTTATCGTATGCAAATGGATCTTTCTATTATTGAGCCTGCTGATGATTGCGATAGTATTGGAATCGGCGGCCCTGTTGCGTTAGGTGCATTTAAAGTACTAAATGAACTTGAGCCTGAAATGCCTGTTATGGCAAGAATGAAACATGCTTTAAAAGTAGCGTGTGCATCATGTAAAGGATGCTCGCCGCCGTTTTCTATTATGAGAACAGAGCAAATCCCGCCAGAGATTTTAGCTAAAATTCCTAAACATGTTCCAACGTCAAGTTACGATATAATTAGAAATCCTGATGAAGAAATCGATCCAAATGTGCTAGCTGAAGCATTAAATCAGGTTAGTGATAATACAAATAAAAAAGAGAAAAATCAAAAGAAAAAAGACAGAAATCGTAAACACAAACGAAAGAAATAGTCAATAAAAGTCGCCCTATGAAATTGAGTTTTCGTAGGGCATTTTTTTCTGAAAATAATAGTTGACAAACAGAAAAGAGTTTGATAGAATGTACTCATAAAATCGATTGAAACTGAATCGATTTTGGTCAGAAATCTGATGAGAAAATTCTTCAAAAATTCTGAAAATTCTTGTTGACAAACAGAAAAGAGTTTGATAGAATGTACTCATAAAATCGATTGAATCCAAATCGATTTTCTTTCAAAACCTGATAAACTCTGTCAAGAAAAATTCTTCAATTTGATAGAAAATTTCTATTGACAAGTGAAGAACCTTTTGATAGAATGTACTCACAAAATGAATGAAAGGAATGGATCCTTTCTCAATAAATAGGAGTTTTGCCATGGGTTGCAACATTAAAGACGTCTATAATCGCTTCAATGAGATTAAGTCTACATACGAGTGTAATGGATTTAAATCCATTGATCACTGTATTGACAAGTGCACTTTGGTAAACGGCAAACAGAAAGTTTGTTTGTCATTGATCACTACTCCTGAAGTTGTGTTTACAGAGAGTGGCAAAGTCAGCGGCACTTCTCTTGGGATCGTTTCCTACTTCTATGAACACGGTTTTGTTTGCAAAACAGTGCGGCATAATCGTTACTATCACATTAGTCACAGCTTCTTAACAGAGGATCTGTCTGAATTTTGCGCTGCGAAAGCCAAACGCAACGCAAGATCCACGTCAGCTTTAGATAGACGTTATGTAACGCATAGACTAAACGTCTCCAAAGTCTCTAATAAGACTATTGACTACCTGAAGGCCCGTGTTAATTATAAGTTGCACGTTTCACGGGATTCTTTCTCAATTAGTGACGTTTACTATTCTTACGATAGTTTGCTGAATAATCAAGTGTTGGTAGTCGTCGCTAAAAACTCTAACACAGGCAAAACGTCAGCTGTGTACTTGCACTAACTATAAAAGGAGTTTACTATGGCAGAGAGATACTACGTTGTGAAGCAAAATCGTGAAGGCTGCTATTTGCTCAATGAGCCTAACAAAATTCTTTTAGAGACTGACTCTTTTGACGAAGCATTAGAAAAATACAAGTCTATAGCAAAAGACACTCATTTCTATTATGAACTTAACAAAGGTGTTTACGTGTTATGTTCTACAGGACACTATCCTAATAACAAAGTAACAAGTGATAAAACTCTGTATGTGTATCATCAGAACACTTATCCGTTTTAGAAGGAATCATCACTATGCCTAATGTTAATGAAGCACATAAAACCATGTTAGCCAAATATGGCATAGAGCTAAAGAAAGAGTCAAAGACTGGTGCCATAGTAAAACTTCTAAATAGAGACTACGATACAAAGATAAATGCACATCTATATAATCTTTTAATTAAGGCTATAGAAAATACTTCGCCGCATAAAATAGAAATACCATCTAACGTCTCATTTGGTGTAGAGCTAGAGTTTGTCGGTAACAAAGATTACGTTAAGTTAGCTGAATTAGCAGAACGAGCTTCACATATATCAGATCATAACTATCATGTTACTCTTGATTATACGCATAATTACGGTGACTCATGGATTTTAGGTAGAGATGGATCAATTTCTACAGTAGACTCTGATGCGTCTATGCCATTTGGATTTGAGTTATCATCACGGAAGCTAAATCTTTTTGACCAAAAATCTATTGACGAGATCTCAAACATTATAGCTTTACATAAAGAATACTTAAATGCTAAAACTAACGACTCATGTGGCACGCATATTCATTTAGGGTTTACACTTCCATGTTGTGATCTTAAAAAGCAAATTGTAATACGTAACGGAGATATAAGAAATTTATTATCAGCATATTCTCTAATGGAAAAGTCTGTATTTGATCCAATTGTGCCTACTTCGCGTAGACGGAACAAATACTGCAAATCCACATCAAATCGTACAAATGAGAAGTATCAAAAATTAAGCTCACGATTTTGTAGAGTTAACTATGACGGAGTTTGCACGAATCTTCACTTTGAGTTACGTCAATTAGAAGGAACACTTGACATAGACACTATAGTTAAATGGGCAACACTTCAAGTGTATATTATATATGATTTGCTAATAAGTCTATACAATCAAAACTATGATCATGTTAAAGAGGTCATATTTAAGAACTTATTTGAAATTCTAATTTACTATAACTACGATAAAGAATTAGTCAACTTCTTTATTGAACGTGCTATTAACTTTAAGTCACGTACACTATAACTGTAGAATGTATCTATAGTTTTTATCATTTGGAGGATTACAACATGTGTGAAGTTTACGGATTTTGTGGATCGGTTCCTACAAAGCTAAACAAGTATACAGATGAGTTTTGGACTCATGCACGTATTCATAGAGACGGATTTGGATACTTGCTTGCTGATAAAAATGAACTATATGTAAATCCTGATTCTGCAGAGAATTATTTAGAAAAACTTTTTAAGAAAAACTTCACATCAAAGTTAGCACTATGCCATATACGTTTTAAGACGCACGGCCCTGCAACGGTAGAAAATTGCCATCCATTTGTGAAAACAGATTCACATGGTACTAAATGGTCTCTTGTACATAATGGTTTTATTGATGACTCATTAGTCGTTGCAGCATTAGGTACTTTGCAAAAAGGCGAAACAGATAGTGAGCGTATTTTGCTTGCTATTGTAGAGGCAGTTAATTATACGTATGAGCACACATGGGTTAACAATAAAGACGAGTTTCTTAAACTAATGTACAGTAGAATTAGTATTGCACTTACGGGTCTGTCTACATTGGGTAAAACAAATCTTATTTTTACAGATGACTCTACTAATAATATGTACGTTTATATGAATAGTCCAAACACTCTGTTCTACCTTAAAACAGATAAAGGCATTCACATCTCTACAACTAAACTATCCAACGAGGATTGGAAGCCTGTTGCACCTTATATACTTCATGTGTTTAATAACGGTGAACTTGTTGCATAAAGGAAATAAGCATTGACTGAAGATAGTAAAACACTAATTAATGAGTTATCCGATTTAGACGATCTTGAGTTTGAAGTTGTCTTTATTGATAGTATATGTAAGAAGCTAAAACAAGTTTATGAAAAGAATATGAAATCAGCTTCATTACTTTTTGTATATTACTCTATCGTAGAGTCTTTTAAGAAATATAAAGAAATCGCAACAGAAGCAAATCGATCTATCCCACATAAAGATATTATCGACGCACTTATTTCAAAAGGCGATAGCTTTTTGAGTAGCGTTGCAGATGATGAAGATAAATCAATGTATGCGTTTAAATCATTAGAGTCAGTCTATGAAACTGTTAAAGATTTAATGTTAGCGTTAAAAGTAGAATTAGTCAAACTTCCAAAATACGAGCACCTAAAGAGTGATTAGCGATGATAAACATTATAACTATACTATTTTGGCTAATAATGATAGTAGGTGCCATAGTTTTGACACTTACGATTATTGATTGGATTAAACATTTAAAAGGCTAATATAATGCGTATATAGTGAACATCTATATACGCATTTTTTGTATACTAGACACAAGAAAATTTTTTGAAAAATTAGTTGACAAGTGAGATACTGTTTGATAGAATGTACTCATAAAATCAATCGAAAAATTGATTGGCTTTCTCTGAAAACTGAATCGATTTTGATCAGAAATCTGATGAGAAAATTCTTGAAAAATTCTGAAAATTCCTGTTGACAAACAGAAAAAAGTTTGATAGAATGTACTCATAAAATCGAAATTGAATCGATTTTCTTTCAAAACCCCACTCAATTCTGTCAAGAAAAATTCTGAAAATTCTTGTTGACAAACAGAAAAAAGTTTGATAGAATGTACTCATAAAATCGAAATTGAATCGATTTTCTTTCAAAACCCCACTCAATTCTGTCAAGAAAAATTCTGAAAATTCTTGTTGACAAACAGGAAAGCATTTGATAGAATGTACTCATAAAATGAAAGGAATGGATCCTTTCATAAACTCAAAAGGAGAACACATTATGGCAAAAGATTACAGCAACTACATGGCAATCGAAACAGGCCTTACTGACAACGTTAGTCTCAATGTTCTGTTGAGCACGCTTGGCCAATTATCAGATGGTATATGGGAAAACAGTCATGTGGCTTCACATTATTGGCCGTTTGCAGAAGCTGAAATGATTGATGATAAAGTCTGTCTTATGATTAGTAAAGACATGTTTACAAGTGGATACAGCCGACCAAATGAAAATTATTTCAGAACACGATTGCACTTGGATCCTGCAGCTATTAAGAAATACTTTGCTGACAAGGTAAAAGCCGTCGTTCGTGAAAATGCAAAAGATTATCCTGAAGCAGGCATTAAGTGTAATGCAAAGTGCGACGCAGAATTGGATTACATGAGTTGCCACGATGATAGTGGCACTCCGATTAAAGCTTCAGATGCTTATAAGGTTTACAAAGCACTGAATTGATAAGTGCACCTTCACAGTCTGCAATATACATATTGTAACATATAAAGGAGTCAATCAATGGCGACAGAAGCTGAATCCAATCTCTACAAACAGTCGGCAACGTATAAACACTTTGTAGCACTCTACAATCTTCGTGCTCTTTCTGATTGGGCAGTCAATGAAAATGCCTACAAGAAAATCATGAAAGCCATGGAGTTAATCTCTGATCTTTCGTCCGAAGACTTTGCCGAAGATTCTAACGGGCATTTGATTAGAGAACTTTTGCCATACTCAAAACCTGATTGGAAAAAGTAGTTAACTTTATTATAGGAGTCTGCTATGAAACTTTTAAGCATCCGTGATGACATACGTGTAGTAACGATAGAGGCTACTCAAGAAGAGGCTTATGCAGTTGCATGTATAGCCGACTCCGATAATAGCAAAGCAAGCCGTATCGATTTGACTGTAAGAATTTTATCGGAAGATGACTTAAGAGATTTAGCCATAATGTTTGCGCCTGTATCTGAAGATTGTGGATTTGGAATTAAGCCTATCTGTTTAGCGTTCCATTACACAAAACCTGATGGAAGCGGATACGTTTATGCTCTTGAAAATCGTTTGCCTATGCACATTAAACGAGTAGAGGATCAAAACGGTTGCACAGCCATCGAGATGACCGTTTTAGAAAATCGATGGGATTTCTAAAAATTTCTATTGACTTTCTAAAAAGAGTTTGATAGAATACATCCATAAAATGAATGAAAGGAATTGGATCCTTTCTTCAAATCCAAAGGAGACTTACTATGGCTATTATCACAGCATCAGAACTTGCCCGTCGTTATCACTCAATCATTGAAAGCTACCTCAATAAAGGTTATAATCTTTCTCTGTTTACATTAAATGGATCCTTCTCAGGTGTTTTAGAATACACTGATCTTATTTCCGATAAAGACAAATCAAAACTGATTCGCATTTGGGTTAAGAATGAAGTAATCTGCACAAGTGAAATTATGGGTATAGATGCTGATGTCTATGAATCACAAGTATATACAGATGCAGTGTCTATTACAGTTAAGAAATATAATCGACGCACTGATGCTGCATATTATTGGTACGGTGACGGCGAGACAATTTCAAAAACTACATTCTATGCTGTAGAGGATAAAATTTGCTACACTGACTCAGTTGAAGAACTTAATGCCTGTTGGAAAACACATTTAGCTCGCATAAACAATAGAAGTTACGCACTTAAAGAGTTGTCAGTTCGTAAGATCAATCTGTCTAACTTGCCTAATAAATTTATTGACTCTATTATGAGAAAAGTAAATGCGATTAGAGGATTTAAACAAGCAACGTCTGCCTGCATACAGGAAGTAGTTATAGGCAGAAGACCTGCACACTATGGCAGAAACGATTCACGTCTAACTGCACAGGTAAACGTTTACTATAAAGGCAGATCTGAACATTTACACTTTTCTTAACAACGGATTGCACTTTCACACTTTGACTTATGATAAAGGAAATAGCTATGCGTTCTATACAGTTCTTCACAGAAAAATCATATCCTGTCAAACCTGATCAGTCTACAAAAATTTATGCTGTTCATGTCCGTGATGGGAATCACTATTATGTCAAAGAATTTTTAGATAAGTGTTGTGCTCAAACGTTTTGTAAGAAATTGTCACGGGCTGACATCAGCCATACGATGCAGCTATGTGTATCTATTTGTGACGGAAAAGACTTCTGCACATTTAATATGCATTGAGAAATTTTCTATTGACAAGCGAAGCATGATTTGATAGAATATGCTTACAAAATCGGAAATGGATCCGATCACTAACAAAAGGAATTTCAATATGGCTGATACTTACACTTTTGAAAAACCCGACATCTTCACAGCTATAAATATGATTATCAGTGATAATTTTGGCGAGTATGTAACGCCTGAAGAGTTCTATACGTTGTCATTTGGAAAAAATGATAGTTTGCTAAATGAGTTGATGGAAATACTCTATAGCGATTATGGATTTACGCGTGAGTTCCTTACATGGAATCAGACAGAGATAAAACTAATTGCTGCATTTCGAGCAACAGCGTGGCTTGATCTTTATGAGAAATCAATGGAGGATCATAGCTACACAGGCAGCGATCCAATAACAGTGAATGTAGTCTTGTAAAGTCAACAGTTTTAAAGTAAATTGGATTTCTTTCATCTCATCTATAAGGAGGACAAAGCTATGACGTATGAAAAACTTTTTGACGCTATCAATACTTGCATCTCTGAAGATATTGCAACGTTAGATTTCTTTGACTCTGAAAGCAATTTCTATAATGGAATGAAAGCATTGGCAAACGGTAATAGCGACAGTTTGTTAGACGCCATCATAACTTTTCTTGATGCTTACTACGATATTGACAGTGAGCTATGCGATGCATATAAAGAAGAGATCCGTGCGATTGTCGCATCATGTGCAAAAGACGTCTTATCTCGTTTACATGTAGCTTGCGCTTAGGAGGTATCTTTATGGATAAGCAAGTTGATTTCAAAACTATAGCACAGTTTACATCTCAACAGTTTGGATTACTTCCTTACACAGTATGTAAAAATGATCTTGACTTCTTTACAACTATTCTATATCGTATAGACAAATTATGTGCAGATAACCCTAAGGCATATAGATTGCTTATGCCATTTCACACTTTAGTTTGGGGTGATCAATGTGCATGGGCAAAAGACTTTACATGGGCCGCATTTATTAAAGACGCTATTGATTCGGATTGCACTTTTATCAAAAAGCATCTGACAGGTGATTTTCCATGTATAGACTTTTGTGATAAATCAGGTAACAAGTGCATGTCCATTAAACTCGTATCGGATGACTAATTATGAAATCAGAAGCAACTATCTCTTCAGCAAGAATGAAGTCGATGCTTTTATCGAAAAAGCTTCGCTCAATACTAACTACATATTTCAATATCGACCAAAACTCGTCTCTACAATATATTATAAAAAATTACTCTGATACTCTAAAATATTGGGCTCATGAGTCAGACATAGGCTATGATGTATTACTTAAATTATTTGAGATAAAGTATAACTCTGAAGTAAACTTTGATTTATCTGATAGGAAAATATCATTTGGCACTGAAGTTTATGGATCATGGTTAACGATACATAATTTAAATATATTTATTTTATGGACAGTGAAAGAATAATAAAATCGGACTATTAAAAATAGTCCGATTTTTTGTTGACTTTAAATCAAATATGTGTTATAATAGAAATTTACAGAAAACTGAAGAAAATTTCTGTAAATTTTTCTCATTTTTTCTATTGACAGACAGAAAAGAGTTTGATAGAATGTACTCATAATTTGATGGAAAATTCTTCATCAAATTTCTTTCAAAACCTGCTCAAAATTCTTTCAAAGCTGAATCAGAAAAATTCTTCAAAAATTCTGAATTTTTCTATTGACAGATGAAGAAAGTTTTGATAGAATGTACTCATAAAATGAATGAAAGGAATGGATCCTTTCATTAAGTTAAGGAGCATAGCTAATGACATACACGAAAACCTGCAAAATTTGTGGCTGCACTTTTGAATCTGAAGCACGCAACACTCGTTACTGCTCTGAAAAATGTGCTAAACGCGGTGCCAAAAAAGCTTATCGCTCACGAAAAATGAAGCACATAAACGCAGTGCGTCGCGGTGACGAAAAAGAAATTGAGAATCTTATCACATCAGCACGAGCACTTTCACGTGAAGTTGCAAAACTGTGTCTCGTCAAAAAATGTGCTTGCAAAGATCCTGATCATGTATGTTCTGGAGATCTTGTCGTCCACCACATCGACCATAATCCTTTAAATGCGGATCCTTCTAATCTCATGTGGTTATGCGAAAAAGCTCATAATGAAATTCATGCTCAAGAAGAAGACTGTTCTGTCAATGATGAGATTTCTGCATACATAACAATCAGAAAACAAGCTGAAATCCGTGAGCGAAATCTCGCAAAACAAAATGAGAAAAAAGTAGTTGACAATCAGGAAACTCTTTGATAGAATGTACTCATAATTTGATGGAAAATTCTTCATCAAATTTACTTCAAAACCGAATCAGAAAATTCTTGAAAATTCCTATTGACTTTCTAAAAAGAGTTTGATAGAATGTACTCACAAAATGAATGAAAGGAATTGGATCCTTTCGTTGTAACCCATAAAGGAACACTGCCATGACAAACGCTCTTAAGAAAACATTCACTTTTGACAAAATCGCTTTTTACGGTGGAAAACGCATTAACCTGCCTGAAGTTGAAGTTGAGCTTGAGTATAAAGACAAAGGCCCTGTGCTTTCAATTTGCGGCACTGTTTGGAACTCTAAACATACTGACTGTGTATGCGGTGGGCAGTGTCTCGATACTATGATGAAGTTTTCGTCTCTTGCTAATAATGCACTGTTTAAGAAATTACATCGTCTCTGGACTGATTGGCACTTAAATGATATGCACGCTGGTACTGTTAAACAGGAAGCTGCACTTGAAGATGCTCGTAAGGCAGGTCATAAAATTTGCGGTTACGAAGACGCTTGCAAATATCTTGAGTCAATCGGATTGTTTGAAGACAACGGATACAAATACGGATCTTCATGGCTCTATCGTGAGATCCCTGATGACGTCCTTCAGGAAATTGAAGCTCTTTTTGAGTAAATAGCCATAAGGATTGCACTTATGAAAGGTGTAGTTTTGATTATATTAGCTGTTGCATTTATCGTCTTCATAGTTGCAACAAGTGATTGTGAAGATGACTAAATTTTACAAACAAAGTTAAATCCATATACTCGTTCGTGTATATAAAACACATAACGTTATGCTGTGCCAAACGTATTGACGCAGCATACTCAAATTATAAAGAAGGAGAAGTGTGATGCCTACTGATCAGAACGCCGAACAACTTAATGCTCAAAAAGATGCTTGTATCCAACAAGGGATTGAATATCATAACATTAAACGCTCTACTTCAAAAGAAATGAATGCTATCGCAAAATTCTGTTCTGCTGAAACACATATCCCAAAGAAAGTACTTATCAAAGTAAAAGACTATCTACATTATCGTGGGCGCGGATGGGGTGATGATTGTTTATCGAAATCAGAAAAATCGGAAAAATATCCCGATCGCGTTTCGCCTACATTCCGCAATCTTGTAGAGATTATCTCTAACTTCTATGCAACGGGAAAAGAATCAGATTTGCAAGTTTATCTTGATGCTTTGAAGGACCGCGGCATTACTCTAAATTTGGACATGTCGAAATTTACTCTGCCTTCAAATGAAGCAAAGCAAAAAGTTGCAACTGCAATCAATCAAATGGATCCGTTACAGTGTGTGATCTGTGAAAAGAACGACTACATGACTGATGTTCTCGCCGTCGATGCTGAAAACATGAATCTTTCTCCAAAAGATAAGTATAAGAAAATTATTCAGCTCGCTGCTTCAAAACAGGCAGGGCATGATGTCGATGACAAAGTACAAGATGAGTATGTTAAAATTGAACTATTCTCTAATGGGTTAGAAGAAGTAAATAAAATCGAAACACAAGATGATTAATTTATATACATATTAACTATAATAAAGCCCTACATATATGTAGGGCTTTTATTTTATCATAGGCATTCTAATATCTAAATTTATATGTAAGTCTAACCTAATTTATACAAGGAAATATATGTAATATGATAAGGCCATCAATAGAATCACGTTTACTAAAATTAGAAAAGCTTCTAAAATATGAAGCAAAATCAGTAGGCACTCTTTATCATGTATGCACACATGAAGCATACCTTAAATACATTAAACCTAAAGATCAATTAAAAGCATCAGGAAATTATGATAACTACCTATACGGTGGAAACAACTATGTCTCTTTCACACGTAATAGAAATTACATATTAAACACGTCTCTAAATTTAGACTCACCTATTCTTTTACGTTTAGTTATAGACGGTGATAAACTTTCAGAGAATTACAGTATTAGGCCATATAATGATCTTGCATTTGATGATGAATCGTCAGATAATCCTGAAAGTCGTGAGCAGGAAGAAGTCGTAAAAGGTCCAATCAAAAATATCTCTAAATATATAAAAGAGATACAATTTGATTTTCCATATTTAGATGAGTACTCCCTTGACGAAATCAAATCACTTGCTAAAAAGCTAAAATCGTCTAATGTGATCTATACTAAATTTATAAGAGACAGTAATTCACAACGTAAACGTTTATTGAGTAACATCCATGATGGAGACTCTATTGACTCAGTAGTTCCAAAATTACGTGAAGCAATCAATAATGATCCTGAAGCAAATCTATTTAGTGGTGACATCAATAAAGTAAAATCTGCTATCAGTAATGGCGTAAATTTAAATAGACAATATGAACAAGGATATCCTATTTACTATTACAGTAGAGATAAGTATTTAGACATACTGAAGTTACTTATTGACAGTGGAGCTGATGTCAATATAGGGTTACCTTTAAAAATTGCAATTCAATCTGACTCTATACGTGCATTTAATCTTCTATTAGAGAGTGGCGCTAATCCAAATGAAAAAGATAGACGCAGTGTAAGCATGTTAGCTACAGCAGTTGGCAGTTATAGTAAACATGAGAAAGACTTCGTAACTGCTCTATTAAATGCAGGTGCAGATGTTAACTCTGAAGATAATGACAAACAAACACCTATCTTTTACTGTCATGATCCAAAAGTTGCAAAAATACTTATAGACGCTGGTGCAGATATAAGACATAAAGACGCTACTGGTAAAACTCCATTTGCGTATAGCACATGTGCAGACACTCTTTACAAAATTCTATAAAGATCTCTAAATGCGTAACAAATAAATCCTACGTAGTGTACACTATGTAGGATTTTTATTTTCTTTATTTAAAGTGCAATCCATAAAGAACAGTTTAAAGTATTATTTTATTATAGCTTCAGCCGTTTGTCAATAGAAAAATAAAGAAAATTTTCAAGCTAAAATTTCTTAAATTTTCTTGTTGACATTCATATAGAGCTATGATACTATACGTCTATCAAATGAACGGAATTGGTTCTGTTCATTATGTAACGTTGCAAAACATAGGAGACTTCAAACATGACAACAAATCTTGACAATGTGAAACAAGCTGTAAAAAATTTCTATCATAATGATTTGTTTGCAAATATGCGTGACAATGACCGCACACATGATCTTATTAAGCTTAAATACAATTATGATGCTCAATATCTTAAAGACATTATCATAAGAGCATGTAAAAAAGCAGGTCTCAATGGAGATGATGCTGTACATTATTTTTCATCTGAAATAAGTTCAATGTTGAAAGCGCTTGCACAAAATGATCTATACAAAATCGATGATCTGAATAAATTTTATGATGATGACATTTTCACATTTATTTCAAGCTATGATATTAACAACGTGAAGTTTATTCTTAATCTTGGAGCTGACCCTAATAAAGTGTACAGATCCCTTTATAATAAATATCCGTATTATGCTGTTCAAGTTGCTGCACGAAACGGCTTTATTGAAATCGTCAACTTATTGATTGCTAATGGAGCTAACGTCGATAAGACCTACGCAATATATGACGCTGTCGAATGGCCGAATCTTATTAAGATGTTTATTGATATGGGCTGTGACGTAAACAAAGTTGATCCGTTGTATGATATGTCTCCGTTAGATCATGCGATCTCTATGATTCAGTTATCTAAATCAAAGAAAACAGTAAAGAACTGTGATCATAATAAGAGATTGAAACAAACCATTAAGCTCTTGAAAAAAGCTGGAGCAACACAACACAACATGAAAGTTACAATGGGATCCGGTTATAGCACAGGTTGCAACCCTAATTATCTCAATTAACAAAAGCTCATAAAAGTAATCGCGTATTCTTTTAAAAGAATATGCGATTACATTTATTTAAAGTGCAATCCGAGCCATTAAATTTTAGCCGAATTATATGTATATTTTATTTACACAAATTTAAGTAACAGTAATTAAGTCTTTTACTAAATACAAAGAGACTAACATGAGTGGGTACGTTTCAAACTTCCTTGATTATACGCTTGATTATCTAAGCAGTTGGAAAATACATGGTAAGCAATTAACAGAAAATGATATTATTTCTGTTCAAGTAGGAAGCGATATAGTAACTTGGGAATGTTTCAAAGAATCAATAAAAGATATTCTATGGGATACAGATGATAATGATAAACTAATTATTAGTGACATTCAAATCTATGGTAAGAACTTTATCATGTATCTTGACCATGATAGTGAATATTGTAGCTACTCATGGGATGCTATATTCATACCAGATAATTTAGAGCCAAACAGAGAAATTAAGTGTGTGAATGTTCGTCCAGCAAATTATGTAGAAGATGAGGATTAGTATGACAATAGAAGAGGTTGAGAAAATAATTCGTGAGTATAATCCACCAAAGCCTATCAAGTATTACTACAATGATCCGTACAGAGACGGCTATCAAGACGCTAGTGGATTGGTATACGAATATCCGCCAGATAATGGAGCTTTAAGAGCTTTAATCGATGCAATACTTGAATATGATAAAGATTGCAAAGAATATGTTCCTGATAGTGAATGTGAGACCGATGAGAAATTCAATCAGGAAATGGAAAAGAAATTCACAGATCTAATGAGCAGAGCTAAAGACACTGCAGTAGAGGAATATCGCAAAAATAACTCACATTTATATTCAATGGTGACTGAAAATCATTATAATAAAATTACAGTCATTCCAATGTCACTATCTACACTATGTGACTTTAAAGAAAAGTGTGCAAAAGCTGCTGGTGAGATTGGCTTGAAAAACTTTTACATATATAAGCATAAAGACAACGACGATCTAAACGGTAAGATGGTGTATGGTAGCTTCTTTATGGACGATGCGTCTAAAACTGCATTTTCAGATGCGCTTAGATACTGTGACTACTTCAAAGAACGTGCTAAAGAAAGCTCAAATTGTGAAGCAATTAAAATTCTGTGCGATAATATAAAGGAATATACTGAACGCCTTTGCAAGATGATTGAAGTAGATTATATGCAAAGAATTAGTAATTATATTGCTAAAGAGCAAAGAGGTTAGTATGGATTTCCATGATATGGCAGTTAAACGGATGTTAGATAATATTGGTAACATAACACCTATATACGGATGCTACACTGAAAATAATAAAGTATCAGACGATGAAGACGACGATAGAAAAGAAATTGATTATGAAATGCTATCATCAATAAGCAAATCGTTAAAGACTCAACAATTAAAACTTTTACATAAGCACATTATAGACGTTGCTGATGAGCTATATAGATTTTCAGATGAGCTTGACATGAGTGATAAAGAAGAGTTCAGTTGCAAAATCTCTATCATTGAAGTATTAAAAGAATTAAATAATGTAACCGAATATCTTACAAAACATATATTAGGTGGTACAAATGAAGCTTCCAAATAAACTACATGAATTAGAACATTACTTAGTATCAGGCGGTACTACAGTCTATTATCTCCAAAAGATAATTAAATATGATGAAGGCTACACTGAATCTTCTATTATTGGAGTGTGGGATTCTCCAAATGGTGATATTGACATAACAGCACAGAACGTTATTAGACAAGAAAAAGAGTTTTGTGAATACAACAAGCTCGTAAAGCCACATACATTTACTATTAGGAAAATCAAAGCAACTATCTCTGAAGAAGTCATTGAATCACAGTCAGAGCATTATGGTATAACACATAAGTTTAAGTCACTTGAATGTGCAAACTGCCACGGCAAAATCAATTATGGAGATGATATAATCGTAAAGCACTATGATACATGTGATCTATATTTCTGTTGCAGTGATTGTTTAGCTGAATACGAAGATGCTGACAAATACTTACCTGACGACAACGAGTATGATAATTTGTTTGTAATTGATGCAGAATAATTATATTAGTAACAAATTTTATCTGAATGTATTTCAATACTTGTTCAACAATTTAGACAAATTAAGAAACTAAAAATTCCCAATATCAATATATTGTACAGAGATTCTTCTGATTCCTCGGTATCAATATAATATGAGATGCTTAAGCATCATATCAATTTAATAAGACGCATAATTCTTATTAAAGTAGTTCGCTGCACCACAGACGACATTGTGCCGTGAGAAACTCTCCGAAGTGAAGCAGCGTAAATATGGATAAAAGTGATACAGATTCTGGCCGGTCTAATGCTTCGCGCTTACCATTCGCGTTAGGTATCACTTGGGTTTCATAGACTGTTTATAATATGAGTTACTAATCTTACAATGAGATATGTTCTTTAAAGATCTCATAACAAAGCTAAATAAATTTACAAAGCAGCCGTTGTATCTTCAGTCTTTCTTTTGCTGCTTATGAAGGTTTGGTATTCTTATACCTAAAATATAGAAAGCAAGATCAGTAAAGAAGTTACGATTTGCGTTATGCACATTGGAATTAAAAGTCTGTCAGTCATTAAGATCTGCCAATAAGATTCTAATGTTCTGCTTAAGTCTAATTAGTCTATATAAGCTTCTGAGCTTAGAAAAGAAGAATTTAGTGCATATCACAAATCCTGAAACTGTTTGATTTTTCACTCCATAGAATATTTGTTCTATGGAGTTTTTATTTTATCTAAAGAAAGTTAGCTTGTATAAAATAAAAATCGTACTAAGTTTTCTTAGTACGATTTTTTAGTTACATTTTATTTTTACTATTGAAATTTTATATATGGAATTTTAACACAAGAAATATAGTATGTGTAACACCGTTTAGATTTTAAGTTTGATTAACCGCCAAGCATATCTCCCATCTCTTCCATCCGTTCCATAAACATCATAGCACCGATTAACTTTGACATTGATGGAATAACTGATGCGACGTGATCACCGTTTAGACTCTCATCTGTAAATGAGATATAGAAGCTTCTTTTTGGATCAGTTGTAACTTTAGCTGTAGGTGTAAATGTGTAATCGGACTCAATTTTTATATTGTTTACTATAGCAGTGTCTGACTCAAAGGGTGTTCCATCTTCATTACATAATAGCATGTACACAAATCCACATAATGTAGGCATTAAGTTAGGATCTTCAATACTATTTGGATCCATTAAGTATAGTGGAAATGCTATTGTTTTTTGTAATGTATTTTGTGGATCTTCATCTGATGACAAAACAGACGTTGCCATTATAGTATGAGTAAACAATGCAGATTTAAGAGCCCATTCTTGGAAAATTAGTGTAATTCCGTCAAACAGTTTATTTTTACTAACATATAGAGAATGTAGCTTAAGTGTAGAGATTAAGTCGTTTGTTGATATAGTTGACTCGTTTATAGAACAAACTCCAACTTTGTAGAAAACATCAGTGTATGCTGTGTTATCCGATGTTACTGCAAATGACGAAGTCCTTAGTTGATAGACTATATTTGAAGAATCGGGAATGTCAATAGTTGCATACGCATTTTGAGTTTCTACCGCGTCGTATGGAACATAGGATGCATCAGTGTTTGGATTACCATTGACGTATGGAATAAGCTTACATGGTAATGAAAAACTAGAGTTATATGCTAATGTGTTTTCAGAGTTAGAAGGTTGTGCATCAGGCTCAGGATCTTCAATGATTTCACCGTCATTTTGTTCAGTAGGTGCAGCTGTTGTATTTGTTTGTTCTGGAAAATCATATAATGAAAGCGCAGTATCTACAACAGAAAAAGTGGATGCAACTTCAGGTATAAACTCTTCAGCTACATTGAAAGTAGACTTGTAATTTGAAGTAAATGGAATAAACATCTCAGTAGTAGGAGTTTTATGTGGATTATCTGAAGAGCTTTCCATTGATGAAATAAACGGCATTTTTGT
>Ga0326511_10001338_pt1 | contig 20504 bp, 43 predicted proteins | sample 0_2496_0518_D_FD_203701 | JGI IMG/M metagenome (GOLD analysis project Ga0326511, IMG submission 203701) | Bovine rumen microbial communities from UC Davis, California, United States - 0_2496_0518 | ecosystem: Host-associated > Mammals > Digestive system > Stomach > Rumen | place: USA... | reverse complement strand
CTCTTCCTGCCCGGCAAGAACACGGGTAGCAACACCACGGGCATAACCTGTAGCTGCACCACCGATCTGAATGATGCCACGGACTGTGCCGTTCTCACGCAGTTCCTTAATAAGTGACTGTAACCCTGCATCGACAAGGTCTACGAAGATCTGTGGCGAATCGCTGAACAGATCTCCATAGAAGATGTTGTTCGGATTTGCTCTCAGATGGATCACGTTGCGGTAATCAACGAGTTCAATCATGCCCGAAACAGTGTTCTTGTACTTCATCAGCACCATGCCATCGCCGAGGTCATACCCGTTGCCGAACTCATAGTCGGCTACGTTGATCGGCTCGATGCTCGTTACCTGTCCGTTCTTGTCTCGATACAGATAAGCCACTGCGTTCCCGTACCGAGCCAACTGATACATCATGGTAAACATGAAGTCGAACTTGCTCTGTAACGGATTCGGTCTTTCGCTCACTAGATAATTCAATCGGCTGTTCCGATTCAGCGTATACGCCCCGTCCTTGATTGTGACATGGCGTAAATCAATCTTGGCGAACTCCATGGCGATAGTGCGGTACACGGACTCCATAATCGGAGATGTCTTGGTATAGACCGCACCGCCAAGCCACTCAGAGTAGCCTACCAACTGCCCGTTCTTGACATAATTGATACCACGCCGAGAAACGTGAATATCGAAATCTGTGAACGGTACATGAATTCTCACGATCTCTACCCCCTTATACCTTGCGTTTTGAGTAATCGATGCTCAAGTCATCGTTAACAATCGATTGTTTGTAGCCAAATCTGTGATGGTGTTCATCATGACAGTACGGATGGCAACAAACCAAGTTATCCATATTGAAAGCCACATCCCAATCCATATAGTTTTCCTCGTTGAGTTCCTCTATATGGTGGACTGTGGCTCGTTTGCCGACCAATTTACCGCAGAAATAGCAGATTGACCGATCCCTGGCAATGACATCAAGCCGGATCTGCTTCCACAGTTTGGTTTTGTAGATCTTCTTGTGGTTCTCCAATGAAGTAACCTCTCAAGAACTCCAAATTCTGATCCCCGGTGTCCTTGTTGTGCAGGAACACGTTCACGGCAGACCTCGCTGCAAGATTAGCAATCACGCCGTCCTTGCGTTCACGCATCGAATTGGTAAAGACGATGTTCCCGTATTGGTCTTCCCTCGCCTGAGCAGCTGCAAAATGCAGTTCTGTCAGCCGATTGTTGTTGTAGACCAATCCACGCTGTCTGACTTCCTTTGTGGACTCGATAATCGGGTTGGAGTTCTTCTTGTCTTCCATGCGGAACTTGACCACAGGCAGTTTGCCATCTAGAGACGGAATACTTGCGTTCATGAAGGACTCGATCTTCTGAGCCTTGTTCGGGTCGAGACCGAATTTGCAAATGATCCACTGATATTTCAGTTCTAGATGGGCAATGTAATAGATAATGAAGTCCTCTGTTACGCCCGTGCAGTCACAGCGTGCCTGTTCTCCGAATTCTGAGACGAGTTCTTCGACCAGGTTCTCGTCAATGACCACCACATCGCCACGTTTTGCGTACAATTCGTAGCCATACTTGCCCTGTTTAGGCGAGTAAAGGATGTTTGCATCCTCTTTGGACTTCGCTTGCAACATGTTCCGCTTCTCAATGACAACCTGTCCGTCCTGCTTGAGTTCCTCTTCCCACCATTTCGGCAGGAAGTAGATGTCCTTGCAGAACTCCTCTTCGGTAAGCGGATTGTAGACAAGCAGTTCCAGGCACGCCAAGTCATTGGACGGGTTTCGTGTATAAGCCATATCGAGTCCGAGGAACACGGGTGCGTTGTAGAACACGTTTTCATTGAACTCTTTAGCCTTGCACTCACGCTCCGTGAAGTAACTTGTGATCGGATTCTGAGGAATGTTGAAGTTCTTGGTCAGTGTGGTAACACGCTTCTTAGGATCGTTGATCATGTCAACGATCTTGCCCTTCAGCATGTCCACCTGTACCGCTACACCCAAGCCTGGGTTTGACTTCCGCAGCAGAGAGATGTCCGTGCGGTACGCTTCAATGACCTCTTCGTACGATTCCTGCCTGTATATAGCAAAGAACTTGCGATAATCCTTGATCTCCGATTGGTTGAAAAGGATCGAATGCGCAAGTTCTTTCCTATCATCGAGATATCCACCACGCACCGTGCCATCAGTGGTGGTCTCAAAGATAAGGGCATCAGACCGCTTGGTACTCTTCCGCAGATCGTCCGGGTACTTGCTCGTTCTGAAGCCGTGAATCTCGTCAATCATGAGTACCGCAGGGATAATGCCCTCAAAGTTTGTCCCGTCTGAACTCATGGCAACCAATTTGGCGTTCGTCTTCTCCACTTCGATTTCGCCAATGGTGTTTCTGATACTAGCGTTATCCTTGAGGATCTTGTTACGCCGTATCAGTTTCATAGTGCTGTCGAAACACAGTCTCGACTGCTTATAGGCATTACTGCCGATGTAAATCTTCGGAGACGGAATATCCGAGTGAAACATGAAGTAAGCGATCAGAAATGACATGAATGTTGTCTTGGAATTGCCGGATGCAATCAGCAACAGCACATCATTAACGATTCGTACATACTTCACGGTCTTGCCAATGGCATATCCGTCTTCGTCAAATTCCTCTACCTCTATGTCTCCATAGAAGCAGAGTACCGAGTAGATGATCCACTTCTGCCAAAGCATCAGTTTGACAGGCTGTCCGGCGTTCTCACCCTCAGTCAGAACACAGAACCGCTCGATCCAATCTACGCAGTGTCTTCCCTTCTCCTCTAAGAAATCATACTTCTTGAGCATCTCACGCTGAATCTCGCACTGAGCGATGATTTCGGGCGAGTAATACTTCGGATTCCGTTCTACATCATCCAGGTACTGCTGAAACGGATTAGTTGAACGGGTCTTCTTCGTCTGCTTCACTGATTTCCAGGGTCTGCTCGATGGCGATAATCTGATTTCTTAGAGAGATGTTTAGTTTGATAAACCGCTCTACCGCATTCAATGCCGGGATGGTAGACATGCTCCCGTTCCCGTTATCGATTGTGTAGGCATCTTGCTGATCGACTTCCCACTGAAGCCGTTGAATGATCTCCTCGTTCTTGACATACCGCTCCTTACAGTCTTGCAGTACATCCCGAATTGAAGATGCATTCGATTTGTCAATCCGTCTCACCTTGCGCATGAAGGATTTCTTCGCACTATTGGCAAGCCGTTCGGCGGTATCGGCATTTCTGCCCTGGATCTTCTGCTTGGCGAGTACGGCAGCTGCGACAATATCGTCATTGTCACTTCCGTATCTCTTCCGAGCGTTTCCGACCGCTTCATGCCCGACTCCCAATTCCTTGGCAAGACTTCTGTCAGACTTTCTCACACTTTCCCCTCACTTTCAAAAAAAGAGGACGGCAGTCCAACCAAACTACCGCCCCCTGTGCCGTACGCCACTGTTAGAAAGGAGAAGTATACAGTATACAGACGGAGGGCTGCGCACGGCAAATAAAAAGGCACGCTTAGGGAACGTACCTTCTTATTCCAATTTCTCAAACAGAGAGTTATACGAAATTGAGCCTTTTTTAGGCAATACCATAATAGCATAAAAAATGTTGTCGAGAAGACAATTTTTTTATGTTTCACGGATGTTTCACCCTTGGCGGTTAGGGCGAATGCTCGATCCTCGTAAATGATGCCCACCCTCGCCGTTCCCTCACCCCATACCCTGGCATGCATGCATGGTGGGGGGGGAATGTGCAACGTGACCAGGCGTGCCGGTCATGCAAGCATGATGATATCTGTCATGGTTTTATGGCACGCTTGGATCCGTAGCAGATCGTAGCACGCAAGCAGTGACAGTGCTAGCAGAGAATGACGGCATGTGCTAGGCATGCACGCATGGCGTGCCATGCAAGCTACTAGTACCCTATCATATCATGCATGCATACCATGGCATAAAAAATGTACACGCTCATGATATGAACAAATGAGCGTACGAACAAATAATAGCGGATAACATACCCGGATTTAAGATCCATGCTTGCATGCAATATATGCATGCATGGTGCATGAAAAACAGTTCTGCTGCGGGTATCACCTATACATGCATGCATACCGCCCACGGCATGCCACAAAACACGGTACAAACATGCATGCATGAAACGTATATGGTGGATAGCAGCGAGTCAAAAACCGCACACGGAAAACGCCAAAAACAGACACAAAACGCAAGATCCTAAACAGTAAAGCGATAAAACCACACCCATATAATAAGATACCGCTTGCAATGGGTTTTCCCGTATGATACATTTTATATGGGATATCCCATTGAAAAGGAGAAAATGAACCATGAAAAGACACAACACATTAATGCACCCATTCACAAAAACAGACTTCCAAAGCATGACGCTTGAAACGCTTACGCATTGCACGCTGTCCCATAATGAACTGAAAGCATATATTGAATATGCATTCACAGAACACGAGGGGAAACTTGAAGATATCATTTCTTATAGTACTAGCAGGAATGATAACAAGAATTGCGCTATGTTACGCAAGATTGACGGTAGTATTTGTCAGAAATGCTATGTTACTGACTATGAGTACCGCTCAAGTCTAATGATCAAGTTACGGAAAAACCAGTACATTTTCACCACATATAAATTAACTGAAGATTGCATCCCCGCATTGCCTTATGATTTTATCCGTTTTGAGTCCTTCGGCGATTTAAACAATATTATCCAAGTGTGGAACTATTGCTTGATTGCTAAAATCAACAGCCATGCAAATTGTGCGCTTTGGACAAAGATACCACAAATTATTAAACTTGCGTTTAAAACATACGGTGACATTAGGCCGTCTAACTTGCGTTTCGTTTACTCGTATCTGTTCATGAATGCCGAAAAGATTAATGATATGAAAGCATTTGAACGGTTTATGAGAAACGAATATCCGTTCATTGATAAAGTGTTCATTGTTTATGATTATCAATTTGCAATGGATAACGGCATTACAATTAATTGTGAGCGTAAATGCAATGTATGTAAGAATTCTTGTTATCTGAAAAACAGCGTATTCTTTATCGCTGAAAGTGAAAAGCACTCAACAATTAAAGCAACGAAAAAAGGCGGTAAAAAATCATGATCATTAAATTACCATTAAGTGAAACAATTATTGACTGCTATAAAGTAATCTTGAGCAGTGACGGCATAACATACAATGTCAAGATAACAGATGATAATATATATCAATCCGTATACTACAACAAAGCATTCACGGACAAAAACAAAGCAATTAAAGCATACAAAAAAGCGGTCTCTGATTTGCTCGAAACTGTCTGAAAAGACAGTTTTTTTTGTGTTTTCCGGGATAGCAGCTTTTCGGTTTTTTGATAGCAACGTACCCTATATTTTGCTGATCAGAAAAACCATGCTTGCATGTGCAGCTTGTGAGTCCCTGGTTACCTCGTTTTTTCATTCATACGTAACATAACATTAGGGAAAAATCCCGTGCATATATGAGCGCATTACAGGGAAAAATCCCGTGTGTATATATGCGCATCTTGCGATAAAAACCCGTGCGGATGCGTGCGCTCATCATGGAAAAAACCCGTGCGGATGCGTGCGCTATATGTGGAAAAAACCCGTGCGGTATATAGCGCATCAGCGGTCTGCCTGCCGTCCAAATTGCCCGCATCAGCGTGCGGTCTAGGTATGGTTATCCCGTGCGATCGATTCTATAATTGATCTTATATAAAATCTGAAAATACCGTCCGTCAGGCAATCGGCAGTCAAGCGATGACAGCGTTTCTATCAGAAACAATCGGGAAGGATCTTGCCACAGAAAAACGCCATTTGCCCTTCCTCAGATGGCTCTGTAATCGGTTTAGGGTTTGGTTTTCGGATAATCCACTGTGCCGATTCGTCACAAGCGGTCTGCCCTTCTTCATTCTTCATTTCTTTTTTCATTTTTTTCTTTTTTCTTCTTTTTTTCTTTTTTCGTTTTTTTCTTCTTTTTTGTTTTTTTCTTCTTCATTTCATTTTTTCTTTTTCGTTTTTTTCTTTTCTGTTTTCTTTTTCTTTTTTTTGTTTTTTTCTCTTTTCTTTTCTTTTTTCATTTTTATTTTTTTCTGTTCTTTTTTCTTTTCTCATCTTTTTTTCTTCTCTTTTTATTTTTTTCTTATCATTTATTTTTTCGCTTATTTATGCTTTTTTCTGTTCTTTTTTCTTTTCTTCAGAATGGCAGCTCAGAATTATTTTTCATTTTTTATTTGACATGGGTTTGCCCATTGTGATAATTTATGTATGGGATAACCCACGGAAGGAGAAATAGCATGAATTGGATTATGAATGAAAACGCCATCAGCATGACAGACGAAATCGTCTCACTGTCTGAACGGCTCGGATTTGAAGATTCCATCTCTAGCGAGGAAAGAATCGCAGGAATCATCAACACACATCAAGCACTGATGAATTGCGATGAAGACTTCATCACTTCCCTGTTTGAATCGCTGAAAGAATCGGCACAGGAATATGACGAGGAAATCCTCGCTGAAGTCATCGAAGCGGAAGACTCCGCAATGAATTTCATCAACACATGGAAGGGAGAAACAAAATGACTGTTGAAGAACTGAAAGCATTGATGGGCAAGGCGTACCTGCTCAGTCCAAAAGGACAAGACAGAATGTGCGATAACGGGTGGCGTATCTACTGCATTCACTATCCGTTCAAGTCGCTTGAAGAGATCGCCAAGGAACTGTCTTACTATGACAAGGTCAAGATCTACGAATCGTCTACACGAGTTAGAGGACTTCACGATTACTTCGCCATGGTAAAGAAGACAGACGGGTGGTTCTGAAAGCACTCTGACGAGTCTCTGAAAATTGAGACGAAACAGCCGAAAGGCTGTCAGTGCTAGGCACAAAAGGAGAATAACCATGAAAGTCACAATCGCCATTCTTGACCGCTTCGGCGAGACGCTCTATGCGGTCGGTGAGACCAAGCAGAAAGCCAAAAATGCCATCATCGATTTGTGGGAAGACAAGTACGTTGCATGGCTTAACCGCAATCCCGACATTTCCGAATACAGAGCGATTCGGGATGACATTCAGTACATCGAAATCGGAATGAACCAAGCCAAAGTTTATGGCTATGAATGAGAGGAGAACAGGCATGATGAACGATGAACTCTATGCAAATCTTCGGCAGTTATCGCACAGCGAAATCAACGGCAGACAGGTATGGCTGTTTCAGATCGATTGCTCACTTGGAGAAATCCAAATTGTGCAGTACGAAATGCCTGGAAAAGAACTGAAAGAGAAGTTCTTCAGATGGGATTATCCGTCAGCCAAAAAGTATTACAATCTGATCTGCCGGAAGATTCTAGACGGCAAGATCTGACGGGCAGAAATGCCCGTTTTTTTATGGCAGCTTGTGTACCTGGTTATGATAGAAACCCGTGTGAGATCCTGGTCATTATATGCGTGCGGATCACGATAAAATCCCGGTGGAGTATACGCACGGATCGGGGAAAAATCCCGGCTGAGTATGCGCATATACGGGAAGAAATTTCGGCTGAGTATATACGTGTATTGCGGAGAAATCCCGTGTAAGTAACATTTCCGTGCGTTTTCTTTTCTTAGAAATTCAGACATTGTGCTAAGTATCGTTCCGTTTACTTATTGCTTTGCTTGACAATGGGATTTCCCATATTGTACAATTCATTACAGGAAGAGGAGAATTCAGTATGAAGCACGATGAGTGGCAGAAGGAGAACACCAAATTTTACGGCATTCGCATTAACAAAAACCAGGATCAAGACATCATCGAAGCGATTGAGCAAAACGGCTCATTCCCACAGTATGTCCGGCAGTTGATCAGAGCAGACATTGAAAAACAGAAACGAGCTGCCAAGCGTGCCAAGAAAGCGGAAGAGTGATCTTCCGTTTTTCTATTCATTTTTCTTTTTTTCTCTTTTTATTTTTTTCTTCATTTTTTTATTTTCTTTGTTTTTATTTTCTTCATTTTTTTCTTTGCAAAATAAAAAACCGCCCTGTTACAGGCGGTCTTCATTTTCTTCTTCCCGTTTTTCGGCGTAAACAATCTCTCCGTCCTCATTGCCCATCAGCAACTCCTCGAAATTCACGGCATGCCGGATGTCAAACGTATGTTTGCACATCGGGTATGAGCATTTGCTTCCGCATCTTTCCCGGTCACACAGGTACGCTATCTTCATGCTTTTCCTTCCGGCTCTTGTGCATCGGCGTTCTTCTCCATGGCGTAATTCCACGCATTACCGTATCTTTCGCATCCCTGCACCACTGTGAACAGTGCGAGGAACGCTTCAGCGAGATCCTCAATATCATAAGCATCAATATGCACAACCCATTCGGGATCTTCCTTTGTTACTTTAATGATGTCCATTTCCTATCCCAAGCAGTATTGCTGCGTTCACCTTTCTCTCAAATTGTTTCGGCGTACAGGCGTGTTTTTCTGCCATTTCCGCTGTGCTTCTTCCGTCTATGAAATATTCCGTCAGCATCTCCCGATCATCGTCCGGCAGTGCGTGTAAACAGGTTAGAACGGCATCAAGGCGTATCCAATACTTGTGCATTTCCTTTTCGGCACGTTCTTTTGCTTCTAAGAGCGCAATCACCCTAGATGAATCGTCTAGGGATTCTTTCCTGCCGATTTTGCCCCACGATACGCCCTTCAGTCCTTGCATTTCGTAGACGATTTTTTCGTAGGTCTGTTTCGCAGCTTGGTACAACCTGTGATTTGCGTTGTAGGCACGAAAATCACTTTTCAGAATATACAATTCATCGTTCACTGTCCACCTCGATGATGACCACTTTCCCCTGTGTCACATCTTGATTCAATAATACAGGAAGTCCTTTCAGCGTCATGCCCTCTCCATATTTTAGCAGTTTGTAGTAATCGTTGGGATTTACCAGGGCGATCAATTTGCTGTCTGACAGAAGAAAATCTAGGTCAACTATCATTTGTTTCTCCCCTTCTCGGCAATACCACCTGCTCTGAACACCACAATCATATTCGGGAACGGTGCATTGAATTTCGCCGAACCAAACTTTACCCTACCGCTGATAAACCGCACCTCAGACCTGTGATAGATATATTCGTGAAACCATTTCGTATCCGTCCTTGCAGGAATCAGCAGGACAACGATTGTTCCTGGTTTCAGAGATTCGTAATAGCATTTCTTTACCCACTTGCCGATGTCACTGTACGGTGGATTGCAGAACACAATTTCACCGCCCCAATCCTGCTGAAGACCGTCCTGTTCAGCCGTGTAATGATTCCAACACTTAGCGTTTTCATCTGTTGAGCATGGATCTAGGGTAAAACCAAATTCCTTATCTAGATCTTCAAACAGGTAATCGGGAGTACTCCATTCATCGGTTTTATTTCCGAACAGTACATGTTCCCCCTGCATTTCACGTTTCCCCCTTTGAGCAGAAATCCACTTTCCGTACGCTTTCGTAATTGTGATACTTACACACGCCCTCTGTCTTACTGAAACGCCACTGCTGAAACTTGCCGTGATGTTTCTGATAATACTTGCAGTCTTGGCAACGTACGATCTCTTCCCGATAATCAAACGTACTTCCTGTTTCATCCGTCCACACTATCCGTTCCATCGCTTTTCACCACCTCGATTTCCGCTCCGCATACAGGGCATTCGTAGAACTGTACTAAACCGCTTCCGCTATAACCGCATTCTTCAAACGAACTATCTGCCATCCATCTCAGCACACCTTGACGGCAGTACGGACATGTCGGCAGGCTCGTCATGTTGTTTAGATATTCCATGAATTCTGCAGCTCGCTCGTCATCCATCATCATGCCGACCTTGCTGTGCAGATTCCGCTCACGGGTAATCAGCAGTGACGGGCGTTTCTGATTCGGAAGTGTGACTGTGTCGATTTCCAGGTTTCCCCTTTTCAGTCTCATTCTTCTTCCCTTTCTTCCGGGACAGCATGGAAGTCGGCACGGTATTCGTACATTACCCCTGTAGTGTCCTCGCTCACCTTTTTGTACCCTGCGTTTTTATCTTCAAACTCCTTCATGGCTTGGAACTCTTTCCACGAAAAGAAGACACGATAAATTGTTGTGACGATCATTCTTCAAAAGGTATCTCCGTTTCCATAAACCATGCCCGGTTCGGATCTTTCTTCCACGCATCCCACTCTTCCGCAGAATACTGAAATGCCCACTGTACACCGTACCTATCCACCATCTTTTTCCTTGCTTCTCCGTAATCGCCTTTTATGCGGACACATTTTCCTTCGTTCAGTTGCCCGCTTCCGAACGTGAATACCCACTCGTTCATTCTTCTCTCCTTTCTGCCCTTGAGCAATAATCGTTCGGCTCGCACAGCATCATCACAAGCCTGTTTTGGCATTTCCACACAGTTCCTGTGAAACGTAGGAACTTGCAATCACGGCATCTTGTTAGCCTGTCACCATCTCTTACATTTCCAACGAACAGTTCTTCATAGTCTTTCAGATCATCGTCAAGGCTGATTATCCATTCTGTCTGTGTCATTCTTCCACCTCATACGGCTTTGGTAAAGGCATCCATGCTATTACTGTTGGATTTTCTAAACTGATTGTATCTCCAATGCACCACCAATCGCCGTTTGAATAGTACCCGGCTTCGGCATTACCGTTCGCAAGTGTAACCACCTTTGTCCTGTCATCATCCGGCAGTCTTTCACTGCACGGAATCCACTCTGTCTGTGTCATTCTTTATCCATCCTACTTCCACACATCGGGCAGAACTTCCACTGATTCCACCCATCTGCTTTTATGTCTGTTCTCCTCTGATAGCCACACTTGTTACAACTTGCGGTGTACCAGTGGAAGTCATTGCCATATAACCACTTGCCGTGTCTGACAGGTACTGCATCCACAGTCGGCTCTTCGTCAATGCACAGCGTTTCAACAACATGAACGGCATCCTTAATCCCTTGTTTCCACGATGGGTTGATGTCATTGTTGTACCACGGCGATTGTTTAAGTTCTTTGATCCCTTCCTTTAGAGAGTCCGCATCGATTAGCCGCATTCTTTCGCCTTCCTTCTGTAGTGCCAAACCAAATCCACTGAACATCCGACTGCTTCCGCAATGCCCTGCGGAGAAACGCCGTCCGCAAGCAGCTTGTAGATTCTTTCGGTCGAGTATCGCTTGTTTCCGACTTTCGGTCTAACAATCCCTGCCCTCTGCCGGATCGTTCTGATGTACATCGGTGCGTAATGAACTTCCTTGGCTATCTGCTCGTCAGAAATACCCTGCCGTGCCATTTCCAGGATCTTCTGTCTGCATTCTTCTGTCACGCTTGCCACCACCTCTCCGTTTCCAAATGCCAAGCAATCTGCGTGTGTTTCTGACATGCCAATATGAGTAGAAGAGGGTATCGGCAATCTCTTGATCCGTATACCCTTCTTCCGTCATCTTGATCAGTGTCTGAAGATCATCAGCCTTCATAGGCTTCCGGCTGTGGTATCCACGCTACCACCGTCTGCATGATTTCTTCGTATTCCGTGTCCACGAACACTTCATCCCACGGATTCCGTCCGTATTCGTAATGCGCATCCACGGTCTTCTTCAGCCATCTGCCTTTTTCCCACATCGCATCGGGAATCACATACCGTATCCCGTGATCGTCCACCGTGACAAGCACATCTTCCGTGTTGTTGATCGGCAGACTGTCCTTTACGCTAATCCACTTCATGATATTCTCCGTGATGCTCTCCGCATCTTGGGCATTGCCCGTTGTTATAGTCCTCTGATTCATATCCGCATTTATCGCATCCGTAGAGTAGTCTGTCCGGCACTCTTAAGATGAAATCCCAAGAATCTCTGCTCACTTGCTGTTTCGGCTCAAAACCGTACAGGATTGCATGGTCAAGGTCTTTGGCTAACCGCACGCTCAACTCCGTCTGAAACCACCGTGTGAACAGCCACCACCGATGCGCTCGATGGTCATACCTTCTTGCGAACTGTTTTCTTCTTCGGCTGAAGTTCTTCATCGGGTACTTCCCTCGTCATTGCAGCTGCCACTGTGGTTGGATTTTCGGCTTCCATGGTGGATGCCTTGTCGGCTAAACGCTTGATCAGTTTGATAAAATCCGCATCAGTAATATCGAACCTGGATGATACGTTCCGCTCCTTCACATCGAGGAGCGATGGCTGTTTGTCTGCCACGATGAATGATACAAACCCTGTCCTAGGTCTGTTAGAAATGTACAGTGTTTCGTGTCCGAAACTAATTGTGTATTCAAATCCTTTCATATACCCTCTTTTCCTTTCGATTTTCGGCGATTATCAGCAAGGATGAGTGTTTCCCCATCCCTGCCGTAAATCGCTCATATTTGGCTTAAAACGGCAGTTCCTCGTTGTAGATATCAGAAGCCGTCTCTTCCGGCTGCGCTGTGTTGCTCGTCTGCGGAATAATTCCGTCCGTTGTCCGCTGTTTTGGGACAATTTCGCCACCGTCAGCAAGCATGTAGGAAGACCACTTCTTCTCGCCACGCTGATCAGTGTAGGTTTCGTTTCTTGCCCTTCCGAATAGTCTCAGCGTGTCACCCTTGTGCGCTTTGGCGATTCTGTCAGCCAATGCACCGTACATACGCCATCTGAACCACTCTGTGATCGGCTGTTCGCTATTGTCTTTGCCCTGGTAAACGGCGATGTCCACGGTCAGAGCGGACTTGCCACTTTTTGTCGATGCGAGTTCGGGATCTCTTCCGAGAATTCCCTTCTGCGTAATAATGTTGTTATCAATTAACATATTTTCTTTACCCTTTCCATGTTCTGATATTCACGGATCTCTCTAGACTGCTTGGTGATGATCGCCAACATCTGATCGTTGATTTCGTTCAGTTTGTCGATGATCTCTTCCAGCTGCCTAATCCGTTCTTTCATCTGTTCTTCTGTCATTTCATCCTCTTCAATATTTCTCCGGCATAGGGTGCAGGGCGATTCTTTGGTAATGCACCGCTTACTTGCCCGTTTCTCCAATAAGACTCCGCATCATCGTACAAGTGATTATGCGGATCGCCCTTTGGTATGAATTGGCTGTCCTTGCCGTCACCGATCTTCTCAAAGTCGGCAAATTTCCATGGGTATGCCGGATATGCGCTGAATTCTTGCCATATCGGTTGTCTCTTTGGATCGGGTTCAACATTTCCGATGCAGTTATGAATCGGTTCGTCTCGATACCCGATTGCTGTCGGAGTCACCATGACATATCCCTTCAGATCGGGATCTCTTACGATCTTTCTGATCACCGTTACGGGAGCGGTTTTTTCTCTGATGATCTGCTTGATCTCGCCGATTGTCGGGGCGAACTTGGAAGTGTCATCTTCGATGTAGATTGAAATGGCTTTGTCCATTGCTTGATAGTCATCTTCGGAAAATGCTCTTAGCCATTCGGAAATGCCCTCTTTGTTATCGAATTGCCCCGATCCTGGGTACAACCCTGCAAGGCGTTTAAGGCACGCCATTAACTCTTGCCTTTCCACTCGGGAAGAAACACCCCACTTTCTGTGTCATCAAACTGATTGATCATGTCTAGCAGCAGATTCGACTTGCCACTAGGTTTCGACTTTGAGACAGGTTGATTGAGGTACTGATCGAACTTCGTGCCGAACAGCGTTTCGGGTCTGAGATACTTCTGCATATCTGTCCCCATCCATTCGACACACTTCTTGTCGATTACAGTTTTGAAGTCCTCAAGCGTATAGTTTTCCTTCAGCCTTGCTACGATGTGCTTGGCGTACATCTTCGTTGTTGGCTTCAGATTTTGCCCTGTTCTCTCGTTCAGATAGCCGATAATTTCAGCGATTTTCGGACTATATATATTACTTATTGTTTCTTTGTTTATTTGTTTATATTGTTCTTCTGTTGTTACTTTCCTGTTACTTTCCTGTTGATTTCCTGTTGATTCCGTGTTGGGAATCGTGTTGCTATCGACAGGCAGGTCTTGATATTTTGCGTAATTTATCACATTTATGAGCAATCCGAATCGTGTTGATTGGCATGTTATTTCGCCTGTTGATTTTAAATGCTCTATTGCAGTTCTTACGCTCTGTGTTGACAACCCCGTAAGCAGTGAAAGTCTACTGTAGGAAAGCAATGCACTTCCCCTTGGTATCGTGATGCCGTGCCACGAAACCTCTTGCCAGTTCGTCTCTAGAAGAATGTATATCCACACCGCAAGCGTGTTGGGATCGTCATGCCATTCCCATTCTTTCAGCTGCCTGTGGATAACGATGAATCCGTTGTCATTCACGCCATGATGCCCCTTTTGCCCACTTGGCATACTTGATGCCATCTTTCGTCTTGAATTCGACAGTCTCGATGTCATGCCCCTTCTGTCTGAGGTCTGAAATGACGGCTGTCAGATTCGTGATTCGCAGATTGTACATAGCCGTATAGCGGTCAATGTACGGATGATTATTCAGCCAATTAATGACCTTCTGCCCCTGTGTTAACGGCATTTCCTAAATCTCCTTTCAAACAGGTCAGTGTCAACCCCAACCTGGTTCGCATACTCGATTGCCTTGTCGATGACTGCCGACATCTCTGCCGAGTCCATCTTAGATGACCCAACGTAGCAGTAGCATGTTACGAACGGTCTGCCTGTGCTGTTAGGCTGTTCGTGTACGATGCTGACCGCCCGGTAATCGGATGTCTTACAGAATCTTTCGTAGTCATCTTTCGGAATCGTCACGGTCATCACCTTCACCCCTGCCATCTTGAGGATGTTCACATAGATGTCGGTGTCTCCCGTTCTGTTCCCGTTTTCCTTCATGCCGATCTGCCCGATCAATTCCCACAGCAGTGCATTCTGACTCAGCGACCGTTTTTTCGGATTGTCGATTGAGATGACATAGTCCCCGTCCGGCAGCTCTTGCAGCTCTTCTTTGATCTCTAGACCGCAATCGAATGTCAGTGACACTGCACCGTTGTAGTACAGAATCACATGAGTGTTCTTAGCCAAAATTTTCATAAGTAGTTATGCCCGTATCTTTCCAGGAACGATCTCCCCGGATACGCTTGCTCAAATGCTCTCTGTGCCAATTCGCAGTACTTTCTCCGAACCTTCGGATCAGTATGCGCTAGATGATGATGCTCACGGCACAGGGGAAGAACTAGACCATCGTCTTTGCTCTTGCCCCTGTTTGCCGTTCCGAACATCAATTCGTGAAGATCCGTCCTTGGTCTTCCGCACTCATAGCATTTGGATAAGTCATCCGTAATGATGGAGAATCGATTCCGATCACTTATGTGCTTTGGCACGCTTCTTTCTCGCTGCAATGATCGCTTTGTAGACTGCGATGACTGCTTTCGCCGTTTCGGCATCCTCAGAGATGACCGTTGGATCGAGCGTTGTAAGTTCCTTGCCGATCTTCTCAGCGACATAATTGATAACCGCATCATCATGGCGGTCAACATCGTTTGCTTTGAGATCGGCTTCCATGGACATCAGATCCTTGAAGTATTTCTGCTGTGTTTCTTCCTTGCCCTGGTAGGCATCGTCATCAGCATCCTTGACATCATCCAAGAGGAACAGACCGCTGAGAGCATACTTCCGTGCATAGGAACTCGCCGTTCCCGTGATCTGAGAAGCATCCATGCCCTTTTTGGTTTCGCATTCCCTTGCCGATGCCGTCACGCTGATCGATGTCTCGTCCGAGATGTCAACCAATGTGGCTTTTGCTTCGACATAGTGCCATCCTGCGGTTGATTCGTAGGTCTCGTCACTGAGGAACAGCACCGTGCCGTATTTCATGCAGATCGGCTTAACGATGCTCTCGATCTGCTCTGCGGAGCGGTACTTATAACCGCCGAAACTGTTGTACTGAGATTTCGGGACTTTGACTTCCTGCTGAATCATTGCCAACTTGGAATAAATGTTGACCTTAATCGTCTCGCTCATGCACATACTCCTTCACATCCGGCAAATCGAAGTAGCAGACAAATTCATCTGCGCTCATGCCGTAATCAGCCGTCTCGTTATCGTCATACGCATTCCACATGCCGTGTTTCTGAGACCATCTGAGTAAGAACCATGTCCCGTACTGACTGATGACGAGATACTCGCCACTTTTATCGGGATGCCCCGTGTGGAATCTGAATGCCCCTTCCTTGTCCATTAAATCTGTCATGCGATCTCCTTTGCTATCGTCTGAATCAGAACGAGAGTTCCCTGTGTCTTGTCACGGTACTGCTTTGCAGCTTCCCCTTCGACATCGAACCGCTTTGCCTTGCTCATGTCGGTATTCAACCCCATGTTGTCCGTGAGATAGAACTCGCCGAACCGAATCACGCAGTACTCAGTGAGTACCTCGATCTTCTCTTCCGGCTGTTCCTGCGGACGGGTGAACACCCTGTCGGAGTCTTCCCATTTCGGGTCTACGCCGATCTTCTCAGCGCATGCCTGCACGGCTTCTTCCGAGTAGATGTACTTAATGCCCGTTCTTCCCGATCCCTTAACGGCTGTCCGCTTGAGGAATCCCTTATCGCCATACTGCTTGATAGTCCATGTGGACTTTCCCAGGATCTTGGCAACTTCCTGTGTTGTGAATTCGTGCTTCATGTCAGACCCCCTTAACGATTAATTCAAAGAAGATGCTCCCGATGATCAGCATCACGGGGAGACCGATTGTAAATCCTCTGAAGATTTCATCGACCATGTCATTCAACACAGTCTTTTCGTAATTACTCATGTTCCATCCTTTCTGTGCTAGAATGGTGTTGGTGTTTTACACCATTCACCGTGCGGGTGTGCCAATAGCCGATTTGTCTGACACACCCCGTACCGCCAGTCTTGCTAGGGATTAGGCGGTTTTTATCTGTTTGCATAAAATGTTGTAATTCGTTCCTGTCACGGCAATTACCGAAGCAATCCTCACCCTGTCTGTGTACAGGAGTCGCTTGCCGAGCTGCGTTTTGTCTAATTCCATAGCCATTTCGTAGACTCGCTGTGCTTTGCGGTAACTTATGCCGAGCAGGATGCTGATATCAGTCTTATTGAGATAGGACTGTCTCAGTATCTGTTCTTTCGTTTTCATAGATCCAATGTTTGTAATACTTGATATTCCCCTGTCCATTGCTCTGCCATCGCTTTCGCAACACCGGGGAATGTTTTTGATTTTGTGAAGGAATCTCTGAATGTCATTCCTTGGTTCTCTCTAGGTGTACCGTCCGCTTTCTTGCTGCCACCGCTCACCCAACTGATCTGTGGCTCTACAATGTTTGTCGGCTGAAGTTTTGGAAGATTCTTCAGCCACAGGCATGTCCGCTTTGAGTACGGATGTCCAAACATGTACGGCTCGATGATCTGCGAGTATTCGGGAAGCATGTAGATCGCTGTCGGTACAGGATTCTCCACTGCGATGCGTTCGCAGTCAGCGTTCAGCACCTTCATAAAGAAGTCCCTGCCGAGGATTCCCTTCTTCAGCCGTTCCACGTTGATCATTCGGTATGCACCGCCATCATCTAGTCCCTGGAACAGCCGACACGCCCCTGCGTTCGTCAGATAGGTACACGGTGGGAAGCCGATCAGAAGATCCCACTTGGTATCGATGCGATGTTTGTCTCCACTTTGTGTTGTGAAGGAGCATCGCCCGTTCAGCATTTTCTCCACATCGCCCATGATGTGCCATTCGGGATGACCGCCGGAGCATTCAAGCAGATCGCAGCTGAATGCTTCATGTCCTAGTTCACGGAATGCCATTGTCACTGCTTGAGATTCTTCACAAGCGACAAGCACTCTCATTCGGTTTCCTTTCTTTCATTCACTTGTCAAAGATCACTGCCATCCTCGTCACCACTTACGGGAATGTAAGGTGGAAATGCGCTCGTCTAGTTAGAGGTAGGATTTATTAGGAGAAAATATGGATTGCTGACCATGCCAAGAATTGGTTTTCCTTACATCCCCATAACTGATGACGATACGATGGCTTGTTCACTTATTGTTGCGCTTATGTCTAAAAAAATTTGCGAACAATCTGAACATCTTTAAGATCAACGCCGGACATCTTCGATATCGCAATGGCTTCATCGAGTTTAAACTGCCGTCTACCACACTCTTTCATCTGATAGAGTTGCCGAGACATGCCTAATTTTCTCGCCATGTCAGCCTGTGTAAGATTCATAGACTCTCTGATGTCACGCCATGTCTTCTTCAACTTGTACACCCCCTTTCTATTCGTCACAATATGTTGACATGCATATCTTCTCACAGCGTAATCAGATTGTCAACATAAAGTTTCGCATTTTTGAGAAATATGATAACATGCAATCGAAGAGGAATATGGTGCGGATGACAGGAATCGTTGGATGCTCTGCATCTGCTCCGCAAAGTCCGATAAATATGCGCTTTATTCGGCTTTACTCGATCACCATAAAGGGTATTTTTTCACCATTTCGTATCAAAATTCGTATCACGGCAACAAAAAAAGACCGCCCAATTAGGACGGTCTAGTTCTCTGCAATTCCTTTACCTGTTCTTCAACAACGGGCAGTCTACGGGCGAAATTGTTATGCTCCCGGACTTCATCTGAAAGCGCAGATATTCTCTGTTCAATTAATGCGAGTTTCTTGTCAAACTCTGCCATCATTAACTTCTGCTGAGAGCGGTTCGTTAGCCACACGCCGATTACCGTTCCGATAGCAGTGATGATGGACACCCAAATAGCATCGGTCATTCTACCCCCTTGTTCTTGTTGTACACGTTGGTAGAAATCTGTAACAGCGCACCCAAGAACGCATCGATTGCGATGATTGTCCCGGCGATCTGCTCAGTATTGGTCATGCCCCACAGGTTGCCGAGGGACACGATCAGTGTCGCAAGTGCCGGGAGAACGATCTGTGCGATAAACTTCAGCACATCATATGTTTTATTGCTCATTCCCCAAATCCCTTTCGGATCACTTTCTTCATTGCCCTCGTTTGGTTCTTCATTTGGTTCTGACGGTTCTGTACTTGGTTCAGACGGCTGTTCCGGCTCGTCTGACGGCTGATTTGGCTCTTCGATGGGAGTATCATCATCCTTGCCGGGATCTGCCGTATTTCCGTTAATTTCCTGTGCTAATACAAGCACGTTCGGAAGCAGTCTAGAAGTGTGTCTGACAGACTTCCGCTTTCCCGTAGTGGCACACTCAAACATCTGAGTACTGCCACCGCTGTCCATGACGATCATTTCTTCGGGAGTTCCGAACTGCTCGACAAACGCCACCGCATCGGACGGGAAGCACTCGCTGAAGATCGCCAAGCACCAATCGCCATCCAACTTGAATGCGATAGTCTGTGTGTTCTTAACGAGTTCCTTGCTTCCGAAGCTGCTAGACCGCATGTCTACCGCTTTGCCTTGATGGTACTTGACTGCGTATGGTGCGCAGACCATCTGTACTTGATCCTGGCTCAGCCAATACTCTGACTGATCATGCGCTCCGACACTGCCGTCTTTGGCGATGTAGTACGAAATGATTCCGGCTGTCTTCGGCTCTTGGGAGTAACCCTTTACCCATCCGTCACCCTCGCAACCGAGATGCATGCCGTTGCCCATCTCAAAGTAATTCGCATTCACGCATCCGACGATGGCGAGTTTATCGGAATCGAACTGCATGATGTCCTTCAGCGCAGTCAGACCCCCTGCTGACAGTAAATGCAGGGAGAACCCCTTGTCAGCGGATGCCCGAATCACGTTTACATTGATTCCCTTAAACGAATGTACTGAATATCCTTTCGCTAGTTCCATACCGAATCCTTTCCATCTCAGCGCACCAAGCGCATCAGTAAAGACAGTTCCCTTCAGTGAGAAGCCACCGTTACCGCCCTGGTTCTCCCCGAACTCCATGCCCTGGTAGTACATGGCTATGTGGGAAGATGGGTGACTTGCGCTTCCTTTTGCCCAAATCACCCAATCGCCATCACGGAAATCGTGGTAGTCATAGACATAATAAAAATCAGCGGAGTAACCCAACTGATCCCTGTAGTACCAATAGCCATCTGCCCAATTATTCGGCGTTGGTTTAGGTGCTAATCCTATCCACTTGCAGAATACACGCCACCCGTCCACGCATTGGCTTCCGTACGCCCCATCGTCATCGATCACCCTGCCGTTGTACAACAGGTAAAAATCTCTAGGCGTTTTCATTCAGCCACATACTGCGTTTCAAAGGCTTCGTTCTTCAGAATGTTCCCGTGCTGATCCTGCAGAGTCAGTGCAACTTCCGTGAAGTCCGTTGTTGTTACTGCCACTGCCGCCCGCTGATAGAACAGCGCCAACCCAAGCGCAAGGCTTGACCGTGCTGTGATTGTAGCGTTGATGATGCCGCCAGGTCTTGTCTGTAATTCTGTAACGTAATACATTTGATTTCCCCCTTATTCTATCGGTGTTCCGTCCGCATAATGTGTTTCGTAGTAACTGCCCTCTATAGCCTTTATCTGATTGTTTGCATAACC
>Ga0326511_10001337_pt1 | contig 20509 bp, 39 predicted proteins | sample 0_2496_0518_D_FD_203701 | JGI IMG/M metagenome (GOLD analysis project Ga0326511, IMG submission 203701) | Bovine rumen microbial communities from UC Davis, California, United States - 0_2496_0518 | ecosystem: Host-associated > Mammals > Digestive system > Stomach > Rumen | place: USA... | reverse complement strand
TTAAGGCTATATTGTCCTATCATAAAAGCTATTAATCGGCTCGAACACAGATTTTTTCTGCGTCGTTTTTGATACCCGCTGCGCGGTCCCGTCGAAATACTTGATTGGGCCATCATAGCCCAGGGCATAATACCGCCCGCTCACCCCTCGCCGGGCCTTGGTTATTGCCGCGATAATCATGTCCTTATCGTTTTCGACGGGCTGTTTTAGCAGCTCTATCTCTGTGTGGGCCAGCTCTTCAACGATGCCTCCGCCTTTACCGTGTCCGCCGATGCGCCCGTTAATCTGGTCGCTGCGGCTAGATCGGGACATCTGAGACAACAGCAGAAACGACACCTCATATTCATGCGCAAAGCCAAGTATCGCAGGCATTGCCGTTTCGACAAATTCAAGATCACTTTGCCCGACCGTCTTCAGGCGCGTGAAGTAGTCCACTATAACCAACTGAGGCCGCCGCTTGAGGCACTGTTGTATCAGCTCGTTGATGTTGACCTGATGCGCGCCTTCATTGCCCCGTATTACGAGGCGGCTATTGTACTTTTCCAGCACGGTGTCTCGAAAAGTCTGGTATTCCTGGTCTTTTCGCGCCTGCATCTGTCTCAGGATGGTCTCGGGGACCTTGCTCTCTCGCTCCATGAGGCGCATGGTGATTTGACGCGGGGCCATGTCCACGGAGCAATAAAATACTAGCCCGGAGTCGGTCCGCGTGATGTAGTTATCAACGGCGCTCAGGGCGAGGCTGGTTTTCATTGTCCCCGGCGCGCCTGTAAGGACGCATATCTCACCGGGGAGAATGCCGCCGGTAGCATCATCGAGCGCGGAGACGCCAAAACCAAAGGCCGGAAAATCTGCCCATGAGCGGAGGTATGTTTCCATCTCCCCCAGGCGTCGCACGGGCGAATCCGGGTCCGACATGGGGTCGGGGCCATACACTACCTCGTTTACAAAATCCTGGCGCATAGCAGCCAGGTTAGCGCCTGGCCGGATTTCGCGGTTTTGCGTTTGCAAGAGCCAATATATCTCCGTGCCCACAATGCGCCGTAATTCCGTAGGGGTGAAAAGGTCGCGGCAAGGGGCCAGTTGCGTCCTAAGGTGTTCGACGGCTTCATCTCTGTTGGTCCTTAGTGAATCGCCCCACGTCTCAATTAGGCTGTCGTGTATGAATCCCTCTAACATGGTTTTAGTTGTCTCAGCGTTTTCCATGAGATCAGGGTGCTCGCTAATATCTTGCGCAATCTCAAGCAGCGGGCGCATATGGTCAGCCTCCTTCCGCCTCATTCACAGGGACAAAAACGGTCTCATACGTGCCATATTGGCGGTCAGCCTTGCTCACCCAATTTCGTAAAAAACGCCGGATATCCTTGCGCCCCTTTTCGGGATGGGACTCCAACCACGCCCGCGCCTTCCTAAATTCCTGGAAAAGCGGCACGGCAGGGTATTCCTCAGTCAACTCTTGAATAAGCCTGATCTCAGCGCCTGGGTCGGCAACATAGTCGGGCGCAACCCAATACATCTCCTGGAGCGCCATAAAAGTTTTCATGTCGAAGGGGCCGTCGGGCAATGGCGTGGGCGGTGGCGGTTCGTCCTTCTTGCTCTTCTTGCTTTTCCCCTTCGCCTCTTTTGGGGTTGGCTTTTCCCCGATATCGGCCTCCACGGCGGCGGGCGGCGGCGTCTCCTCTCCTCTCCTTTCCTCTCCTCTCTTCTCATCTCTTTCCTCTCTTTCCTCTCCTCTCATCTCCTCTCCTCTCACGGCGTACGTACTAGGTACGTACTGCGTACGTACGTCGTACGTACTATGTACGCTATTGTCTTTCTCAGTTGCCGCCTGTTTTTGTTTTTTACGATAAGCCCTCAATCGCTCTGCCTCTTTTTTTCGCTTCTCCAATTCCACCCCCATATGGTCATCCCAACGATGCAGCACTATCTCCCCGTCGCTGTTATTCTCAAGAAAACCTGGGCCCCTGATACCGCATCGTAGTGCCTCCGTAATAAATTTTTCTGCGTCCCCCTCCCAACCTGCCGCCTCTGCTATATCATCCTCGCTAAACTGTGAGAGGTCCCCATCTTGCGCATAATCCATTGCCCAGCTCCAAAGCAAAAACAAATGGCCTATGGCGGTGGGCCTGGATATCCCAAGCCCACGCGCAAATCTTTTTAGCTTTGGGTGGCGTGCCAATTCTTGATGCATTTTGAACCACGCCATGGCGGCCTCCTAGAACGGGATATCTGCATCACCACCCTGTGGCGCGTTCCAGTTGTTGTCCCCCGCATTATCCTGGCGGGGTGTATTGCCGCCCCCGGAATTGTTGCCGCCGTTGTTGCCCCCGTTCTGGTCCTTCGGAGGAAACATGGACAGGGCGACACTATCCCTCCCCGGCTGGACCTCCACCCCGGCAGGGTTAAAGGTCCGGTTGAGCAAGATGAATTTGCCGCCGTTGTCATCCTGCATTACCCGGCCAACGTTTAGCCAGCGGCCTTTCGTCTCTCCGTACTGGTTCGTGTACTCGCCTGTTTTCACCGCAAGATCATAAAGCTTTCTCATACCCGTCACCTCTGCTTAGTGTGTTCTTTTAGGGCCCGCTCTGCCATGTTGTAGAAAAAATCCCTCATGGTTACCCCGTCATCAATGCACATTTTTTTGATGTTTTTGTGCATTTCGTACGGAACCCAAAAGGAAATCATCCCGCGCTTTTCGCCGTTTTTTGTTTCTTTCATAGCTTTAAAAAGTTCGCCTCCTCAAAATTAGCGCCGGGCTTTCTTCATTTCCGCCCGCGCGGCTTTTTCCAATTTCGACAGCTCAGCCATGGTCATCTTGTCGAGGTCAGTTTTTTTCGTGACCTCGTACATGAAAGCTTCAAGATCACCGCCGGTCAGCTCCAATCCCTCGGAGCCGGTGAGGGCGCGTATTTTCTCCTTCACCTTTTCCTCTGGCGGGTCATCATCCGCCGGGATAACCGGGGCCAGGTTGCCCGCGCTTTCGAGTTTCGCCCTATCCTCTCGAAGCGCGGCGATATCCGCGGCTGTCCACTCACGCGAGCCGCGCCCATGGGTAATTTCCAAAATCGCCACCTTGGCCCGCTCCATGTCTCCGAAGTGTGAGAGATACCACTGCCACAGTTCCGCGCGCTCCGTATCCGCCGCCGGGGGCGCTGGGGGCTCCGCGCCAGTTTCAAGCCACGTGCGAAGAGTCTCTCCCGTCTCTTTGGAAAGCTGGAAAACCCGCCCGTCAAAAAGGCTGGTCCGGTCCTTGGATACCTGCGCGGAATGATTCGCGGCCAGATCGAAAACTACCCCGAACTCATAATCCATTCCGTCCCTCTGGACGGGGGCCATACCGACCTTGCGCGGCTCCTTCTTGCCACGGTCGTTTTCCTCCATGACATATTCTGTCTTTGCTCTCATGGTCGCGATGATATGACAGGAAGAAGACAGCATCGCCTCCACAAGCTTATTATGGAGCGGCGTGACCTGTCTCCAGGCCGTATAGGAGTTTCCCCTCCCGCTATCGGCGATCTTCCCCTGCTGGTCGAGAAGTCCCCCTTCCCCGGCCCAGGCGTGAGAAAGTGAGTCAATAATCAGCACGTCATACCCGGCGCGTTCTGCGTCCTGAATTGCGGCGAGATACTTCTGCACCGTGTACGGCGCGGAAAGGGTGCAAACGTCATAATCCCCTAGCCCGGCGTAAAGGTCGCCGCTTCCGTTTTCCGTGTCGATCATGCCGATTCGCCCTCCTAGGCCCATCGCAACCAAGAGCGCCCCGTAGGTTTTCCCGCTTCCAGCCGGGCCAACGAGCCCGAGGCGTAGCTTTGCCTTTTTCCTTTCAGCTTTCCGAAACATTATCACCCCTCCAATATAGCCGCCCGGCGCAGAATAGCCTCGACATTTTTAATTTCGCTCCTCATGCGCGGGGCGCGGCCTCTTTGTTCATCATCACCGCCGCAATCTTCGTAAAGTTCGTCGGCATAGGAATACATCGAGGCAAGCGCATCTAAAACGCCGTCCAGCTCTGCGCGGGCATTCCATTTTTCAGTTACATCTTCCATGGCCGCCCTTGTTCGTATTTGCTGGTCAGGATGCGCCGCCTCGCCTTCGATGTTTGCGCCGCACAGAATGCAACGGACATAAACGGTTATGCCGTCATCCAGCGGCCCGTCAAAATCACCCATATACAGGGTATTGCCTCCACAAAAAGGGCAAGGCTTCAGTTCTTCTATCACTCCTCACACCTCGCAATCTCATCAAGCCTCATGAGGATATCTGCCATTTCTTCCCTGATACGTCTCGCGATATTGGCTTTTTCTTCAATGACTCGCGACGCTCGTGCATTCCAAAGCGCGGCCACCTTTTCCAACGATCTACTATAATCACTGGACGCGCCACAGATCGAGCAACGGGCCATAAACATCTCTATATAGCCCATCTTAAATTTTCCATCCTGCAACATGTCGTATACGTCACGGCGCGTCGCGGAAATTATGACAGCCTGCCCGCCGCAAAATGGGCATGGCTTAAGTTCTTTAAATTTGCCCATGTCTTTGGTTCCAGCAATCTATCGCCTGATCTGCCCTGTACTGGCCGGGCGCTTGCAGGCCACACCAGTCACAAAAAACATAATGCAGGCCATCATTTGTCATTCCTAAATCCGCCTTCCCCGCGCAAAAAGGACAAGGTTTTAGTTTGGTCTCCGGGTCAGGATTAGTTGCCTTTTGCCAATCCTTCATGAGCCACCCGACTTCATCGCACAGCTCTTGAACTTTTTCTAGTACGCTTACGGCTTTTACGTCTAGTCCTATAAGCCTATTTTCTATCTTCATTCTCAAGCCCCCTTATAAAGTTTTCATATTCAGTCTTCGCCCTATAAAGTGATAGGGCGCAGCGGAAAACGTGATAAGCCGCGTGGATTTGCGGCACGCCAAGGACATGATCATCAAAACCTTCATCCTCAGTTCGTCCCACCCGAAGCAGCCTTACCCCGTCCACGGGATATCCATTCTCAGAAAGAAGCTGACGATACGCTGCCGCCTGGAAAACGTGTTCAGCCCAAAGGCTCTTCGATGTCTTGATATCGACGAGCCAATACTGGCCGTCGATTATCCCGTACCAGTCGATTGTCCCGCCGTAGCGGTTCAACTCGCTAACCAGGGGCAACTCGATATCTTCCGTTTCCATTCTGTGCCCCGTCTGGCGTTCCCACTCATGGAAACTTATCACGGCGTTTTCCGCAAGGTCTACCTGCCCGGCGTCATACGCGCTCCGGTCCCACTCGGGGCCGCCAAGATACTCTTGAATCATCTGATGCGCCAGAGTCCCGACTTTTGCAGTCTCATCGACGTAGGTTGAGCTGTCGATACCTTGGAGCCCCAGATTATTAGCCCACTTCACAAGCGCGGGCTTGTTGAGGATTCCTAGTATCGTTGTGACGCCAGGCACTTTCTGCCCGTCCGCCGTGCGATATATCGTATGCGGCTTTGCACGCGCCGCTATTTTTTCTTCTACTTTTGCATTGCCCATATGCTATACTCCTTTTGACCTTCTTTCATAGTCAAACGATCTCCTTTTTGGGGGCCCCTTCAGGCGGGGCCCTTAATCTTTTATGGAAATGTCCACTAGCTGACTGTCAGTATACGTTGTCAGCCAATTGCAGCCCGCCCTCATGAAGATGTGGTGTATCCCCTCCTTCCTTAAAAAAATATAGTTCACTTTGTTAATGCTGTATTTTCTCCCCTCTTTAAATTCCCATCGCTTCAACTCCTTATGCGGCAACATGGCCGCGCCCATGTAATTTTTAATTTCGCGCAGAGGTTTTAATTTCCTTTTTCCGCTCTCCATGAGGTCTTCAGGGATTTCAAAATCCCAATCGAGAACATAGGAGAAACGCCGCCAGAGTTCCTTACTCCCTCGGATTTTTCCACATTCGACATACTGAATGGTGGACATGCTTATACCACAGAAATGAGCAAAATCAGGCAATGAGAATTTTCTTAAGCGCCTAACTCGTTTTAATTCCGCCCCTAACTCTTGAGCCTGATTAAAATCACCTCCTAACTCGTTAGGGGTGTTAATCATTCGACACACCCCGCATATCTCATATCGCTCATGATCTCTTCCTGCGCGCCTTGTAGCGTCTCCCTGATGCTTTTCAGGAGACAACGACGGGCACACATTTTGTCCTCGATATCGAACCCCGCCGGGCACTCGTCGAAATAGTTTTTAGGCATGAGCTCACATCCGTGGCAAAAAGCTCGGAGAAACTCACCATCGCCAAGGAGCCCGGTCAGGTCCGTCGCTTGCTCAAGTTCACGATCGTCCATTTTTCCCCTCCTTTTCATCGCGCGCAATGCGCCTGATATACTCCATGAGCTCGCGCCGCTCTTCGTTAGATTTCAACCACAACGCCCGCTGCTCTAGATACTCCATTCGAGCCTTCACCGCCAAAATGCCTTCACCACCTCATCAACCGCGCGAAGATAGGCGCGGAGATTTGTTTTTCTGTTGTGCAGGTGTGCGTCGAAATCGCACCCCTCCAAGCGCCCCTCCGTGGACGTCGTGATAATCTCTCGCCCTGGGTTATCTATCCGAACGATTTTCGCGCCCTTTGAGCGCAGATAGTTATATTCATTTTGAAAACGAAGATCATCCACGACGTAGTCATACGGAAAGAGTCGCATCCTGTGCTCCATAATGCGAAGCCAGAAATCAACGTGAAGCCCCCTTCCGGCGTTCCCAAACGCAATCATCATTTCCCGCCAGCTCACCCCAAGATGGGGGATGATCGCCTCTTTATCCTCAGGGGGGCGCACAACGTTATAAAAGTTGGGGAAATTTATAATGTCGTTTACCGCGTTCCTTAAAGGGATAGCGAAGGATACCGGATGCAGATTAGCGCGCCGGGCCGCCCATTTTGCCGCCAAAGATTTCCCCGCGCGGGGATACGGCGCGTAAAACGCCAGAATCCTCATAGGGAAATGTCCCCCCTCATTGCCCGCGAAAGGACATATCGAAGAAACTGGCTCGCGGATATTTCACGCCGCCCCGCTTCCATAACGAGCCAGCGGTCCATCTTGTCTGTCATTAAGAAAGTCCGTTTCCTCAACAACAGATCATCAAGATTCTTCATAGGTTCTTACCCCCGTGGCGATAGGGGCGCGTCTTGTTGTACTCGTGCTTTTTTCGCACGAGCTCGGACATGTCAATGTCAACATGGCCAGCATAATCCAAGATACGGATTATGCAGTCTGCAAGCTCGACGCCGACCCCCTCCGGCTTGCCGCCCTCCCCGACCCAAAAGAAGGGCTCTCCATTTCGGAAAGACTCCAGCGCCTCGGAAAGCTCAGAGTGGCACAACGCGAGCACATCGCCGAATGTTCGAGGCTCATCCCACCAGCCGTGTTCTTTGGCGTTCTTATGAATCTCCTCTTGAAGTTTTCTCACACCCCAGCCTCCTCTCTCATGGCTTGGATTTCATTTAGCGCGGCATCGACATGTTCTTTGAGAATCATGTATTCTTGCGCGCGCCTTCGCGGGTTTCCCTTCTTTTCAAGGGATATTCCGATATCCCATTTTTCCTCATCATCAAAGACAACAATGATAAATTCAGGCTTTCGCTCCATCCTACACCACCTAGCACAGCGGTAATACGCGATCTAGAAAACCTCCCCAGCCTTTCACCTTATCCAGCCCCACCCAGAAACGCCGGACGATGGCGTCAGCAATTGCCCCGGCGTCATTGCGATGGTCTACTAACTCGGGGTGTCTGGCTAGGTAGTGCTTGAGGCACACGGGATGGGCCAGGTAGATACCGGGCTGGCCGTCTTTCTTATCTTGCTCGATCATGGCCCGGACTTTCACGCCTGGGGCAATGCTCTCGCCGCAAACGTTGCAACGGGAGCAATCGGCCTTGATCTTCTTCCTCATGCGTCCTTCTATGCTTCGCAAGTCATACCCCTCCTTGATATGTCTCGCCGCGCGTATTCGGCAAAGGGCAGCAACCGCGCGCCGTCTTTCTTACCCGACGGGGCCCAACGGTCACGCCGGATGATTCGCTGTAAACGTCTCGATATATTCATGTATATCTCCCTTCCGCCATATCAGTTGATTATTTATCCTCCCTGCGGGAGATGGAAAATCCCCCGCGCCTACAAGGCGCAATATTTGCTTTTTACACAGCGGGAACACTCCAACGCGGGCCCGCTGCTTTGCGGTCTCACGACAACTCGCCAACTGACTCAGGCTGTAAAATCCTGCTGTATCTTGGCTCATTCTTCCCCCTCCCTTAATTTTTCAATCTTTTCTAGTATGGCGGCCGCTTTTTTTAGGCGGCTCTCGATGCTTCTATGTTCATGGGCTCGAACCACCCAAGCCCATGTATCCCTGAATCGTTTTAGCGCGGTCTGCGAATCGACAAAAAGCCGCGCCTTTGGATTTACGACGCCTCCTCCTTCACCGTAGCCATCAACAACGATGGTTTGCGCTAACGCCTCAACTAGTGCCGGGGTATGACTTAAGAGAAATTCAACAAGCGGCGTCATAATCCTAATCCAGTCCGCCTCTACTTTTTCTATGAGCAATCCCGGCTCTAAAAAATTATCTTTAAGTTCCTTAATGAAATCATACATCTCGTTAAATAGTTTTTCCTCTTGGCTCATTCTTCCCACCCATTCATTAAAAAATTCTGTATTCGGCCTTGAAAGGCTTCTACCTCCCTGGCCCTATCAAGCCTGTCAAACAGAAAACATGTACAGACATAGCCCGTTAGAAGCGTATCGGCTTCAGCTAGGAGGCGCTTGGCCTTTCTGAGCTGGTCATCCTTTACCTCTTCCCATGGGTAGAGGGTGTTATCTTCCATGTTTCGCCACCTTTTATAATGGGGGCGGGGTTGCCGCCCCCCCTTGCCATGCCGAGCCCAGCCAAGCCGAACCTCGTCAAGCCGCGCCGAACCCTACCTCGTCACGTCGTGCCATACAGCGCCCTGCCCTACATGGCCGCGCCCAGCCAAGCCATACCCTACAACGTCACGCCCTGCCCGGCCTTGCCCTGATTAAATCGGATACGCGGAAGGAATCTCCTCCCACGAAATCACCTTGAACCGCCCATAAGATGGGCGAAAATCACCCACACCAATTAAAAGCCCGGCGGTGTCAACAAGCCGCCGGATAAAGCTGGCGTCCAACAGGTGAGGGGCATTATTCAAAATATTAAACTCCGCCTCCCAGCCCTTTTTAAACGCCGGTCGCGTCCTCGTGATGGACGCGCGCATAATGCACACCCGCTGGCGGTCCTCATAGTCCCACTCTTTGGTAGGCTTTCCGCCCACCAGGATTGGGGAGTACATTTCCTCAGTCATAAGCGACGCCTTCACAATGTCCCGCGCCGTTTTTTGTTTGCTCACGCTGGGGTCATTCTCCCTCAACCCGGCCTCCTGCAAGGCCCGCATGAGATACCGTCCAGGAAGGCAGATATAATCATTCTCATCGCGATACACATAGTGCTCTATATCGTCCGTCTTTCGAGAAATTGACCCCTTCGCCGAAGCGGCCTTTTCCGCCACAGCCTCATCGCACCACCTGTGAAAAAGGATGTCATGCACACCCTGTATCCTCACAGCGATCTTGAAGGGTTGCGCAATCAACGCCGCAGCGTCATTGCTTACTTGCGCCTCATTCCGTGCTATAATCTTCTTACCCATGAAACAACCTCCAGTGTTTTATTTAGCCCGGTGGCCCCCGGGCTTTTTTAGACCTCATCGGCCTCACATATCTCCAAAAAATCCCCTATCGCCAAACGAATCAATTCCGACATTGAGAGGCCCTGTAGCCTTGCCTCTTTCTTGATCTCATCACGCATTTTTTTTGACGCCCTAAAATAAAGCATCGGGGCATCAAATTTTTTCATGCTATCTCCCCCAGTTGCGGAGGGGGTTAGCCCTCCGCCTTGTTCTACGCCAAACCTCGCGATGCCTCGCCGAAACACACCCAGCCGTACCTTACCCCGCCGTACCAGAGCTCGGCATGCCATTCCACGGTGCCCGCCATGTTGCGAAAGAATTACCCCTCCGCCTTAATCAACCCGCGCTGGATTTGGAAGTCATATCCCTGCTCCAGCTCCTTTAAAATTGCTGCCGCTGCCTCCTTCAGCGCCTCGCGGCTCGTGAACTTAGCCGCGCCCTTAATGCCTACTGTGCCGTCGTCGCCAAGAAATAAAGAAAATCCGTTCCCACTCATGTTAATCTCTCCTTCCACATCCTTCCTGTCCCATACCAAGGTTATTCTGATTTTTTCTTCTGTCGGGCCGTGTAGCAATTCGGCCTCGGTAATTTCAAGAACTTCCGCTATTGCATGTGCTATTGTTACTGATGGCGTCACCTCCCCGCGCTCGTACCTTGCCAAAGAATTAACACTAATACCTACCTTTTCTGCTAATTCTGCTTGACTGAGCTTTTTTAAGCGTCGAAACGTCCCTAAGAATTTCATTTTACACCCCCATTGCTATACATATCGTGTTTCATCAATGCCATTATACCCATTTATGGTGTCTAATGCAAGTCATTTCTATACAGAAAATGATAACAAAATAAACAAATGTGGTCTTGAGTGTTCCTATCCTTAAACGTATAGTAATGATCGAGGGGGGCTGAAAAATGATAGGGGAGAACATCAAAAAATTTCGTGAGAAATTAGGGCTTTCACAGGAAGAATTAGCCAATAAGATCGGAATGCATTCTAATACAATTGCTAGGTGGGAACGGGATGAAGTAAGCCCGCGAGGGACTTCAATGTGGAAACTTGCTGAGGCCCTAAATATTTCTGCGGCAAGCCTGCTAACAGGAGATATTAACACCCCAACAAAAGAACAGGAGGAAAAGGAATATGTAGAATATATTCAAAACAATAAAGATAGAATGAAGGGGAGATATGAAAAATTTGGGGAGCGTGATTTTTATCATGGCGCATCTGGTATGTTGTATAGTCCCGCTCCACCTCGCGGCATGGAATTCTGGGGTTCGGTGCTTGATGCTGCTGAGTTTGCGGCAGAAAGGAATGACCAGCGCGAGTTGTCACGCATTTTCCCGCTGATCGATGAGGCGTATAATGTAATTTTAAATGCTTATAAGAAGCAGCCCGCCGGCTTGCCTGTGAGCGTTGGGGCGTCGCGGAGTGCGTGATTGTAGGGAGGCGATCAAAATGACGCCAAGGGAGTTATTTGAGGCGACGAAAACAGATAATAGTGTAATGCCATTAATTATGAGCCTTGACGACAGCGTGAGAGAGTTGAAGAATGATTTGTATGACTTCAAGCGCGAAGTTAAGGATGGAATGGCAAATATGAGAATGGACATCGCCGTCCTTAATGGTGAGGTTAAGGCCATGGGCGAGCGATTTGATAAAAAACTTATTGAGGTTAGAAGCGAGTTAAAGGAAGATATCATTGAGATAAAAGGCGACATCAAATCCACAAACGCGCGTATTGACGCCTTGCAGGTGAAGATCGGCTGGTATCTTGCGGCGTTTGGGGTGATAATCGCCATGATACAGCTTTTAAAATAAGGGGAGGCTTGCTGTTATGAGACGTATCTTTTTAGCGGTTGCGTTATTGTTGGCTTGGGTAGCGGCGGCGTGTGGGGCCCCGCCTGAGATTGTTCTGGAAAGCGCAAGATATGCGGGGACAAGCCAAGATGTGGATTTTGATGCGATAGTCCCCTATCAGAAAATGCTACTTACCTTCACATTTAACACTACCGAAAGCGTAATATTTTTAGATGTGAATATAGTAACTGGGGCAAGGAGAGACGCCAGCACCATCACCATAACGGCAATAGGCGGTCTGAAACACGGGGCGCAATTTGAGCTCATGTCCCTTGAGGAAGGCAGTATCACATTAACAGCCCGCAACATAACTGGGGAATCCTCAACCTTTACGCAAACGATGAAGGCCATAGAGGGAACGCCGCCTGAGAATCAAGATTATATTAAGGTCGAGCTTAACCCATCTGAGATTAGGCTTAAGAGAGGCGAACAAATACGAGTTACGGCCTCGGGCGACCCAGAAATTACGATTTTCAACGAGGGGACATGGGAAATAGAAGATACGACTATTGCGACGGTTGATAGTGATTTCCCCGATATTGCTTATGTTCTGGGGCAAGGGAACGGAGAAACAACGCTAAAATACACGGTACACGATAGATTCACGGACGCATACGGAACGGCAACGGCAAAGGTAATCGTCGGGGCGACAACCCCGCCAGCGTCTCAGGATGTCACGCCTCCGGCGTCTCAGGATATCACCCCGCCAGCCTCTCAGGATATAACGCCTCCGGCGTCGGATGATGTTACACCCCCCGCGCCTAACATACCGAACCCCACCCCTACCCCGACACCTACGCCCAACTCAACCCCGTCAACAAACGAAAGCGGTGGCGGTGGAGGTTGCAACGCCGGATTTTTAGGACTGGCCGCCCTGGCCGCCCTGGCAATGAAAAAGAGATAGCAAAAAGCCCCGCCATAACGGCGGGGCATTTTTGTATAATACAGTAAGGAGGCGATATCATGATCGAAGTGATCAACATGAGCGCGGAGATAATTGGCCCGGTCAATCCTGATACTGACCTTGCCAAAATAGAAACCATGGCCCGGACATGCTACGCCAGCCCCATGAGCGAGACGCAAGAGGCCCGAGACGCTTTCATCAGGAAACTTGTCCAGGCGGGTCATGAAAGTGTCATCGAGCATGTCGCGGTATCCTTTATGCTTACGGTGCCCCGGTCAATCTCGCATCAGATTGTCCGTCACCGTGTCGGGGTGGCGTATTCGCAGCAGTCGCAGCGGTATGTCGATCTGTCACGCGGGCCACTTCAGGTCATCGCGCCTGTCCCGGCGCTCGAAGGGGAGGCGCTCATCGGCTGGCGTTCTTTCGTTTGGAAAGCGGCCGAGCTATACAACGCGATGATTGCCAGCGGGGTCAAGCCCCAGCAGGCCCGCGCTATCCTTCCGAACTGCGCCGCCACAAAGCTGGGCATGACGGCGAACCTTCGAGCCTGGCGGCATATTCTCCGCCAGCGTTGGACGAACCCCACCGCTGACCCGGCTATACGCGAGGTCATGGGGATTGTTGGGAAGAAGCTGAGAGAACTTTATCCGCCTGTGTTCGGTGATATCGGCGCTTAAGCCGTGTTGCACATTTTCGCGCCATAGCGCAAAAAAATCAAACAAAAAAGAGGGGGCTTGCGCCCCCTTTTCTTATGCCGCTACCGTAAAGGTCCCGAATGTGAACCCGTTCTCATCTGTGAACCTTTTGCGGGCCTGCTCCACTGTCATGCAGGTTACATCCCCGGTGTGGAGCTGGATTCTTTCTGAATCCCTGGCCTTCTTAATCAGGCTGTCGATTTCCCCCGCCCCCCATTCTATCCCGGTACTCTCAAGCATTTCCCTCAGCTCAGGCACCCTGTAGAAAATTCTGTCCGGGGCATTCTCCATCATCATCCTAATGGCCAACCAGAAGAGCTCCTCGTGTGTCATCTTGCATCTTCCTTCCTAATTTTTTTTGGGGTCGCCCCCTAACTGGATGATAATATTATATACTCTAGAGCTTAAAATGTCAAGAGGGGGATACAAAAAAAAGAGGGCTTTTCCGCCCCCTTTTTTGTATCCTTTTTTGTATCCCGGAAAATTTTAGATCGCCATAAATACGCTATATACTAGGCTTTTATGTGTTTTATAATATTCCTCATAGGAATGTTACAACCCGCGCCTACCTACGCCTACCTATCCCTAAACTCTTGTTTTTATGCTGTTTTTGTGCTATTTTTCTTTTTGGGGTGCGTCTATCTATGTCTACCTAGGACATGGCAAAATTGTATCCCCATTGTATCCTGAGGAGGAGGAAGAAGGAGAATGGCACTGACGGAGAAGCAGTTACAAAATTTAAAACCGCGCGAAGGTGTAGACCGCTATAGGGTTTGCGACGGTCGCGGGCTGTATATCGTAATCATGGCCTCGGGCCGGAAATTCTGGTCCGCCAGGGTTACGAAGGGAGGCAAGACGCGCTGGGTATCTCTCGGGGAGTATCCCGAGGTATCCCTAAAAGATGCGAGAGAGAAACGGTACACACTCACGCAGAAAGTTAAAGATCGCCGGGTATCCTTTGGAGAGATCGCGGAGGCATGGTATATAGACCGATACGCGCCCACAGTTGGAAAAAGAACGGCGAAGGGAACGCGCTCGCTCATAGATCGTTTTATCATTCCCGAGCTAGGGGGAATGAACGTCGCGGAAATAGAGCCCCAGGACGTGTATAGGCTTTGTCGAAAAATCCAGGGCGACAGCATACACACGGGAATGAGAGTGAGGGGCGTGATATCTCGAATCTTCCAGCACGCAATAGCCGCCGGGGTGTGTAAATGGGACCCGGCTTCGCAGGTCGCCGGGGCGCTCTTGCCACCCCCGCCAGAAAATCATTATGCCGTTGTGAAGACGGCGGAAGAGGCCCGGCTCATCCTGCGCAGTATCGACGGCATGAAAAAAAATGATATTGTGCGTTTGGGGCTCTTGTTGTTGGCATATACTTTTGTGCGCCCTGATGAAATGCGCCTGGCGCGGTGGAATGAAATTGATTTTGTCGCGGGGGTATGGGAAATCCCCGCCGAACGCATGAAAATGAAGCGCCCTCACACTGTGCCCCTTTCCCCCCAGGCCGTGAGGCTGTTTCAAAAGCTCCGATTCATCACGGGTCATCGCGAGCTCTGCTTTTTCTCTCCCCTGTGGGGAAAAGTGATATCTCGCCCTCGCTTCCCAGAAGCCATGAGAAAACTCGGTCTCAAAGAGGGATGGAAAATGACCCCTCACGGGTTCAGGGGTATGGCGTCCACCCTCTTGAACGAGCACGGATTTTCCCCGGACGTAATCGAGCGCCAGCTTGCTCACGTGGAAAGCAACGCGGTCCGGGCAGCGTATAATCAAGCTGAGTACATGGAAGAACGCCGACGCATGATGAATTGGTGGGGGGACTATCTGGAAAAACTCATAAAAAACTAGCCCCCCCTACGTTTATTGCCTACTATTTTATTTTCAATATACGTGAAAATTTTATCACGAAAAGAGGCGGGCATAAGCCCGCCTCTTTTATTCTTCCTTTTCTTTCCCTTTTTTCTTTACCTTGGTCCCGGGCTTGCGCCCCCCTCGATATGGGTGAACCGCGAAGCCTTGAGGCCCCGGGGTGTATGCCTCGGCGGCTGCGCGGGGGATGAACCAGTCTCGCCCTCGTTTTTCTGCGCCGGGTAGTTTCCCATTTAGGCAGATATTTCGCACTGAAGAGGGGCGACAGCCGATAATGGCCGCCGCCTCCGCTGTGGTAAGCATTTCCACTATACCGCCCCTATATTATAGCCGCGATCGTTTGGGTAGGCATGGAAGCGAATTTTACTCCTTCCCGAATAAATAACCCAGAAGACCGCCCCTAAATTGTGTTTCACAGCCCCCGCGTGAAAGCGCTTAAACCCTTTTTCTGTTCCGTCCCAATCCGACCCCGCCATAATGGCGAGGTTATGATTTTGGGCCGCTATGCCCTCCGCCGCCTTTGCGAGAACTTCCCGCTCGGCGGCGTCCCAAATTTCATCCTTGCTGGCCTGTTCTACACAGGCCAGCAACGTTCCGCAATAGCTTATCATTTCTATTCCTCCTCTTTTTATTGGGGGCCTTTGCGGCCCCTAGCTCACCATCCTGAGCGCCTTCTCGCGAGCGCTCGCCTTAATCTTCTCCGCCAGCTCGGGGGTATACTCACCATACTCACCCCGCACCCAGTCGGCCCAGGTCTGGCCCCAAACGTTGGTCGGGCTCCCGGGGATATTCCAGTGAGTGGCAAAGGGAAGACAGACAAACTCCTCACCCCAGCGACCGCGAATGTAACCGCGGTCATAATAGAGCTTGTAGGCGGCCCCATCGAACTCGCCCTCCCACACAACCCCGCTGGCGGGGTCGCTGACCAAAGCCTCCATAAAGCGCTTAAACCTGTTCATATTCATTTCCATTCCTCCTATTTTGCTATCGGGGCGGCGGTTTGCGCCGCCCTTTTTCCATTCCTAGCCGGGGGTGTTCGCCCCGGTCTCGTAATACGCGTCATTCGGCTCTATGTCCCCGGCGGGGTAAGGCTTCCCGTCCCCGAAACCGTCCCGGCGGTCCGCCGCCAGCTCTAGCCTCTCGCATTCATCAAGATATGCGAGATAATCCCACTCCGTATTTTGTTGAAGCGCTTTCATAGCCTCGACTGTTTTGCGCCACTTCACGTTGTACCCTTTGAGCCACACCTGATAGGCGGACTCAATCTTTTTCGCCTCTTCGGTGGAAAGAGTCTCACCCTTTGCCATAGCCGTATAGCTCTCATACCATCGCTCCGCCGTTCCCCTGTAGTACGTATGCCCCTGAAACTCAAACTTCATTTTAATGACCTCCTTTTTTTAGCTTGGGGTCTTATCCCCTTGCTTTATGTATATATTCTATGCCCTAGCGCCTCAAATGTCAAGAGGCTAGGGATGAAAAATACAAAAAAAATCGGGGCCTTTCGGCCCCGTGTTCGCAATGCTTTATAGCTAAATCCCCACCAACGCCCAAAGCCATTTAAAAGCTTTGGGCAAAATTTCCTCGCCTAAAACACCCACCAATACAGACATAATAAGAAGAATTGCCCAAAATGCAAAGGATACATGTTTAAGCCGCTTCCCGGATTTTTCGAGCTGGACAACTGTTTCGCCGAGTGAGGCTGTGATGTTTTGCAATTGCGCCAGGCGTTCTTCGTGCATTTCATTTTGGCGCAGAATCCCGGCGACATTCTCCGTCACTTTCTTCAGGTACTCGTGCATATCATCCAGGCGTTTGTGGATGCGGTTCATTGTGTCCTTCATGTGTTCCGCGTCCTTCATGATAGACACCTGCCCCTCTGAGAGACTGGTTAGGCGCTCGCGTTCCATGCCCGTCATGGTCATGGCGCTCACCCTTTTATGGCAAATCGTTGCTTTCTAGGTTTCCCAATATCGATATGTACGAAAGACGGATAAAGCAAGCAATACTCAAGGCCGGGCAACTTCCCCGCGTCGTAAAGGTTCCGTATAGCCTCAAAAAGCTTCCGCGCACCGAGGGTACAAGATAGATCGACGGCCTTCCCCTGAGTGTGATATGAACCCTTCACGCCGCCAACTTTGGCATTGTGCTTCTCACACCGAACGCCGCTATTTACGATGAGCGGCACGCCGATGCTGTCTCGTATGGTTTCGCACATCTGAACAAGAGCGGGGTCAATATTATCCTTGCCACAACCGCACTTGCACGCGAACTCGCGCCGCTGGAAATGCGGCGTGATATATCCCGGCTTCAATGCGGGGGCGGGGGCTTCCGGCTTTGTTTCTGGCGCGGGGGGCTGCATAGGCTCATCCGGCTTATCCGGCTGTATTCCATACTCCTTATACAGCTCCTCAAGCCGCTCATCGACGCTCTTTTCTTTTGCCGATGCAACCGTTATCGGGGCTTCCAGAACATCCGCGACTTTTTCTTTTTGCTCTTGTGAAAGCTGGAGCCCCTTGAATTTATGGCCGGTAATATGATTCAGGATATCACAAGCGCGGTCCACCATCCAACCAATGAGCGCCCCGTCTGCCCATTCCAACCAAAACGGAAGAGGCACAAGCTCATCCAGCTTCGCAACGATGATTGCGCGTTTTTCCTTGCCTGTTTTCCCCGCAAGCTCGTTTTCTGCCCAGAGAACCTGCTCCACCACCCAAAGACGCAAATCTCTGAGTTTCGTCCAATACTTTATTAAACGCTCTAGCATTTTCCCCTACCTCCTAAACCATTTAAAATCACTTGCTTCGCCCGCATAAAACGGATAGGCCACAAAATGAACGGCGAAACATACCGCCATCCACGGCCAGCCCAACGCGGCCAAAATCGCGGCGACAAGGGCCTCCGTTCCGAAACCGGCAGCTGCGACGATGCGCTGCTTTCTGTACTCCATCACCGGCATATTCCATATATACCTGGGGACGTAGAAACGACCCCAGGCAAAGCGAAATTTTATGTGTTTCCCAAAACAAAGAGCGGCCAGATAATGGCCGCTTTCATGAAAAACGAAACACAAAATAATACATAACATCAAAATGATAAACAACATATTTTTTACTCTCCTTATACTGGAAAGGAAAAATTTACAAATAAAAACATCGATGTTGTAAGGGGAGTATTTTGTAGAACAACACGAACTTCCCCATTATTGAATACCACCAACCTTTTTATTGTATTTTCATCTATCATTACAGGCATAGCGATTGTATTATAAGGTCGGAAGCCTTCCGGCAAAATGCCTAAGGTTAATGAATTTACATTATTAACCTCTTTTTTGAATGGTGCATAAACCTTAACATAACACCACCCCGCGCGTACCCCATAAACAATATCTATATATTCCCCATCTAATACATTAGATACAAAAGGCGCAGGCTCAACTGCTACCGTTAATATTGTCCACGCCGTACCCGTTGCGCCGGGCGCATTTGCGGATGTAGATGTGTGCCCATAAAGCGCCATATAAAGCTGGTTCCCGTACTGAACAACATCTAGCCCGTTATAACTGCGCCCCGTCGCCCAGGTTCCACGATACGGGAAAGAAGTCGGCCCCGCAGGCCCAGTGATCTGTTTTAGCTCAGTATCGATGTAGCTTTCATACTTGTTCACGAGCTCTGAAACCTGGGCCGCGATTTGTGCTTGCATCGTCCCGGCAAAATTTCGAATAACAAAATAGACTTGCGCCGTCCCGGTTGCGCCCTGATACGCCTCCTGAAGTGACAACGACGTATTGCTATTTACCGCCGTTATTTGATACAACCGGCTTTTATCAATTGTAAAAATGTCCCCGACTTTCAGCCCGGCGTTCACCCAGTTTGTCCCGACGCCAACAACGTTTCTGCTTCCTTGTGTTACGTTTACGGTTCCCGTGCTATACCACGGAATGCCAGCAGAATCCATACTTTACGCCTCCTCGCAAAAAGGCAGGGCCTCGCGAATGACCGCAAGGTCCTGCATCATCTGTGTTTGTTTTTCCGGACGACCCTGAAGGGCCTCCGCATGTGCTTCCAGCTGTTTCTCAATCGGCCAGGCTTCCAGATACCGCCGCTTTCTTTCCGCCTGGACCTCCTCACGCGTGGGGATGTGGATCACCCTCATTCCGCTTCCACCGTCCCCTCCCAATCAAGGAAAGGGAACGCAACAACGCGCAAAGTATGCGCGCCGGGCAAGTGCGTGCCCCACTCAAAAACTCCGTCGGGTACCTCATACTCAAAGCCGTTCACAAGCACGGCGCAAGGCTTTGGGAGCTTTGAAAGTTTTACAACCTCGACGCCATCAGCTTTTATACGCGTTGCACTTTGTGAGATTTTCATTTTAGGCCGTTTCTGTGCTTTCGGCGGGACGGCCTTTATATTTACAAAATAGGCATCTTGGTTATACGCGCCGGGAATATTTGGGAAATCATCCGGCGTCAGCATATCTTGGTCACAGGTTATAACACATGCTATCATGCCATTTTTTGCATTGTACTTAGTAAATTCCATAATACATCACCTTTTACACTGGAGCGCCAAAATGCTGCCATTACTAAGATATGATCTTTTGTAATCTGAAGTCCCAACTTCCCCATAAATAGAACCGACCCGCCACATGGGCATAACAACAATTGTCCCAGATCGTTCCGGCGTAATAATGCCAGAATACGAAAATGTTGATGTGCGCTTTTCATTTGCAAAAGCCGCAACAGATTGTCCCATATACATGTTATAGTCATATGGGAACGCGTCAAAAATTCTCAGCTGCATGTTCACATAGCACATTTGTACACTGATATTGCATGTGAAAAATAAATATATAGGTTCCCCGGCTACCACTTGGGGGACGGCTAGAAGAATGTTCCCGCCGCCGCCACCCGCCGGTATATAGTAATATGTGCCTATTGTCTTATCCCCCCACGTTGGACTATATATACCGCTCAACCCTTTGGGAATGGTTACGGCGCGCTTGTCGAGTATCAGCGTATCCACACACGCCTCTTTCATAGATGCGCGGTTCACCATTAGGGAATTTAAACCGAGCTGCCCCGTTGCGGAATCGTATATCAACATCTGGCGCGGGTTAGTACTTCCAGGCTTTGCAACCACAAAAGAATCCGCAGACAAAGTAAAAGTACTTTTGCTGTCCCCGCCGTTATAAAGCTGATATCCGACTACATACCCGTTGTTATCTAGCTTGAGCGTGTATTTTGTTTCAAGGGTTCCGTTTGTATTGGCTATCGCCTGTGCATGTTGTTGAATGCTTGCGGATTGCCCATTAACTGTTGCTTGAAGCGTTGTTATGCTTGAGCTCATCGCGCTATCAGCGGCTGCGCGTGTATTTTGTTCTGCTCTTATTGCCGCCGTATTATTACCCGCAACGGTTTGAAGTTGTGTGATTCTGTTCGCCAGTGTTGTATCCGCGCTGGC
>Ga0326511_10001336_pt1 | contig 20542 bp, 13 predicted proteins | sample 0_2496_0518_D_FD_203701 | JGI IMG/M metagenome (GOLD analysis project Ga0326511, IMG submission 203701) | Bovine rumen microbial communities from UC Davis, California, United States - 0_2496_0518 | ecosystem: Host-associated > Mammals > Digestive system > Stomach > Rumen | place: USA... | reverse complement strand
CGCGATGACAACGGCCCCGTAGAAACAGCCAAAAAAGGATGGTGCGTCAGCATCTCAACCGAAGGAACGAAAGTAAGGCGCAACGACAAACTGTTTGTGATAAACAGCAGTCTTTAATTCAAAATTAAAAGTTAAAAATTCAAATAACCTCAGAGCTACGGAAGGCTAAGGGTTGAAGTATCCTCTTGCCCCTCGACTCTTGACCCCAGACCTATTAAACCGTAAACGGTAAACGGTAAACAAATTAAGTTGTTTTAAAGGTTTTTCTTATAAAACACACAGGAATAGGCTGGGTGTAAATATTTTTCCGAAAACCATTCTCTTTTATCCGGAGGAGTTACACAGGTGCTCTATTACTCCCTAACGTGGCAGTGAAAATTCCCCAGTTAGGCAGTAAATTTTTCCTGGTCATAGCGCAATTCCCGGCACTCGGAGCACTTTTTACATTGTCAATAATATTTACCAACCATCCCTTATAATTCAACTTTCTGTAGTTCCATGGGGGCAAGGAGCAAGCTTGCTTCCGAAACTCATAATATATCTCCTGGACCCCGATGGTTATCGGGCGGAAAGGATATGAGGTTTATCCCCGAACCTCATGAAAACCTCATAAAAACCTCATACGAACCTCATCACTCAGAAAACCCCATTTATGATGCGGCCGCTGAACTTCCTTAAGAAAAAAAGGAGTGAAGGTAAGAAAAATGCCTTTTTTTGCTCATTTATTCGTAGAACGCGGATTTTTTTTGTATCTTTGCACAACTTTTTCGGAGATAGCATCAAGGGAAAGCACACGAGACCATATTTAATTTATTAGCCATTTAAAACTATCTGTTATGAGTAACGAATTGCTTGTTAACGGAGAGGTCATGAACGCCTCTCTGGAAGGGATGCTCGCCGTTGAGCAGTTCCTGTGTGAGAATTATCTGTTTCACAGAAATGTGCTGAACGGAAAGATTGAGTTTGCGACCAAAGATGCTGACGGACAGCCGAAGGCAACTTACCGTCCGCTGACGCAGGAAGCCCTGAACAGCATCATCATCAGGGTCAAACGCCTGGAGATTGCTGAGGGGAACCCCAGGACGGACATTGTGGAGTATATCCACTCTGAGGAAGTGCCAGCGTTTAATCCCATTGAGGAGTTTCTGGAGGCTCTTCCTGCCTGGGACGGGCAGAATCATGTGGCTGCGCTGTTCAGCCGTCTGCCAGGAGTCAGCTCAGAACAACTGTCCTACCTTTCCATCTGGCTGCGCTCTACTGTTGCCCATTGGCTGCAGATGGATACGCTGCATGGCAACGAATGTGTTCCTACGCTGATAGGTCATCAGGGATGCGGAAAGACTACTTTCCTAAGGAGACTGCTTCCGCAGCATCTGCGCCAGTATTATCTGGATCATCTGAACCTGAGCAACAAGTTTGACAAGGAGATGGCGCTGACCAACAACCTGCTGGTGAACCTGGATGAGCTGGATGCCATCCGACCCAGCCAGCATGCTGCCCTGAAGCAGACGCTCTCCAAGAGTAAGGTGAACGGGCGCCCCATCTTCGGATGCGCTCAGGAGGACAGGCTCCGATTCGCATCCTTTGTGGCAACCACCAACAATCCCCATCCCCTGACGGACGCTACGGGAAGCAGACGTTACATCTGCATTCAGATTCCCCAAGGACAGTATATAGATAATGTAGGGGAAATCAACTATGAGCAGCTGTATGCCCAGGTGCTGTATGAACTCAGGGAGCAGAAGGCTCCCTACTGGTTCAATAATGAGGAGGTGGCCCGTATTCAGGAGCTGAACATAGAGTTTTCTGAAAAGAAGGATCTGGCGGATATGATTTCAGTATGTTTTCGCAAGCCTAAAGAAGGGGATAACGTAAAGACCTTCAATGGTAAGCAGATGCTGGAGATGATTCAGAGTGAATATCCCAGTTTGAAGATTGACCATAGCGCAAGAATCCATTTAGGTCATGCTATGAAGGAACTGGGATATGAGCATACGGACCGTTGCCGGGTTGCTTATTACAAGGTGGTTCCGCTGAAGGTTGCATGAGGTTTCTATGAGGTTTTCATGAGGTTTTTATGAGGTGTTCCGAAACACCTCATACCCTCTGAGGCCGATAACCATCGGCTCTCATCAGCCATCGCACGAGTATGTGATGAAAATTGTGAAATTGCCCGATTTGGAGGGGTGATATTAAAATTATCCGATTCGGATAATCTTTTTCGGATATTTTTGTTGGGGAGATTTGGTTTTTCTCTCGGTTTGCACTATCTTTGAGACTACGTCTCCAAGATACTCTCGTTCGGATTTTCTCAAATAAATTTGGAAAATCTCTCACTTAATCGTATCTTTGCCCCCGCTTTAATGATACATTATATATTTTATGAGTGTTATTACACTGAATCGCCTGATGGAACAGACTGTATCCGAGTTGTCCGAAAACAGCTCGCTGCATAGATTGTTCCATAAACATAAAGACGGCGAACCCCTACCCTCTGGAAACATTTTATCAGAGATAGTAGATTTGTGCCGTGCCATCATCTTTCCCGGATTTTATGGTAACTCTACCCTGAGCAGTCAGACGCTGCCCTACCACATGGGTATGAATGTGGAACGCCTGTACACCCTGCTTTCACAGCAGATTCAGGCAGGACTTTGTTTCTGCAAGGACGAGGATGACGAATGCAACGGTGAACGCAACTGCATGGCGGCCAAAGCTCAGGAGCTGGCTGCTGAGTTCATCAGTCGTCTGCCACAGTTGAGAAGCATATTGGCAACAGACGTTGAGGCTACCTACAACGGTGACCCTGCTGCCGAGTCATACGGCGAGATTATCAGTTGCTACCCCGTCATCAAGGCGGTGACCAACTACCGCATAGCCCATGAGCTGCTCACCCTGGGTGTACCCCTCATCCCCCGCATCATCACAGAGATGGCGCACAGCGAGACGGGAATCGATATTCATCCGGGAGCTACAATAGGTTCGCACTTCACCATAGACCACGGAACAGGTGTGGTGATTGGCGCTACCTGTATTATCGGCAATAACGTGAAGCTGTATCAGGGTGTGACCTTGGGTGCCAAAAGCTTCCCGTTAGATGAGAATGGCAATCCTATCAAGGGGGTTCCCCGCCATCCGATTCTGGAGGATGATGTGATTGTATATAGCAATGCAACTATTCTGGGCCGCATCACACTGGCCAAGGGAACGGTGGTAGGCGGTAACCTGTGGGTTACGGAGAGCACCCAGCCGGGCGAACAGCTGGTTCAGGCCAAGAAGCGAAAGAGCCACGTGGTAAGACCCGAGGACTGGGGAGGACTGTGAGAGATGAGAGATTAAAGATTAGAGATTAGAGACTTTAGTCATAACAATAAAATAATTTCATGGAGTTTGAAATGATTGCAAAGACCTTTCAGGGTCTTGAAGAAGTGTTGGCAAAGGAACTTACGGACCTGGGAGCCGACAACATACAGATAGGCAGACGCATGGTAAGCTTTACCGGCGACAAGGAGATGATGTACCGCGCCAACTTCCAGCTGCGTACAGCCATCAGAATTCTGAAGCCTATCAAGCACTTCCGCGCTACCAGCGCCGATGAAGTGTATGATGCCATCAAAGCGATTGACTGGACCGAGTACCTGACCAACGACACTACCTTTGCCGTGGACAGTGTGGTGTTCAGCAATGAGTTCCGTCACAGCAAGTTTGTGGCTTACAAGGTGAAGGATGCTATAGTGGACCAGTTCCGCGAGAAGACAGGCAACCGCCCCAACATCCGTATCAACAATCCTGACCTGCAGCTGCACATCCATGTGGCAGAGTATGACTGTACCCTCTCATTGGACAGCTCAGGCGAAAGCCTGCACCGCCGCGGCTACCGTCAGGAGAGTGTGGAAGCGCCCCTGAACGAGGTGCTGGCGGCCGGTATCATTATGCTGACAGGATGGAACGGACAATGTGACCTGATAGACCCTATGTGCGGAAGCGGTACGATTGCCATTGAGGCGGCGCTGATAGCCAGAGGCATTGCACCAGGTGTTTACCGGAAGGAATACGCCTTTGAGAAGTGGCCCGACTTCGATCAGGAGCTCTTTGACAAGATTTATGAGGATGACAGTCAGGAGCATCCCTTTGAGCATCATATCTACGGCTATGACATCAGCCGTCCTGCCGTTGCGATTGCTACCACCAATGTGAAGGCCGCCGGCCTGAGCAAGGAGGTAAGCATCCAGCAACAGGATTTTGCCAACTTCACGCAACCACAGGAGAAGAGCGTCATCATCACCAATCCGCCCTATGGCGAGCGTATCTCGGCTCCCGACCTGCTGGGCCTGTACAAGATGATTGGCGAACGCCTGAAACATCAGTTCGTGGACAACGAGGCATGGATACTAAGCTACCGCGAGGAGTGTTTCGACCAGATTGGCCTGAAGCCCTCGCTGCGCACGCCGCTGTTCAACGGCAGTCTGGAGTGCGAATTGCGTAAGTACCAGATATTCAGCGGCAAGTTTAACGAGATGCGTGCCGAGGGCGGTGACATCAAGACGGCCAAGGAACGTCGCATGATGGCAGACCACAAACGCTTCAAGCAGCACCGCGAGTTCAAGGACAAACTGGAGGAGAATCCCAAGGAGCGTATGCGCAAACCCAAGAGGGATGACTGGGGCGAGAATCGTCGCGACTTCAAGAAAGGGAAGGGTGACCGACGCGACTTCAAAAAAGATGGCGGCAAGGGCTTTGACCGCGGCGGCAAGAAACCCTTCGACCGCAACAAAGGCGGTGATAGGAAATACGGCAAGAAAAGATTTTTCGACAATAACGATGAAGACTAAACTGATATTAGCCTCTTTGCTTATTTTGGCTACACAGGCAATGGCACAGAAACTGTTCACTTTGGAGGAACTGAACTTCGGCGGCAAGAACTACAGCGTTTCCGTTCCGAAGCGCTGGAGCTACAGCTGGCAGGAGGGGAAACTCATCTTCAGGGACGGGGACAAGACGGTTCAGGTGAACCCTGCCACAGGCAAGACGACTGAGTATCAGGAGCCTGAGAAGCAGAACAGGCCCAATCCCAGGGGGCTGCTGGAATGGTGCAAGGCTTCGAATGCCGCCGCCTTCCATCGTGACGACAACCTGTGGGTCCGCTATGCTGACGGACGTGATGTGCAGATTTCAAAGGACGGTTCACGCGAGATTGTCTATGGCAAGAGTGTGCACCGTGACGAGTTCGGTATCTACAAGGGTACCTTCTGGAGCAACAGCGGCAGGAAGCTGGCTTTCTACCGTATGGATCAGAGCATGGTAGCTGACTATCCGCAGGTGAACACCTTCAGGCGTGAGGCTGAGCTGGAGCCTGACAAGTATCCTATGGCCGGCATGACCTCGCATCAGGTTACGGTAGGTATCTTCGATCTGGAGACGGAAAAGACCGTATATCTGAATGTGGGTGACCCTACGGACCGTTATTTCACGAATATCGCCTGGGGACCGGATGACAGGACGCTGTACCTGTATGAGCTGAATCGCGACCAGAACCGTTGTACGCTGGATGCCTATGATGCGGAGACGGGCAATAAGGTCAGGACACTCTATACCGAGACGAGCGATAAGTATGTGGAACCCCTCCACCCCATTACCTTCCTGCCCTGGGACAGCAGTAAGTTCATCTACTGGAGCTGGAAGGACGGCTTTACACACCTGTACCTGATGGATACGGCCGGAAAGGAGCTGGGTCAGCTGACCGGCGGCAAATGGGTGGTGAAGGATATTGTGGGGTTCTGCCCCGCCACCAAAAGCGCTATCCTGATTACGAAGGAGGCCAATGACCTGCAGCGTAATATCTACAGACTGGATCTGAAAACAAAGAAGCGTACCCTGCTGGACAACGGAAAGGGCGTTCATCAGGCTAAGCTGTCAGAGGATGGCCTATGGCTAGTGGACACATGGCAGGAGCCCGATGTGCCCCGCGCCTGTGCCGTCACCAACACTAAGACGGGCAAGAGTACGCTGCTGCAGACGGCTCCCGACCCCTGGGAGGGCTGGTATCAGCCTATCTTCGAGAGCGGAAGCGTGAAGGCGGATGACGGTGTGACTGACCTGTACTGGCGTATGGTGAAGCCGGCGGACTTTGACCCCGCTAAGAAATATCCTACCGTGGTTTACGTATATGGCGGTCCGCACGCACACAGCATAGAGGCTTCCTGGCATTGGGCCAGCCGCAGCTGGGAGACGTACATGGCTCAGAAGGGCTATATCCTGTTCATACTGGATAACAGAGGCAGCGAGGACCGCGGTCGTGACTTCGAACAGGCTACTTTCCGTCATCTGGGTCAGGTGGAGATGCGTGACCAGATGAGCGGCGTGAACTATCTGAAGACGCTCCCCTACGTGGATGCTGACAGAATAGGTGTGCATGGTTGGAGCTTCGGCGGTTTCATGACAACATCGCTGATGCTCAACTACCCCGATGTCTTCAAGGTGGGAGTTGCCGGAGGGCCCGTCATAGACTGGAAGTGGTATGAGGTGATGTACGGCGAGCGCTATATGGATACGCCCGAGCAGAACCCTGAAGGCTATGAGCAGACGAGCCTCATCAACAAGGCCAAGAACCTGAAGGGCAAGCTGCAGATTATCATCGGCATGAATGATCCTACCGTGGTGCCGCAGCATGCCTTGCAGTTCCTGAATGCGTGTGCCGAAGCCGGCACCCAGCCCGATTTCTTTGTCTATCCCGGTGAGGGCCATAATATGGCGGGGCACAAAAGCGTGCATCTGCATGAACGTATAACACAGTATTTTGAAGATTATCTGAAGCCCGCGAAGCGGTAAAATATAAATAATATGACAGAAACAAACAATTCCCTTTTTGAGGGTCCTATTCTCCTTTTAGGAAGTGGCGGTCGCGAGCACGCCTTAGCATGGAAAATCGCTCAGAGTAAGAAGTGCAAGAAACTGTTCATCGCACCGGGTAATGCCGGTACAGCTACAGTAGGCGAGAATATAAACATGAAGGCTGACGACTTTGATGCCATCAAGGTTTTTGTATTGAGAAACCGCGTCCAGATGGTAGTGGTTGGTCCCGAAGACCCATTGGTAAAGGGCATCTACGACTATTTCAAGAACGATGCTGAACTGAGAAACATTCCCGTTATCGGTCCCAGCAAGGCCGGAGCCGTACTGGAAGGCAGCAAGGATTTTGCCAAAGGCTTCATGCAGCGCCATAACATCCCCACAGCTGCCTATCAGACCTTCGACGGCGAGCATTTACAGGAGGGAAAGGCCTTTCTGAAGACCCTACAGCCTCCTTATGTATTGAAAGCCGACGGTCTCTGTGCCGGCAAGGGCGTGCTGATTCTGCCCACGTTGGAAGAGGCAGAGAAGGAACTGGAGGAGATGCTGGGCGGTATGTTCGGCGGTGCCAGCAGCCGCGTGGTAATAGAAGAGTTCATGAGCGGCATCGAGTGCTCTGTATTCGTACTGACTGACGGCAAGGACTACAAGATTCTGCCCGAAGCCAAGGACTACAAGCGCATCGGCGAAGGCGACACAGGCCTGAACACCGGCGGTATGGGCAGTGTAAGTCCCGTACCCTTTGCCACAACGGAGTGGATGAGGAAGGTGGAGGACCGTATCATCCGTCCTACCGTAGAGGGCTTGGCCGCCGAGGGCATTGACTATAAGGGCTTTATCTTCTTCGGCCTTATCAACCGCACGAACACTCCCACCGGCGAGCCTGAGCCTTACGTTATAGAATATAATGTTCGCATGGGCGACCCTGAGACGGAGTCTGTGATGCTGCGTCTGAAGAGCGATATCGTGGATCTCTTCGAGGGTGTGGCAACAGGTACTCTGGCACAACGCAACATAGAGTTCGACGACCGCAGTGCTGTCTGCGTGATGCTGGTAAGCGGCGGCTATCCCGGCAGCTATCAGAAGGGCTATCCCATCAGCGGCATCGATGAGGTTGAAGGCAGTGTTGTCTTCCATGCCGGAACGGCTGTGAAGGACGGCGAGGTTGTGACCAACGGCGGACGTGTGATTGCTGTCAGCAGCTATGGTGCCGACAAGGCCGAGGCACTGCGGAAGAGCTTTACCGAAGCACAGAAGATTCAGTTCAAGGACAAATACTTCCGCAGGGATATAGGAGCGGATCTGTAACACGCTTGAGACACAACAGGTTTCAGAATAAGGTAGCAGAGAGCTCACTTACGATGCCCGTCTGCTGTATCCTGGCAACCGTCCTATGGTGGTGGCCCCAACGGGCTTTTGCCCTGGACAGTATGCTGGGATGGGTATTATGTGCCGTTACCACTTACATCTGCATGGAGACGAATGCTAAACAGCACATTGTGCGCATCCGTACCCGCATGATGTCCTGTGTATGGCTGATGCTGGCATCCGGCATGGCTTTCATGCACACCTGGGGAGCACCGGCCATCGGCGCTGCCTGCCTGGCGATAAGCTACTACCTGCTGTTCCGCTGTTACCAGCTTTACGATTCCACCTCATGGGTTTACCACAGTTTTCTGTTTCTGGGACTGGGCAGTATATTCTCTTCCCTCATGCTGTTCATGGGCATCCTTTATTACATCTACCTGATATGCTTCCTTCGTTCCCTTACATGGAGGGGATTCTGGGCAGGCATACTGGGGATGATAACCCCATACTGGTGCCTGGCAATATGGTACCTTGCTACGGGAAGGATAGAAGAGATACAGGAATTCCTCACCTCCACCATGGTTTGGGAGCCGGTCTCATGGCAGGCATTGGCAAGCATGCCGCTGACCAATACGGTTACCATCGGCATTGTGTTCCTGCTGAGCCTGGCGGGACTGTTCCATTACATGCAAACCAGGTACAATGATAAGATTCACGTCAGAATGATACTCTACATCTATACATCGCAGACAATCCTGCTGATGGCTTATCTGCTGCTTCAGCCCGGCCAGTATGAGAACATCATGGCCCTGCTGGTAGTAAGTTCCAGTCCGCTCATAGCCCATTACTTCTCACTTACGGGCAGTTGGTTTAGCAATATGTTCTTCATCCTGTCCCTGCTGCTCTGCGGCACAATTGCCTACTTCAACCTATGGATGCCGTTTTAGAATACATCATGTCCATGGGCTATTGGGGAATGGGCATTGCGGCATTCGTTGCCGGCAGTGTTTTCCCCTTCAGCAGCGAGACACTGCTGGCCGGCCTTCTGTATGCCGGTCTGAAGCCATGGTCACTGTTTGTCAGCGCCACCATCGGCAATGTGCTGGGCAGTATGTTCAACTACTGGGTAGGCAGTCTGGGAAAAGTGGAGTGGATTGAGAAATACCTGCACGTCAAACGGGAAAAGGTGGAGAAGACGCAGCAATGGCTGCAGGGACGCGGAGCCTGGATGGGTTTCTTCTGCTTCCTGCCCGTTCTGGGAAGTGCCTTGTCCGTCACGCTGGGGTATATGAGGGCAAATGTAGGATTCTCGTTTATCAGCATTCTGCTCGGAAAAGCCATACGCTATGGAATACTGATAATGATTCTTAATATGGTTAAAGGATAATAAATTTGGCCGGGAAGGGGAAAAAGAAGAAGAAAAATAGTATTTTTGCACTGCGAAACGATAAAAACAAACAAATAACACCTTTAAATGAAACAGTTCAGACTAGTTGACAACCTATTGGGTTGGATTACCTTTGCCATTGCGGCTTTCGTGTATTGCAGCACGATTGAGCCGACGGCAAGTTTCTGGGACTGCCCTGAGTTCATCACCACAGCTTACAAGCTGGAAGTCGGTCATCCGCCAGGGGCGCCCTTCTTTATGCTGACGGCAAATCTGTTCACCCAGTTTGTCAGCGATCCCGCATTGGTAGCCCGTATGGTTAACACCATGAGTGCGCTCTTCAGTGCCGCCTGTATCATGTTCCTTTTCTGGAGCATCAGCCATCTGGCACGTAAACTGGTAGGCGAGAACGGACAACTGAAGAACATGGCTCAGCTGATTACCGTTGAGGCCAGCGCCCTGACGGGTGCCTTGGTATATACCTTCTCGGATACCTTCTGGTTCAGTGCTGTGGAAGGTGAGGTATATGCTTACAGCAGCCTCTTCACCGCGGTAGTTTTCTGGCTGATGCTGAAGTGGGAGGATCATGCCGATGAGCCCGGCAGCGACCGCTGGCTTATCCTGATAGCCTATCTGACGGGCCTCAGCATCGGTGTTCACCTGCTGAACCTGCTTTGCGTACCTGCGCTGGTACTGGTATATTACTATAAGAAGACCAGGAATGCCAACCTGAAGGGAGCGCTGCTCTCTGTTGTAGGCAGTGCCGCATTGGTAGCAGCCGTTCTGTACGGCATCGTACCCGGCATCGTGAAGGTGGGAGGATGGTTTGAACTGCTGTTCGTCAACCGGCTGAACTGCCCCTTCAACACAGGTCTTATCATATACATTATACTATTAGTGGGCATCGTGCTCTGGAGCATTTGGGAGACCAGAAGGCAGAAGAGCCGTATGCGCATGAATATCTCGTACCTGCTCAGTGTGGGTATGCTGGGTATCCCTTTCTACGGATACGGCATCAGCAGCATCATCTTAGGAATTGTGGTTCTGGCAGCCCTTTTCGTGCTGCTGCAGTTCAGGAAGGACGGCAAGGAGCTTGTATCGGCCCGCCTGATGAATTCCAGCCTGCTGTGTATGCTGATGATTATGATAGGATACAGCTCGTATGCCGTCATCGTCATCCGCAGCTCGGCCAACACCCCCATGGACCAGAACTCGCCCGAGGATATCTTTACCCTGGGCACTTACCTGAGCCGTGAGCAGTACGGTGACCGTCCCCTTCTGTACGGACAGGCTTACACCAGCCAGGTGCAGCTGAAGGTAGAGGGCAATTACTGCGTTCCCGTCAGCAAGCAGAAGGGTGCCGTATATCAGCGTAAGGAGAAAGCCAGCCCCGAGGAGCCAGACCGCTATGAGATTCAGCGATACAATCAGGAATACGTATATCAGCAGAATATGTTCTTCCCCCGTATGTACAGCAACAGTCACGCCTCGGCATACGAGAGCTGGATGGGCGGCGTCACGGGAATCAGCAAGAACTATGAGCGCTGTGGCGAGATGATTACCGTAAAGATGCCCACCATGCTGGAGAACATCCGTTTCTTCCTGAGCTATCAGGTCAACTTCATGTACTGGCGCTACTTCATGTGGAACTTCGCCGGCCGTCAGAACGACATTCAGGGCAACGGCGAGTGGGAGCACGGAAACTGGCTCACAGGTATTCCGTTCCTGGATGACATGCGCCTGGGCGACCAGAGCAAACTGCCTACGGAACTGCGTCTGAACAAGGGGCATAACGTCTTCTACTGCCTTCCCCTGCTCTTGGGTCTGCTGGGACTCTTCTGGCAGTTGTTCCGCAACACCCCTGAGAATAACAATGAGGGCGAGAAGCAGTTCGGAATCGTCTTCTTCCTGTTCTTCATGACAGGTCTGGCCATCGTCATCTACCTGAACCAGACACCCATGCAGCCGCGTGAGAGGGACTATGCATACGCCGGCTCCTTCTATGCCTTTGCCATCTGGGTGGGACTGGGTGTAGCCGCAGTGGCCTACTACCTGCAGAAGTTGCTCCGGAACGAGAAGCTATGCGCCTTCCTCAGCTGCCTGTGCGTACTGGTTCCCCTGCAGATGGCCTCTCAGACTTGGGATGACCATGACCGCAGCGGCCGCTATACCTGCCGTGACTTCGGCCGCAACTACCTGCAGACCCTCTCGCAAGGCAATAACCCCATCGTTTTCACCAACGGAGACAACGACACCTTCCCCCTGTGGTATGCTCAGGAGACCGAAGGGTTCCGCACCGATGCCCGCGTCTGCAACCTCTCCTATCTGCAGACTGACTGGTACATTGACCAGATGAAGCGTCCTGCATATGACAGCCCTGCCGTTCCCATCCACTGGAGCCGTCTGGAGTATGTGGCCGGAACACGCGAAGGTATATCCGTACGCCCCGGTGTGCTGGAGCAGGCTATTGAGGCCTATAAGGACGACCCTGTTATGAGGAATCAGCTGCTGGGTGATAATCCGTACGAGCTGCATAACATCATAGACAAGTGGGTACTGAACCCCAACCCGGAACTGCAGATTTTTCCCACCGACTCTATTGTCCTGAAGGTTGACAAGGAGGCGGTACGCAAGAGCGGCATGATGATAGCCGGCGACAGCATCCCCGACTATATGCACATCAGCCTGAAGGGTAAACGCGCTGTATATAAGAGCGAGATGATGATGTACGAGATGCTGGCCCAGTGCAACTGGGAGCGCCCCCTGTACGTTGCCATCACCGTAGGCAAGGACAACTACGGTTGTCTGGGAGACTATTTCGTTCAGGAGGGTCTGGCCAGCCGTATCACCCCCTTCAAGACCAGCGAGACGGGCCGCGACATAGATACCGACAAGATGTATGAGAACATTATGACACGCTTTGCCTTCGGCGGTGTGGACAATCCCGACATCTATCTTGACGAGACCGTCACCCGCATGTGCTATACCCACCGGCGGATGATTGCCCAGCTGGCAACCCGTATGCTGGAGGAAGGCAAGAAGGACAAGGTTGCCCGTCTGATAGCCTATGCCGAGAAGGTACTGCCCCCCACTACCCTGCCTCATAGCTATACAGGATACTCACTGGATCTGGCCCGCGCCTGGATTGCCGTGGGCGACAAGCAGATGGCCGAGAAGATTTCCCTGCCCGTTGCCATTAACTCAGCCGAGTACCTGAACTGGTATATGAGCCTGCCGGCCAAGATGCTGATACAGAGCGAGAGAGACTGTATGTACTACCTGTATCAGATGCGTGCCGCTACCGAGGTACTGCAAGCCTCAGGCAGTAGCAGGGCCAAGGAGATGGCAATGATGCTGGCCACCTTCAGCCAGGCAATGCAGAAGCACATGTACGGCGGAATGCCGGACATCGGCACATCCGAACAGGAAGAGACAGAGGAGAGCGATGAAGCTGACAGTTAGATTATGAGGTTCACTAACCACTAACCTCTAACCACTAACCTCTAAAAGAAGCGCAGCTTCCGCTACTTAGATAAATGATTATTGAACAGCCCGCTATATTCCTCCGCTGGATGTTCCCCCATGCCTTGTGGAGGATGGACCGCCATCATAAGTCCGTTTACCTGACTTTTGATGACGGCCCTATCCCGGAGGCAACCCCCTTCATCCTGGATACCCTGGACCACTTCAATGCCAAAGCCACCTTCTTTATGGTAGGCGAGAATGCCGTGAAATATCCTCACCTGCTGGAGGAGGTACGCCGGCGAGGTCATCAGATAGGCAACCATACGTACAACCACCTCTCAGGCATGAGGCATTTTACCTGGACCTATCTGGCCAATATCAAGAAGGCTGACGAAGTGCTGCACACCCGCCTCTTCCGTCCGCCGCACGGATGGATCAGAACTGTACAATACAGGGTCCTAAGGCATGTAGGCATCAAAGTAGTAATGTGGGATGTGGTCACCCGCGACTACAGCAGGCTGCTTAATGCCGACGATGTGCTGAATAATGTGAAACGCTACACCCGTCCGGGCAGTATTATCACATTTCACGACTCGCTGAAAAGCATAGACAAACTGAAGCATGCACTGCCCGCCGCACTGGCGTGGCTGCAAGAACAAGGATATGAGTTCCGTACCATTGAACAGTAAAGATCTGAAAGCCCAGGCCCTGCGTCTGGGCTTTGTCGCCTGCGGACTGGCTCCAGCGGAGCCCGTTCAGGAATGGTATGCCCGTCAATTCCTGCAGTGGGTTCAAAGGGGGATGTATGCCGACATGGACTACATGCAGCGACACATAGATATGCGTCTGCAGCCGACCCTCCTGCATCCAGGCGTCAAGACCATTATCAGCGTAGCCCTTAATTACATGCCCAGTAACCAGCAACCTGGCATCAGCCTTTATGCCCAGGGAAAAGATTACCACGATGTGATGCGCCAGCGCCTCCTGTCACTGATGCAGGAGGCAGGATTGCAAGGACGCTGTTTCGTTGATACCGCCCCCGTATTGGAACGCTACTGGGCATGGCGCACAGGCATTGGAGAGTTTTGCAGGAATAACCTGATTTCCATACCCGGATACGGGCCGACCGTCTTTCTGGGCGAGATATTTGCAGAACAGGAGTCTGACCATTACGACCTGCCTATCTGTTCACCACCACAGGAATATTCCGGCTGGGAATCTCTCTGTCCTGCCCTCACCCCCGACGGTTTGGATGCCCGTCTGTGCCTCAGCTATCAGACCATCGAGAACCGCGGTGACCTTCCCGCTGACGTACAGTTGCGACACACCTTCTACGGTTGCGACCGCTGCCTGCGCGCCTGTCCGCAATTCAAGGAGTCACACCCGACAACAGAAGAGGCATTCCAACCCTCACCAGAACTCCTGAACATGCAGGAGGAAGACTGGCGATCCCTAACGCAAGAACAATATCAGTCCCTCTTCAAAGGCTCTGCGGTAAAGAGGGCCAAATACCAGGGACTCATCCGCAACATTCTGAACTGGAAGCCGTAGAAGGTTAGGGGTTAGAGGTTAGAGGTTAGGGGTTAGTAACCTGTCAACAAAGAACGGTTCCCGTTCCATCAAAACAAGAAAAAGAGCGAAGCTTGAAACTTCGCTCTTTCTCTTAGGTCGGGATGACAAGACTCGAACTTGCGACCTCGCGCCCCCCAGACGTGTGCGCTACCAACTGCGCTACATCCCGTTCCTTTGTTTTGTGGGTGCAAAGTTATGTCTTTTTTTTGTTACGTGCAAATTTTTGCGTAACTTTGTGCTCAAAATCAGTAATTTTGAATTGATGAGTCAATTTCTGACACTAAAATGCAACCATATAAAGGGGCGGATAGTACTTCCGGCCAGCAAAAGCATCAGCAACAGAGCCCTGCTTATAAATGCCCTTGCAGGCAATCGGGATCTGCCCCTCAACCTGTCCGATTCCGATGATACGGACGTTATGCTCCGTGCCCTTCAGAAGATGCCGGACATTATAGATATAGGTGCGGCAGGAACATCCATGCGATTCCTGACAGCTTACCTCAGCGTTACCCCCGGCTGTCATGTAATCACCGGAACGGAACGTATGCGACATCGTCCCATCTCCATCCTGGTGGAAGCCCTTCGCCAATTAGGCGCCGATATCACCTATGAGGGTGAGGAAGGCTTCCCGCCTCTGCGTATTACAGGCAACAAGAATCTGGAGGGCGGAGCGCTGACAGTACCCGGCGATGTAAGCTCGCAATACATATCAGCCCTGCTGATGATAGCCCCCACGCTGCGGAAAGGAGTGCGTCTGACCCTGACCGGCAAAATCGCCAGCAAGCCTTATCTGGAGATGACACTCAGCATGATGCGCGAGTTCGGTGCCCGGGCAGAATGGACCGCAGAGGATACCGTCACCGTACAGCCCGGCACCTATAGCCAACACGGCTACCATATAGAGAGCGACTGGAGCGCTGCCAGCTACTGGTATGAGATGGTAGCCCTTGCAACAGAGAAGGATACCCAGGTAGAGCTAGTGGGCCTGCACCGGAAAAGCATTCAGGGTGACAGCAGAGTCAGTCAGCTGTTCCATGAACTGGGTGTAGAGACACAGTATTACACCGAGCCGGACGGAACGGAAGTTACCAGATTACAGAAGGGGGGCAGCATAACAGACCGGTTCTGCTGCGACCTTACCCATCAGCCGGATCTGGCACAGACCTTCGTAGTTACCTGCTGTATGCTGGATATCCCCTTCCATATCACAGGACTGCAGAGCCTGAAGATCAAGGAGACCGACCGCATCACCGCCCTGCGGACAGAACTGCGTAAGTTAGGCTATGACATATGGGAGCAGGATGACAGCATCCTGTTCTGGAACGGAGAACACTGCCCCGTACAGGAGTCACCCGCCATAGACACCTATGAGGACCACCGCATGGCCATGTCCTTTGCCCCCGCCTGCCTGCGCACAGACAAAGAAATAAAGATAAACAACCCGCATGTGGTCAGCAAATCCTACCCCGCGTACTGGACGGACCTGGAAAAAGCAGGATTCAAGATATGCAGATAATACTATACATGGTGACAGCCCTTGCTGTCCTGGGAATTGTGGCAGCCCTTGCCAACTGGTGGCACAGCCGCCGGATGCCGGAAGGAGAGGAACCGCAGGTGAATCCCGCAGACATGGAATGCTGCGGCCAGCATGAGGTATGCGAGAAAGAAAGTCTGCTGGCAGCAGTCAGCAAGCAGATAGAATATTATGACGATGAGGAACTGGACCGCTTCAGGGACCGGGAAGGAGACGGCTATACAGATGAGGAGGCCGAGGAATTCCGCAACGTAATGTACACCATGCGTTCAGAGGAAGTTGCCGGCTGGGTCCGGAGCCTGCAGCTCAGAGGGATAAACCTGCCCGATGAGGTGAAAGACGAGGTCTTTCTGATAGTCGGAGAGAGAAGAATGGCCTAAAGTTCCATTCTAAATCACCGGCTGAACAATAAAAAGGACCGCGCGTACGTTATTATAAAAGCATGGAGAAGAGAATATTCAAAAGAGGCAACGCAAGCATGGGGTTACTCATGCTCATGCTGCTATGCCTCATCTCAGCCTGCTCCATCAAGAAAAATACCCCTTCCACCCGGTTCTATCACGCCATGACAGCCCGCTTCAACACACTGTACAACGGCGAGGTGGCCTATCTGGAAGGCGAGGAAGCACAGCTGAAGTCACATCAGGACGACTACAACCGCCTGCTCCCTATGTACATCAGCACCAACAAGTCAACAGCCGCCGTCGGTACCGGTAATTACGAGACCACCATCACCAAGTGCGAGAAAGCCATCAAGCTGCACAGCATGAAGAAGCGCCCCAAGGTGAATGCCAGCCAGAAGAAGAACGACAAGATGAAAGCCTTCCTGGCCCGCAAGGAGTTCAATCCTTACATCTACCACGCCTGGCTGATGATGGCCGAAGCCCAGTTCCAGAAGGGAGAGTTCATCGAGGCCGCCAGTACCTACAACTACATTATCCGCCTGTATTCCACCCAGCCGGAGATTGCCAGCATAGCCAAGGCCCGGCTTGCCCGCTGCTACGTGGCAATGGACTGGGCCTATGACGCCGAGGACGTACTGAACAAGATGAAGCGCGACAGCATCTCACGCCTGGGACAGAAAGAGAAGGACAACACCACGGCAGCCTACCTGATTCTTACCGGACAGTATGAGGAGGCCATCCCCTATGTGGCCAAAACCGTCAAGAACACCAGACGGAAGCAGCAGAAGACCCGTCTGAAGTTCCTGCTGGGCCAGTTGTACCAGCAGACAGAACAGAACGAGGAAGCCTACAAAGCCTATGCTCAGGTAATACGTGCCAACCCACCCTACGAAATGGCATTCAGTGCCCGTATTGCCCAGACCGAAGTAATGCCCCCAAGCAAGTTCGGCCAGATGATAGCCCAGCTCAAACGGATGGCCAAAAGCGACAAGAACAAGGACTATCTGGACAAAGTCTATTACGCTATGGGTAACATCTACATGAACATCGGGGATACCACCCGCTGTACCTACGCTTGGGAAAAAGGCGTAAAGGACGGCACCAAGAACGGTCCGGACAAGGCCATGCTGCTGCTGAGACTCAGCAACCTGTACTGGGAAATGGAAAAATACATAGATGCCGCCCGCACCTACAAGGCCTGCGTAGCCATCCTGGACAAGGAACATGAGGAATACAAGGAATCAGAACGAAGGAGCAAGATTCTGACAGAGCTGGAGCCCCACCTGAGCGCCATCAAGCTGCAGGACAGCCTCCAGGCCCTTGCCAAGATGCCCGAGGCTGAATATCTGGCCGCTATCGACCGCGTCATAGAACAGTTGAAGAAGGAAGAGAAGGAAGCCGAGAAGAAAGCCGCACAGAACAACCCCAACGGCCAGCGCCCGGCAGCCAACAACCAACAGACACAGACCAACAGACCCGTGGCAGCTAACACCGGAATGCGGAACCAACAGCAAGGCCCCTGGTACTTCTATAACCCCACAACGGTAAAGCGTGGCCTGGAGGAATTCCAGCGCAGATGGGGACAGCGCAAGAACGAGGACCTGTGGCGTATCAGCAACAAAGCCTCCTATGCCGCAGCCGCAGGCATTGAAGACGACACATTCAGTGAAGAGACAGGCGGTGATGACGACAGCCTTTACGGTTCGGCAGACACAGACTCCACCGACCTGGCCAAGAACGACTCCCTGGAGAACGATCCCCACCACAGAGAATACTACCTGAAGCAGATACCCTTCACCGAAGAGCAGATGGAGGCCTCCAATGCCATCCTGAGCGACGGACTCTACAATGCCGGAATCATGGAGCAGGAGAAACTGGAGAACTGGCTGCTGGCCGAGAAGACCATGCAGCGACTGCTGACCGAATTCCCCGAGCATGAGAACATAGACAACATCTACTACCACTTGTTCCTCCTATATGGACGCCTGGGCGATACCGAGAAGGCGGAATACTACCGCGCCAAGTTGCTGGAGGAATACGCCGACACCAAGCTGGCCGCCCTCCTGGGCAATCCCAACTACGAGATGATAGCCCGCAACGGCACCCACGTCGAGGATTCAGTATATGCTGCCTCATACAATGCCTACCAGGCAGCGGACTATGCCGAGGTAGAGAAGAACTACCAGTTCAGCACCGAGAATTTCCCCACTGGCAAGAATCGCGCCCGCATGCTCTTCATTCGGGCTATGAGCCAGCTCTACGGAGGCGAGCGTGACAGTTTCCTGGTCAGCCTGAAGGAAGTAATCCAGAAGTTCCCCAAGGAAGAGGTCACCGAGATAGCCAACTCCATCGTAAAGGGACTGGATGAGGGACGCCTGCTGATGGACGACCGTTATGATGCCAGCAGCATCTGGGGCCGCAGAACCCGTCAGGCCACCGGAGACAGCACCGAGGTAGTACCCGAGCTCAAGGACGATCGCTACGGCAACTTCGTCTTCGTACTCGCCTACCCCACTAACAGCCTGGACGAGAACCAGCTCCTCTTCGAGGTGGCACGCTACAACTTCACCTCTTATATGGTCAGGAACTTCGACATAGAAATCATTGAGAGCCAAGGCGTCACCATGATGTGCGTAAAGGGATTCCTCTCCTATGACGAGGTCCACTCCTATGCCCAGACACTCTATGCCGACAAGCATATGAACACCCTGCTGGAAGGGATCCGCACCCTGCTGATATCCGAGACCAACCTGAAGATGATAGGAACAGACTTCAGCTTCGATGACTACAAGGCCTTCTATGAGGAGAAGTTCGCTCCGATGGAGATTCCCGAGGACCTGCAGATAGACGAACCCACCGACCTGCAGATTATCGATCCCGATGACTACGTTCCGGAGGAGAAGAAGGAGGAGGAAACCGAGGCGGAGGAAGATGATTTCCCATGGGGATTCTGATATTTGACTATAGTATAAGAATTATAATATGGCTGCATACAGACTGCTTTGGGTAGATGACGAGATAGAGTTGCTGAAAGCACATATCCTGTATCTTGAGAAAAAAGGATACATCGTAGAGACCGTAACCAACGGATACGATGCCCTGGACCGTTGCACAGAAGAGACCTTCGACCTCATTCTGCTGGATGAGAACATGCCCGGCCTGAACGGACTGGAGACACTGAACCGCATCAAGGAGCAGACCCCCGGTACGCCCGTAGTCATGGTCACCAAGAGCGAGGAGGAGAATATCATGGAGCAAGCCATCGGGGCCAAGATTGCCGATTACCTGATAAAGCCCGTCAACCCCACACAGATTCTGCTTACCCTGAAGAAGAACCTGCACCAGAAGGAGATAGTGACCGAGCAGCAGACAAGCGCCTACCAGCAGGACTTCGGCAAGATAGGCATGCAGATCAACGATTCCCTGTCACTGGACGAATGGATAGAAGTTTACAAACGGCTCACCTACTGGGAGCTGCAGCTCTCCGAGACAGACAGCGCCATGAAGGAAATGCTGAACATGCAACGCACAGAAGCCAACACAGAGTTCACCAAGTTCATCCGTAAGAACTACATCCGCTGGATGAGCCGGCCCGACGAGCGCCCCGTCATGAGCCCCGACATCTTCAAGCACAGCATCTTCCCCCACCTGAACAACGGCGAGAAAGTATTCCTGGTAGTCATTGACAACTTCAGATACGATCAGTGGCGCATGCTTTACAACGAGATTGCCGACCTCTTCAATATCGAGGAAGACCTGTACTGCAGCATCCTTCCCACAGCTACCCAGTACGCCCGCAATGCCATCTTCAGCGGTCTGATGCCTGATGTGATAGAACGTATGTTCCCCAACCTGTGGGTAGATGAGGACAGCGAGGAGGGCAAGAACCTGAACGAGGCTCCCCTGGTACAGACACAGTTTGACCGCTACAGACGCAAGAACACCTTCAGCTACCACAAGATAAATGACTCGCAGGCTGCCGAAAAACTCGTACAGCAACTGCCCAACCTGCAAAGGTATGAC
>Ga0326511_10001333_pt1 | contig 20586 bp, 19 predicted proteins | sample 0_2496_0518_D_FD_203701 | JGI IMG/M metagenome (GOLD analysis project Ga0326511, IMG submission 203701) | Bovine rumen microbial communities from UC Davis, California, United States - 0_2496_0518 | ecosystem: Host-associated > Mammals > Digestive system > Stomach > Rumen | place: USA... | reverse complement strand
TATATCGTTTTCATATCGTTCTCATATACTTCTCATATACTTCTTATATAGGTGATATAAGAAGTATATGAGAAGTATATAGGAACGATATAAGAAGGGCCGAATTTGACCCCTCTCGGGCACATGTTTAAACGACAACAGAGACAACCAAGACAACGGGGGAACGCCAACATGGCGTTCCCTTGGAAAAAAAAGAAAAAAGCATGTTGCGTTTTTCCTGTTGCCTGCAACGCCACCCCGAAATGGAGCGCCGGCGTCCCGCCGGCAGAGATGGGGAGCCCCGTCACTACAGACGGAGAGGCATTCCCCGAAGACACCACATATGAAATTTGCCGGCTGGACGTCGAAGCCACACACAGAGTCGCAGCGTGCAACGTCTCTAAAAACAAAAAAGCACAGAATCATTTTGACCATTTATCACAATCAAAAACAAGAAAAAAAACAAACAATTCGTTTTTATTTCAGAAAAAGTGTGTATATTTGCACTTGGTTTAAGAACCAAAACTTAAACCAAAAATAAGAAGCATTATGCTCATCTTGAAGTGAAAACGTGAGAAATTTTCATAGTAAGCAAGAGAGTGTAAAAGCTCACGCTATAGCGTGGGCGGATTACAACCTCTACTTACAAGGTAATCTCACGACCTTCACTTTAAGAAGTGGTAATTCAGCGCCACGCTTCTTATTATACAACAGTACAACAAATAAAAATAAATAAAATGAAAAGAATCACTATTATTTGCATGACGATATTCATTTCATCGTATGCACTCGCTCAAAAACATGTGACCGAATTTTTAGGCATTCCCATTGACGGATCAAAAAGTGCCATGATACAAAAACTGAAAAACAAGGGATTTCAATACAATAGTACGCTAGATTACTTGACAGGAGAATTTAATGGTCAGAAAGTAAATGTCCATGTCGTAACAAATAACAATAAAGTCTGGCGAATAATGATACAAGATGTACTAAGTACGAGAAATGAATCCGATATAATAATCAGATTCAATAGGTTATGTTCCCAATTCGCCAAAAATAAGAAATATATGCCACAAAACATAGAAGGAAAATTTGAAATTGACCAAGGCGAAGACATTTCAATTCAAATGTCCCTTTATAACAAGAGATATGAGGCTGCGTACTTCCAGATTTTCGAATCCGATTATGACACCACTGGAGCCTCAAAAATCATAATGGAAAAACTACAAAAGACATACACTTCCGAACAAATAAATAATTTATCAGAAGAAGAGAAAATGCAGTTTGCTGTCGAGTCAGGTATAGAAGTTTTACTTGGGAAAGTTTCCAAAAGGTCTGTTTGGTTTATGATAGTCGAAGAGTATGGAAGGTACTCTATTATAATGTACTATGACAACGAATACAACTATGCTGACGGAGAAGACCTATGATGACACTACTACACCAAAGAGCCCAAAAAGAAATCCTTGCTGCATGCGAGGCTATTGGAATTCCCGCACAACTAGAATATAGAGGTAAAGGATACAGATCTGACGTAATGGCCTTTAACGGCAACAAGAAAACGGCTTTTGAAATACAAATCACGCGTCAAACACTTGGACAAACCCAGAAAAGACAAGAAAAATTTATAAATGACGGCGTGACTGGTTGCTGGCTGTTCGAGAAAGAACCGAGCAAACAACACGAAGAGCTGGAGCAATTACCCATTTTTCAACTCATTTACGATTTAAATGGATTGTTCGTATCTCTTAAAGGGCGTAAAAAGCTACCTATCTCAACGTTTGTTCAAGACTTTTTAAATGACAAAATAAAATTTTGTCGAACTCTCAATCCCCTACCAATTATAACCGTAAAATTTGTTGAAATGAAGTGTTGGAAGTGCGGAACAATAAACCACATATACTATCTTGCACCATTCCATTCTGCCTGTAATACAGAAATAATAAGACATGACGAACAAATGTGGGCCGATGCAAAGTTTTCCATGCATCCAAAGATAGTACAACGCATAAAAGAATATACTCATACTGAAGAAGGTAAAAAAATAAATCTAGCAACCATTAAACAAAGATTTAGCAGAACAATTGGTGCATCATACAAATCCTTTGGCTGTTCTAAATGCGACAGTATTTTTGGTGACTGGTTTGTTCATGAGGCAATGATTGACACATGGTATGGAGAAGGCATTGCTGACACCTACTCATTTCCCGTTGATTTCGATTTAAACATGCGTCAGAATATACCACACTGGTGCCATCCTGGGGAACATAATTTCTGTGAATGCTAATCCTCCAACCTGAGTGTAGTATTGCTTAGACTAAGAACTTCTTTTTTGTATCTATTCCACACAGCCTCATTTTGTTCAGCAATTTCCATTTTTTGTTCAGGACTCTGATCTAATTCTGAAATAAATGTTGTAAATACTATACTTATGGCCGATATATAATCTTTATTTGGATCACCTTCCTCAACGTTTTTCCCTTCTAAAAAACGACAGGAAAAACAAAAACCATCTCTGATTTTAAATGCTTGATTCCAATCACCATATTTGGATTTATTTCTATTTATTTTCTCTGTAACTTCTATCGGAGTAATTAATCGATTTCTGGACAAGTAACATGCCACAAGTTCATTAGGGGAAAGGCCTTTCTTTTTCAAGAAGCGTTCATTATATCTTTGGAAAAAATGGTATGTATATACCATCAAACTTCTGACAGGCTGCAAATCCCGAGTTTCAGTATGTTTATATGGCATCAATTGAGGGTTTACAATATATCTCTGGGAGTTAAAAAAAACAATACAATAGTGTCCACATGTTGGATTGTCAACGCAACTGCTATATTCTACATAGAAATAGACTATATACCTGTTCCTAGAAGAGGGATTATCGTATTCAAAACATTTACAATTAGGGAATCGTCTCTCTTTTTTAAACAATTGGATTGCCTTGGGACGACACTTTTCCATCCAAATCAAAACCTTATGGGAATCATTTACAATATTATCATAAATTTCCCTAGAAGTCATAGTTTCAGTGATCATTTCTTATCAGATATCGCTCATGCATAAAACAAGATTATTCATCCCCGGTGGAGAAGTCTAGAGAAAACGCGGCGCACCAGGGCGCGCTCGGACCAGAGGAGGGCGGCGACGTAGACGAGGAGGAGCAGCGTGTTGTAGGCCAGGCGCAGCCAGAGGTTGTCGATGTGGACGAAGGAGCTGGCGGCGTAGAGGGCCAGGGCCAGGGCGAAGTAGCCGAGGATGGAGGCCACGGGATAGGGCACGGGGTAGTAGCGGCGGCCGATGAAGTAGCTCAGCAGCACGCAGGTGCCGTAGCCCGCCAGGCCGCCCCAGGCGCAGGCCATGTAGCCGATGCGGGGCACGAGGGCGACGTTGACGCTCACGAGGACGATGCAGCCTATGACGCTCATGACGGCGCCCCAATAGGTCTTGGCCGTCAGTTTGTACCAGAACGAGAGGTTGAAATAGATGCCCATGAGGATTTCGGCCATCATGACGATGGGCACGGCGCGGAGGCCCTGCCAGTAGTCGGAGTGGATGATGTGCTTGAAGAGGTCCATATAGCACACCACGACCATGAAGGCGAGGAGGGTGAACATGACGAAGTATTTCATGACCAGGGCCTGGCTTTCCTTGCTCTTGCTGTCGCGGCCGCCGGCGAAGACGAAGGGCTCGTAGGCGTAGCGGAAGGCCTGAGTGATCATGGCCATGATCATGGCTATCTTGACGCAGGCGCCGTAGATGCCGAGCTGCACCTCGCCCTCGGGGCCGGGCATGAGGTAGGGGAAGAGCAGTTTGTCGGCCACCTGGTTGAGGATGCCGGCGATGCCGAAGACCAGCAGGGGCCAGGCGTAGCGGAGCATGGACTTGAGGAGGGGAATGTTGAACGAGGAGAGGCTGAAGCCTTTGAGCTCGCGCCGGAAGCCGAGGGTGACGAGGGCGGTGCAGAGGAGGTTGACGTAGAAGATGTAGCCGACGTTGTTCTGCTCGTCGTACCACTGCATCAGGGGCAGGTGCTGGAGCTTGGGGGCCAAGAGGAAGACGAAGAGGTTGAGGGCGATGTTCATGACGATGAAGGCGAGCTTCAGGGCGGCGAACTTCCACGCCTTGTTCTCGAAGCGCAGGCGTGCGAAAAGGATGGCCTGGAAGGCGTCGAAGGCGACGACGACGGCCATGGAGGCTATATACTGCGGGTGGTCGGCGTAGCCCATGGCCGAGGAGATGGGGCCGAGCAGCACCATCACCGCCAGCACGAACAGCACGCCGACGCTGCCCACGGCGCCGAGGGCGGTGGAGAAGACGCTGCGGACGTTGGCACCCTCGCGGTTGGCGAAGTAGAAGAAGGTGGTCTCCATGCCGAAGGTGAGGATGACCAGGAGGAGGGCGGTGTAGGCGTAGACGTTGGTGACGACGCCGTAGCCGCCGGAGGCAGCGGAGATGTGGTAGGTGTAGAGCGGCACAAGCAGGTAGTTGAGGAACCTGCCGACGATGCTGCTGAGGCCGTAGACGACCGAATCGGAAAAGAGTTTCTTCAATGATGACATGCCCCATTAACGCCACGGGGAGAAAAATATTGTACGCAAACCATAATAAAAAAAGTCTTTCGCCGTTAAAGGGAGTATGAAAAAGACACTCACAGCATTGATGGCACTGATGTGCCTGGCAGGCCTCTGGGGCTGCGGCCGCACGGTGACGGTGACGGAGATCGACATCGTGCCGGAGCCTGTCTTCATGGTGAAAAAGGAAGGCACCTACACGCTGGAACGTACCATAGCCGTGGCCACGTCGGGCCTGGGACAGAATTCGGCGACAGCCAAATACATCATGAGCTCGCTGCGCCATGCGCGGATGCGGCCCTCGCTGGTGGCGCGGTCGGAGGAGAGCGACATCGAGCTGATTATCAACGACACCGTCAACCCCGAGCTGGGCGACGAGGGCTACCTGCTGGAGGTACGCCAGAACGGCGTCCGCCTCTCGGCCAACACGGAGACAGGGCTCTTCTACGCCTACCAGACCTTCATCCAGATGATGCCGCCGGACGTGGAGGAGCACCGCTACCGCTCCTTCGTGCTGCCGGAGTGCACCATCCTGGACCACCCCCGCTTCGCCTGGCGCGGCGCGCACCTCGAGGCCGACCGCCAACGGTTCCCGGTGAAGTTCATCAAGAAATACCTGGACCTCATGGCCACCTACAAGCTGAACCACTTCCTGCTGCAGCTGCCCGACAGCAGCGCTTTCGTGCCCGACAGCCTGGTGGACTCCGCCCTGGACATCGACCTCAGCGAGCACCTCTACTCCGCAGAGGAGCTTGCCGACATCAGCGACTACGCCGCCTCGCTCTCCATCACCGTGCAGTTGGACGACTCCACCTTCTTCTGGGACGACACCACGCTTCTCCCCTACTCCACCCTCGACGAAGGCCGCCTGGTGGCCGCCCGCCAGTCCATGGCCTCCGCCCACCACTTTGCCCGCCTCGGCGACCGCGTGGTGGTGTGCCCCGACGAATACTGCCGTTTCGACCGCTACCAGGCCGACCCGCGCTACCAGGCCTCCGCCTCCGATGGCATCATCACCCTCGCCCACGCCTACCACTTCGACCCCTCGCCGCAGGGCACCAACAAATACATCGAGCATAACATCCTCGGCGGACAGCTAAACCTCTGGACCACCCACATAGCCTCCACCTCGGCGGCCGAATACATGCTCCTGCCGCGCCTGCTGTCCATGAGCGAGTGCCTGTGGACACCGCGCGAGAACAAGAACTGGAACCACTTCCGCAAGAAGGTGGAGCTGCAGAAGGTGCGCCTCGCCAGCCGGGGATACAACTACTGCGAGGGCTCCTTCACGCCCCTCTTCCGCGCCACCCGCGTCGACGACCGCACCACCAACATCGCCATCGAGACCGAGGTGCCGTCCACCTACATCTTCTACACCACCGACGGCAGTACCCCCTCGCGCAACTCGCAGGTCTACCTCGGCCCCATCAACCTCCAGCGCGGCACCCACATCAAGATACTGCCCGTATACAAGGACCAAGAGAGAGACTCAGTATATGAATTTATCATCAAATAGCATCCGCCACCTGCTGACCACCAGCGACCCCGTGGCCATCGACGACCTCATGGCCGAAGCCTCGCGCGTGCGCGACGAGGTCTACGGCCGCAATGTCTTCATGCGCGGACTGATAGAAATCAGCAACCACTGCCGCAACAACTGCCACTACTGCGGCATACGCCGGTCGGCCACGGTGCAGCGCTACCGCCTGACGCCGGAGCAGATACTGCAATGCTGCGACGTGGGCCGCCGCCTGGGCTTCCGCACCTTCGTGCTGCAGGGCGGCGAGGACGCCTGGTTCACCGACGAGGTGATGTGCCGCCTCGTCGAGGACATCAAACGGCAGCACCCCGACTGCGCCGTCACCCTCTCGCTGGGCGAGCGCGGCCGCGACAGTTTCCGCCGCTTGCGTGACGCTGGTGCCGACCGCTACCTGCTGCGCCACGAAACCGCCGACGCCGCCCACTACGCCCGTCTCCACCCCTCGGAGATGAGCTTCGACCACCGCATGCAGTGCCTGCACGACCTGCGCGACCTGGGCTTCCAGGTGGGTGCGGGATTCATGGTCGGCTCGCCGGGACAGACCGTCGACACCCTGCTGAAGGACCTGGAGTTCATCCAGACCTTCCGTCCGGAGATGGTGGGCATAGGCCCCTTCATTCCCGCCGCCGGCACCCCCTTCGAGCACGAGCGCGCCGGCAGCGTGGAGCTCACCCTGCGCCTGCTGGCCATCATACGGCTGCTGCACCCGCACGTGCTGTTGCCCGCCACCACCGCCCTCGGCACCCTCCACCCCACGGGTCGCGAGCGCGCCATCATGGCCGGCGCCAACGTGGTGATGCCCAACCTCTCTCCGCAGGACACCCGCGCCCTCTACTCCATCTACAATAACAAACTCTCCACCGGCTCCGAGGCCGCCGAGAGCGCCGCCGACCTGCGCCTGCGCCTCCAGGCCATAGGCTTCGACATCCCCGATTCGCGCGGCGACTACGCTCTTTGAAGAAGACAAGAAAAACAAGAAAAACAAAATAACAGAAGGTAAACCTTAAACAATGAAAAAGAAACGACCCTACACCTCTACACCTCTACGGCTCTACAACTCTAAAACTCTACGTCTCTACGCCTCTATGACACTACTGCCTTTGCTCCTCACCTCGTGCCACAAGACCTGCACCTGCCTCACCTACAACGGCGGCGCACACACCTACACCGCCGAAGAGGTCGACGAACGCGGCGTGACGTGCCCCAACATGATATTCCAGGCCGGAGTCCAATACTATTCCGTATGCAACTGGGATTGAGCATAAACCCCTGCACCCTGTGCCCCCGACAGTGCAGGGTGGACCGCACACATGAGCGCGGCTACTGCGGGGCTCCCGCCGAGCCCGCCATAGCCTCCGCCACCATACACACCGGCGAGGAGCCGCCACTGGCAACCCACGGCGGCATTGTCAACATCTTCTTCGCCCACTGCAACCTACACTGCATCTACTGCCAGAACCACCAGATCAGCGGCAGCACCCTCTCCCAGCCACTCATCACTCATCACTCATTTCTCGCCTCCCTCCCCTCCCTCCTCGCCCAATCCAACGGGCTGCTGGGCTTCGTCACCGCCGCCCACTACGCCCACCTCATACCGGAGATTCTCGACAACCTCCACGCCCAAGGGCTCCACCCCACGGTGGTGTACAACTCCTCCGGCTACGAGTCGGTGGAGACCCTCCGCGCCCTCGAAGGCCTCGTGGACATCTACCTGCCCGACCTCAAATACCTCGACGCCGAACTCGCCACCCGCTACAGCCATGCGCCGGACTACCCCCAGGTGGCCACCGCCGCCATCCGCGAGATGCAGCGCCAGGTGGGCACCTCCCTCAAAGTCGACGACGACGGCGTTGCCTTCCGCGGCCTCATCGTGCGCCACCTCGTCCTCCCCGGGCACCTGAAAAACACCCTCGACTGCCTCGACTGGCTGGCCGACACCTTCATGGCGCCGTCGCTCCACGTCTCGCTCATGTCGCAGTACTACCCCCCGCGCCCGGACCTCCCCGCCCCCATCGACCGCACCCTCAACGCCGACGAGTACGCCCTCGCCGCCCAGCGGTTCCAGGACCTCGGCTTCGACGGATGGCTCCAGGCTCCCGACGCCAACACCAACTACCGTCCCGACTTCAGCAACGAGACTACCCCCTTCAAATAAAAAGAGCTAAACACTAAACACTTAACACTAAACACTTAACACTAAATATGAAGCTCACCCTCGACATCGAGCCCGAAGAGAACCCCTTTGAGGACCTCGCCCTCATCCTCTTCCACACCACGGCCCCCAACTACACCTTCGTCGACGACCTCAACCACCTCTACCGGCTGAGGCTTGCACGCCAGGACGACCTGCAGCTCGACGGAGCCCTCTACCCCTTCTTCTCCTACCGCGACAACCTGCGCCGGCTGGACATCCACCTCATCGAGCGGCCCTCGCAGCCCCTGCCCGCCAACGCCCCGTTGGCAACCCTTTGGTCGCCGTCCCACAAGATGCTGCTGCTGCAGGGCGAAGACGCCCAACGGCAGGCCGACACCATCGTGGCCGAATTCTCCGTCCTGCCCCCTGCCCCTCCAACCGACGACATCGCCGCCACCGCGCGCCATCAGATACTCGCCGGCCTCCATGCCGCCTTCACCCCCGTCAGCGCCCTGCACCCCGACGCCGAACTGCCCCCCACGGCCACACGCAAGGCACGTCGCGAACACGCCGACCTCCAACAGCTCGTCACCTCCATCCTCCAGTACCTCGACCTCAAACACCCCAACTTTTAACCTCGAGTCCGGGAGGCCCAAACTCCCATTTACCCCCCTACCAACTCCCTATCAACTCCCTACCAACTCCCACCACGGTAGGATTTGGTAGGTCGATAAACAGGAGAAAAACGGCCGTTTTAACGTCCATTAACAAAGTTCAACCCCTATCCGCCCGAAGCTGGGCATTCGGCGTTTGATGAACAAAATATAGATTATTATAAAAAGAATTTGGCGGAATTAAAAAAAAAACGTAACTTTGCAATTCGTAACAAAGAATAAACATCAACACAAAAAATAGACCTTGTTATGACAATCAAAGACCTCGAACCCAAAGAGTTGTGGAGCAATTTCGATGCTCTCACCAAGTGCCCCCGTCCCTCGAAGCACGAAGAGATTGTGCGTGAATTCCTTGTGAACTGGGCAAAAAAGAACAAGATTGACTGCCGTGTGGACAAGGTGGGCAACATCATTCTGAGCAAACCCGCCACCAAAGGCATGGAGAATGTGCACCCCGTGGTGCTGCAGGCCCATATGGACATGGTGCCCCAGGCCCGTGCCGGCAAGAAGCACGACTTCCTGAAGGACCCCATCAAGACCAAGATTGTGGGTGACTGGGTGTATGCCGACGACACCACCCTCGGAGCCGACGACGGTCTGGGCGTGGCCGCCATCATGGGCGTCTTCACCTCGAAGACCATCAAGCACGGTCCGCTGGAGGCCCTCATCACCACCGACGAAGAGACCGGCATGACCGGCGCCTTCGGCCTGAAGAAAGGCGAGCTGCACGGCGACTACCTGCTGAACCTCGACAGCGAGACCGAGGGCGAGCTCTACGTGGGCTGCGCCGGCGGTGTCGATGCCACCATCAATATTCCCTTCGCCACCGAGAAAGCCCCCAAGGGCATGGTGGCCTACAAGCTGACCCTCGGCGGCCTCAAGGGCGGCCATAGCGGCATGGAAATCAACAGCGGCCGCGCCAACGTCAACAAGCTCCTCTTCCGCCACCTGCGCTGGGTTGCCGAGTGCGGCCTGCGCCTGATCAGCATCGAGGGCGGCAACATGCGCAACGCCATCCCGCGCGACGCCGAAGCCATCATCGCCTTCCCCAAGGAGCACACCGAGTGCATCCTCAAGGAGTTTGACAAAGTGGCCGGCTGGGTGAAGAAAGAGCTTGCCAACGTCGAGCCCGACTTCTTCATGAAATATGAGAAAGTGCGCATGACCCCCAACGTCATGACCGATGCCGACACGCAGAAGATCATCAACCTGATGATGGTGGCCCCGAACGGCGTCATCCGCATGAGCAAGGACATGGAAGGCCTCGTGGAGACCTCGCTGAACCTGGCCATCGTGAAGACCACCGCCAGCAAGAACTTCACCGTGAAGGCCCTGCTGCGCTCCAGCGTCGACACCGCCAAGGAAGCCCTGGCCGAGCGCCTCGTCTGCCTGGCCGAACTGGCCGGCGGCAAGTGCCAGCTCAGCGGCGCCTATCCCGGTTGGAAACCCAACATGGAGAGCCAGCTGCTGAAGACCATGAAGGCCACGTACAAGAAACTGTACAAGAAAGAGCCCTCCGTGGTGGCCATCCACGCCGGTCTGGAGTGCGGCCTGCTCGGCGGCAAATATCCCGAGATGGAGATGATCTCCTTCGGTCCCACGCTGCAGAGCCCCCACAGCCCCGACGAGCGAGCCAACATCCCCAGCAGCAAGAAGTTCTACGACTACCTCGTTGCCACGCTGGAAAACATCCCTGTGAAGAAATAAGGGAACAGGCTAAAAACAAAAAAAGCGTCCGCAAATGCGGACGCTTTTTTTTTATTTAAGGCCGATGACGGTTTTTATCCTCTCGAGGTCGGTCTCGCGTTTTAGCTGGGAGTCGCTGCTGGTTGCATAGTCGCTGGCGATGAGTTGCAGGAAGGCCTCCTGCATGGTGATGTAAGCATCGGTCTGGCGGAGGTAGCGACGGAGGTCCTCGGTGTTGGTGATGTCGCCGAAATCGTCGTAGGCGCCGGCAAGACGCTTATAGGCCTTGGCTATGTTGGGATAGGAGGCGCGATTGCCCGTGATACGGTCGGAGTTGGCCTCGATAACCTTGCGCTTGGACAGCACCTCGACGCAGATGCGTTGCATCTCGAGGTGCGAGGAGAGCATGGCGAGGAAGCCCTGGCCGCGGTCGAGGGTGGAAAAGGACGGAGCCAGATCGGCCTGCTTGCGGAGCAGACGGTAGCCGTTGTAGAGGGTGCGGTCGATTTTGCGCCCATCCATGATGGTGTCGTCGAGCCGGTCAATCTCGGAGCGAAGGTCGATGACCTGCATGTAGCAATGCTGCACCGCCACAACCTGATCCAACTGCTCGGAGTAGACGTCGGCCTCTTCGACTGTGCGGAAGCGGGGCCAGGGAACAAGGTCGGGCTGGACACTGCGATAGGCGGAGGTGACATCGCGGAAGGTGCTCTGGCGGCCGTTGAGAATGGAGTCGGAACGGAGCGAGATATCTTCGAAGGTAGTATAGAAGTCGAGGTAGCGCTGCTGTGCAGCTATGAAGTCCTCAAGGTCGCGAATGAAGTTGATGCTTTCGGCATTGGAGCTGAAGGCAGGAACGAGGTTGATGCTCCGGAGAACCTCCTTGTAGGAGCTGGCGGCATCGCGGTACTTCTTGCCGTAGAGCTGGAGTATGCGGTCGGTGTTGGCATTGATGGTGGCGCGGAGATCAAGGGTCTGAGTGTAGCGGTTCTGGACGTTGATGATGGTCTGAAGACGCGAAATGTAGTCGCTATACTCGCGGATATCGGCGAAGGTGACCGGGGGCAGCGGAGACTGCTTGAAGACATGTGTGTAGCTGCGGTAAACGTCGCTGTTGTCCTTCTCGCAACGAATCTTGAGCTGGTTCTTGAAGTTCTCGATTTGTGCGGGAAGGGAGTTGGGGCCAATGACGTTTTCGAGCAGGTCGTTCTGGAAGGCGTTGAGTTCGTCGAGCTGGGCGATAGACTCTTGTGTGGCGCGGGAAGAGGACAGGTCGTACTTGTTGTACACCATGAGGTAAGAGTAGTAGAGGTCCTTGAGGGCTTTGATGCGCGACTTGTCCCTGATGCCGGTACCGTCGCACTGGTTGATGATGTTGCGATGGTGCAGGTCTATACTGGCGCGGAGGTCGGAGGCCTCTTTGTCGCGCTGGCGCTGCTGGCGTTCGGCTTCCTCGATGGCACGTCGGCGGGCAGCCTCTTTCTCGGCTTCGATGCGTTGCTGCTCGAGGCGGCTGTAGCGGATGCTCATGCGTCCCATGAGGTCGCCCAGCCGACGGAGCCTGTACTCGAATATGTTGTAGTCGGCGAGGACAGTGTTGGAATCAATCCAGATGAGGCTGTCGCTGTGGCGATAGTCGTTCTCAATGGAATTGATGGCAGCAATGACCTTGGTGCGGATGCCGACACAGAGATTGGTGAGGGCAGCGTAGTCCTGCGGTTGGCCGGCGAGGTAGTCGATGGCATAAGCGGTGTCGTTGACCATAAGGGTATCGAGTCCATAGTTGGGCAGGATATCACCGACAGAGATAACCGTCGGTATCACCGGCTTCTGGGCATGTGCCGGGCCCAGCGCAGCGAAGCATAGGAGCAGCAGAAGGAGTTTCTTCAAGGTTGACAAAGGTTTAATCGTTCCGGATCAATAATTTGTTTTTTTAATCACCGTAGGAGGTGGCGTCGAAACAATGGGTGCAGATGCGCTCCTTGGGCATGCCAATGGCTTCGCACACATCTTCCACGGTATTGAATTTCAACGTGTCGACCCCGACATGCTGGCGGATGACCTCCACCATACGGGCATACTCGGGAGTGCTGGCGTCGTGGTAGGCCTCGAGGTTGCGGATGGTGCCGCCCTCCAGCTCCTCGATGACGCGACGCGTGATGAGTTCGCGGTCGGTCTTCGACTCGGAGAAGTTGAGGAAAGTGCAACCGTGGACCAGCGGCGGGCAGCTGATGCGGACGTGGACCTTCTTGGCGCCGTAGTCGTAGAGCATCTTGACGTTGTCGCGCAACTGGGTGCCGCGCACGATGGAGTCGTCGCAGAAGACCACTTCCTTGCCTTCGAGCACAGCCTTCGAGGGGATGAGTTTCATCTTGGCCACCAGAGCGCGGTCGGCCTGGTTGACAGGCATGAAACTGCGGCTCCAGGTGGGGGTGTATTTCAGCAAGCCGCGCTTATAAGGTATCTGGCGTCCGTTGCTATAGCCCAGGGCCATGCCGATGCCGCTGTCGGGGATGGGGCTGACAAAGTCGGGGGTGATGTCGTCGCGCTGGCCCATGATGCGGCCCAAGTTGTAGCGCACCTCCTCGGCATTGATGCCCTCGTATTCTGTGCAGGGATAACCATAGTAAATCCACAGGAAGGAGCATATCTGGTTCTTCTCCTCGGCAGGGCGGAGCACCTTGATGCCTCCCTCAACCGTAACCTTGACAATCTCGCCGGGGCCGACGAAACGGCAGGTCTCAAAGCCCATGTTCACATAGGAGTGGCTCTCGGAAGCTATGGCATAGTCGTTGCCACGGCGTCCGATGACAATCGGTGTGCGGCCATAGCGGTCGCGGGCGGCAATGATGCCGTCGGGCGTGAGAATGAGCATCGTGCAGGAACCCTTGACGTTGTTGTAAACGTTCTCGATACCCTGAACGAAATCCTTGCCCTGCGATATAAGGAGTGCGACAAGCTCCGTGGGATTGGTGCGCCCCATGGAGAGGTCGGTGAACTGCTGATGCTTGGAGAGGCAGTCTTTTTCCAGCGTTTCAATGTTGTTGATCTTCGAAACAGTGGCTATGGCGAAACGCCCCAAGTGCGAATTGACCATCACCGGCTGTGCCTCGGTGTCGCTGATGACGCCGATGCCAACGTTGCCCTTCATCTCGTCAAGGTCCTTGGCAAACTTCGGACGAAAGTGCGAGTTCTGAATGTTGTGAATGTTCTGGTGCGCCTGGCCGCCGTCGAAAGTGGCCAAGCCGGCACGCTTGGTGCCAAGATGTGAATGATAATCCGTCCCGTAGAACAAATCCGAAATACAGGGACCCTCAGAAACGATACCAAAAAAACCGCTCATTGTTGTTTGTTGTTTAAAATAATGATAATTTAAATATATTGAATTGTATGTTTGTTTTTAACTCTTAACTCATAACTCTTAACTCATAACTCCCCCAGCAGCTCCGCCACTTCGTCCTCGTCCACATTCCTCAGGTGGTAGGTGGCTTTCACCTCCTTGCCGTCCATCAGCAGCATCAGCGGCCGGGCGCCGTAAGTGATGGCAATGAAAAGCGAGTCGCCGATGTCCGAAGGCTGCACGTACACAATCTTCCCCTCTGCAATGTCATTGCGCTTGGCCATCGAACCCAGTTTCTCCCGGGCCAATTTGCAGTATGGACAATTGGGCGTGACGAACGCCACCAGCTTGTGCCCGTGGCCTATGCCCATCTGTTCCAGCTTGCCGCCCTCGTCCATGGACGCCTGCAGGGTCTCTTCGCCGAAGCGTTCGCGCTGGGGTCCAAAGCCCCAACTGTCGGGAACCGACACCACAAAAGGCAATACCATCAGCACTGCGCCCGACAGCCAGGCCACCATCTTCCACACACGTTTCTGCGGCCGCTCGCCCTTGGGGACAAACAGCAGCACCAAGGCAATCAGCACCGCGTTCTTCAGCAGGCTCTCGCCCGGGTTCATGTCCACCAGCTGCCCGAAGCACTGGCACGAATCATCTCTTCCCGCCAGTGCCGCGTAGCACAGCACCAAAGAGAAGAAGACCAGCAGCAGCAGTGTCACCAGGCGTGTGACCCTCTGGTACCATCCGGTCCACATCATCAGTGCCACCACCAACTCCAGTCCAATGCAGAGGCGCGCCACGATGTAGCTCGCCGAAAGCGACAGGAAACCATACGAGTACACATAAAGTTCAAACTGGTCGATGCCCACAAGCTTCGACAGCGCCGACAGGCAGAATACCGCGCCTATCAGCACCCGCAGCGTGATTCGCACCGCCGGCTTCTCCAGCAACTCTCTGGTTTTCCCTTTCTCAATCGCCATAACTGCGACAGCTCACCTTGTGAACCTCAACTCGTTGCAACGACGTACCGCCTTCCACAGACACATGTTCCTCGAAGGCCATCTCCGTAATATCCTCGCAGGCTATCGACCCTTCCACCACGAAGTACTTCAGCAGTCCATCGTCCTGGACGTCGGTAGTCACGCACTTGCACTGGTGCTCCTTGCTGCAACTGCTCAGGCCCGCCAGGACTACCAGACCCATCAGACTCACAACACCCACTAAAATCCTCTTTTTCATATCTTTCAATCGTTATAAATCGAATCAATTCTGAACTCATAATCGGTGCACAGCAGCGAATCCACCATCAGCGAATCCAACGGCGTGTGGTAGCGGAACAGCTTCAGGTCCTCGCAGTTGCCGCTCTGGATCTTGACAATCCTCACCTTCGACGAATGCAGCACCGAGCAGCGGCAAGTCTTCTCTTTCGAGCATCCCGTCAGCCCCAGCATGCATACCATCCCCACAATTCCCATTCCCAATAAAACCTTTTTTTTCATATCATATTTTAATTAGAAAAACTCTTAACTCTTAACTCATAACTCATAACTGCCGAAGTATCTCCTCCAGACTCACCTCGTCGTGCACCAGCACATCCCTCGGCTTGCTGCCGTTGCTGGGCCCCACAATGCCCGCGGCCTCCAGCTGGTCGATGATACGGCCCGCGCGGTTGTAGCCCAGCTGCAGCTTGCGCTGCAACAGGCTCGTGCTGCCAAACTGGCTCGCCACCACCAGCCGCGCCGCATCGTTGAAGAACTCGTCCTTGTGCTTCGCGTCGAACTCCTTGTTCGGCTCCTCGTTCTCGTCCAGGTACTCCGGCAGCTCGAATCCCTCGGGATAGCCCCGCTGGTCGCCGATGAACTTCACCAGCTTCTCAATCTCCGGAGTGTCGATCAGGGCGCACTGCAGACGTATCATATCCTTGCCCGCCAGCGAGATCAGCATGTCGCCACGGCCAATCAGCTGCTGCGCACCACCGGTGTCCAGAATGGTCTTCGAGTCGATGCCGCTCGTCACACGGAAAGCCACACGCGCCGGGAAGTTGGCCTTGATGGTACCCGTAATGATATTCGTCGTCGGACGCTGCGTGGCGATAATCAGGTGTATGCCCACGGCACGCGCCAGCTGCGCCAGTCGCGCAATGGGCAGCTCCACCTCCTTGCCGGCGGTCATAATCAGGTCGCCGAACTCGTCAATCACCACCACTATATACGGCAGATACCGATGCCCGTGCTCCGGGTTCAGCATCCGCTTGCAGAACTTCTCGTTGTATTCCGTAATCTTTCTCACCTTCGCACTCTTCAGCAGGTCGTAGCGGCTGTCCATTTCGATGCACAGGCTGTTCAACGTCCGAACCACCTTCTTCACATCCGTAATCACAGCATCGTCCTCGTCCGGCATCTTGGCCAGGTAGTGGCGCTCCAGCGCCGAATACAGGCTGAACTCCACCTTCTTCGGGTCCACCAGCACCAGCTTCAGTTCGCTCGGGTGCTTCGTATACAGCAGGCTCGCCAACACGGCGTTCAGGCCCACCGACTTACCCGTACCCGTCGCACCGGCCATCAGCAGGTGCGGCATCTTCGCCAGGTCGGTGACGAAGCACTCGTTCGATATCGTCTTGCCGAACGCAATCGGCAACTCCATCTTCTCCTTCGCCTTCACGAAAGCCTCGCTCTCCAGCATCGTCTTCATGGCCACAATCTGCGGCTTCGCGTTCGGCACCTCTATACCCACATTGCTCTCCCCCGGTATCGGCGCAATAATGCGGATACCCAGCGCCGCCAGGCTCAACGCTATGTCGTCCTCCAGGTTCTTGATCTTGCTGATTCTCACACCCGGCGCCGGCTTGATCTTGTACAGCGTCACCGTCGGTCCCGGACTCGCGCTGATGTCCGTAATCTCTATCCCGTAGTCCTTCAGCGTCTGTACAATCCTGTCCTTGTTGGCCACCAGCTCCTCCTTCGTCACCCTCACATTCGCGGCCTCCCAGTCCTCCAGAATCCCCGTGTCGGGCATCACATAGTCGCCCAGGTCCAGGTGCGGGTCGTATGGCTCGTCGACGCCATAATGGCGGCGGTAATCGTCCTCATCCAGCTCCTCTTCCGGATTTTCCGGATTTCCAGGAACATCCGGATTTTCCAGTTCTTCCGGCGCATCGTCGTCCATACCCTCGATGGTGAACGTCACCCCGTCGCCGTCATTCTTGGCTTCCTCCGTCGGCACACCGGCCTTCTGGGTCAACTTCGCAAAAGCATCGTCGATGCTGAACTCCGGCTCCACCGCACCCTTATCACTCTCCACACTCCCCTCTCCGTTCTCCACTCCCCGTTCTCCACTCTCCACTCTCCGCTCTCCACTCTCCGGCTCCTCTGCATGCTTGTGGAACAAAGCCATCGCCGCCTCGTCGAAGTCCGCGCCCTCGTCCTCCTCTTCCTGCTGCACGTTCAGGTCTATCACCTCTCCACTCTCCGCTCTCCGATCTCCACTCTCCACTTTCTCCTCTCCGCTCTCCACGCCCACTTTCTCCAGCTCCTCCACGGCGCGCTTCAGGTCCACCTTCGGCATCTTCACCTCCGGCAGCTCCATCTTGTGCACCATCACCAGCACCGCAATGGCCACAGCCACCAGCAGCACCAGCGTAAACCATCCCATCAGGCCCTCCAGCGGCTCCGCCAGCAGCAGGCCGATACCCGCATACTGCTCGAAGCCCACGCCGCCTTCTATCCACTTCACTGCTATATAGCCCAGCGTCACACTCAGCCACACCATCCAGAACAGCGTGCTGCCCAGCGTCTTCCACCACGGCATCACCCTCACATCCCACAGCCGCATGCCGTACACGAAAAACAGCAGCGAAAAGCCCAGGCTCCCGATGCCGAACAGCTTCGTCGCGAAAAACTCCGCCGTACCGTATCCCAAAGCCTTCAGCCAGTGGCGCGTCGGGTCGCACCCCGTCGCATAGTACGCCGCCAGCGAAATCAGCAGAAACGCCGCAAACAACACATACACAGTACCCCTGATATGCGCAAACCGCTCGCTCTTCACAAAAGCGAGGAAAGAGCCCCTCGACTTTCCCTTCGAGGTGCCCTTGCCCTTTGCAGCGGCCTTCCCGCCGCCCTTTGCCTTCGGCTTCGCAGCCGTCTTCTTTTTAGTCATTCAATCCATTAAACACTATTAAAACCAATCACTATTCACTCCCACTCATCACTCATAACTCATCACTCATAACTCATAACTGTCCTCACTCTCCCTGCAGCAGCTCGATCTCTTCCTGCAGCTGCTCGAAGAGCTCCTTCAACTCCTCCTCGCCCAGTGTCTCGTAGCCGTCGGGCAGCAGGAAGTCAGCCTCTTTCACCTTGCCCTTCACCACCTCCGTGGCGGTGTAGGTGATGGCGCGGCCCTCGCCGGCATCCATCGTGCACTCCAGGGGCATACCCTTGATGCCGCTGAACAGCACATTGATCGCCGGACCGATCTCCTTCGAGTACCACATCGTCATCGGATGGTCCTCGCCGTCCTCGTCAAACATGTGGCGCACCATCTTGTAGGCCGTCTGGCCCGCGATGGTCTTCGTCTCGCCGTCCACATACTCATAGTAGAAATGGCCCGGTTCCTTGTCCTCAATGGCAAGCGAATCGAAATCCTTAGCCTCCGACTTGTTGGTGATCAGCAGTTTGCCGGCACCCTGATAGGTGAACTCCGAACCCTGGCTGCGCAGGTATCCCAGCAGCTGGCTCAGGTCCATGCACGTCGTCGTCTGAAGATTGTTGACCAGAATGCACTCCGCACCCATACCGCTCAGGAAAATGGGACTCTTGGTAAAGAGGTTGTCGCCGTCGACCTTGATCTCGGCCTTCGCCACCTCCTCGGGGATGGTCATCGACACCGTGCCGGTCGACTCAACCTTATACTTCACGATACCCTTGAACGTGTTCTGGGCCTCAACGCCGACTGCGGCGAGGAACATGGCTGCTGCCATAACAAAAATCTTCTTCATCTTTATTGTCTTTTTTTAGTTATTCTTAATCATAAAACTTTTTAACTCATCACTCATCACTCATCACTCATCACTCATCACTGAGTTATTTCACCCTATAACTCAAAAAAAACAATATTATTGTGCACTTCCCGAAAAAAAAAAAATTTCCTCAGGTTCAACACCGCCAACACCGCCTCACTGCACCACCACCTTCCTGACCGTCGTGGCCGCGGGCGTGGTGAGGCGGAGAAGGTAGGGTCCGGCGGCGAGGCGGCTGACGTCGAGCGTGGCCGTGGCACGGAAGTCGACGGCCATCACCTCGCGTCCGCCGAGGTCCGTCAGGACGGCGCGGACGGGACTGTCGTCACCGGCCTCCAGGACAAAGCAGCCGCTGGCGGGATTGGGATACACCTCCACGCGCAGGTCGGCATCGGCGCCGCTCAACCCGGTGATCAAATTGCGGAAGCCGAATTGTGCAACCCCGGGGTTGAGCAGGGTGGAGTCGTAGCTGTAATGCTGGTAGCGGCACAGGCTCTGCAGCTTCACCCAGTAGAACGCCTCCGGCGCCAGGCTGTCCAGGCGGAGGGTCGTGTCCGCGGTCTCGTACACGACGGTGTCGTCCGGTCCTTCGACGGTCACGCGGTAGCTGTCGCCGGAGCCGCTGTTCCACTGGAGCACCGCCCACCCGTCGCCCCGCTCTCTCATGCGCAGCCCCGAAGGCCTCCGGCAGCGCGTCCTGTTTGGTTCCAGGATCGGGAACTCAAAACCCCAGTAATTTTTCCAGCTCTGAGCGTTTCCAGACGGTATCTCATTTCCCCAAATACCGGGAACCCCATCTCCTTCCACTACTCCATAACGTTGGGAAACAGTGTCGTTAATTAAACCTATAGTCGTAACTTCGTGAAAGTCGTTGTCGTATAAACTTCTATACCCACGAAATCTGGCAACAACATAGAAGGTGTCTGTCATTAGCCACGGGCGATGGAAGTAGGCTTCAGAACATTGTTCTACAAGTTCGCATTCGCTCGCTAAATAAGAAAGTATATCTTCCTTCCCCCTGCATTTAAAGTATCGTACCAAAGAAGAAGAGTCGATCCAAACAGTGTCGTAGAAAGTGTAGTGTAAATCCTTCTTCGTTGCCAACGAAATGCTGATGGCAGAATCCAACGGGCAATACCCTCTGATAGAAGCACCGTAAATCATAGTGCCAGTGTCGGCAATCTGTTCAAAAAAAACACTATATCCTGAAAAGGAGGCACGTGGTCTAGTGTCAATCCTTAATGTATCTCTATGAGGGTAAAACATGTAACAATTATCACCCTCCGTGACGGTGTCCTGACCACGCATCGGGGCAAACGCAAGCAGGCTCAACAACAAAAGGCCGATTTTTTGCGTCATCTTTTTCATATTCAGTCGGTTTTATTGTTTATAACAAAATGGATTATGCTGCAAATATACAAAATTTTTTCAATACAGGGAGAAAAAAAGCAGCACCCGCTAAAGAAAAATTCCTCCGTTCGCAAGTGCCTGTCGCACACCGCCCCGACACCTGCCTAATTCGGCCCTTCTCATATAGTTCCTATATACTTCTCATATACTTCTTATATCACCTATATAAGAAGTATATGAGAAGTATATGAGAACGATATAAGAACGATATAAGAAATGCCGAATTATGTAC
>Ga0326511_10001332_pt1 | contig 20611 bp, 6 predicted proteins | sample 0_2496_0518_D_FD_203701 | JGI IMG/M metagenome (GOLD analysis project Ga0326511, IMG submission 203701) | Bovine rumen microbial communities from UC Davis, California, United States - 0_2496_0518 | ecosystem: Host-associated > Mammals > Digestive system > Stomach > Rumen | place: USA: California... | reverse complement strand
CCCCTCTGTAGAGACGCAGCGTGCTGCGTCTCCCGACGCTACCCCCGCCCCCAGCACCACCCTGCAGGCCCCCAAGAACAGTGCCGCCAGTGCCACCGAGTTCTTCACCGTGCAGTTCCTTACCTCCAGCAACGAACTCCGCGAGGGCGATCCCGCCTTCAAGGGCCTCACTAACGTCATGACCACTCGCAACGGCCAGCTCTACTGCTACAGCGTGGGCCGCTTCGCCACCTTCACCGAGGCCAACGACTACTGCAAGGAAGTGCAGCGCCTCACCCCCTTCAAGGACGCTTGGGCCGTCCGCCGCCGCCTCACCCAGCAGACCCAGCCCGCCGAGACCAAACCCATCCAACCCACTCAGCCCACTAAACCCATCCAACCCACCGAAACCAAACCCACCGAAACCAAACCCACCGAAACCAAACCTGCCACCGAAGCCAAACCCGCCGCTCCCGCCAAACCCAAGCAACTCGCCCCCGAAGACAAGGGCACCCACTACCGCATACAGATCCTCACCGCCAGCCGTATCATCAAAGCCGGCGACCCCGACCTCCACGGCATCAAAGATTTCCGCTATAGCCAGAACGGCAGGTTCTACGTCTACTCCTGCGGCAACTACACCTCCCTCGCCGAAGCCCGCAAGCGCCTGGCCACCATCAAGTCCACCACGCCCTTCAAGGACGCATTCATCTTTGGCATCAAGGACGGCCGCCGGTTCAACATTGATTAATAGGAGCGCCGGCGTCCCGCCGGCAAAAGAAAGTATGATAGAAATAAAAGACATCACCAAGACCTTCGGCGAGCAGCATGCCCTCGACCATGTCTCCTTCCGCGTCGCCAAGGGCGAGATAGTGGGTCTGCTGGGCCCCAACGGCGCCGGCAAGTCCACCCTGATGAAAATCATCACCTGCTTCATTCCCCCCACCGAGGGCGAGCTCACCGTCTGCGGCCACAGCATCTACGACGACGCCCTCGCCGTACGTCGCCACATAGGCTACCTGCCCGAGCTCAACCCCCTCTATCCCGACATGTACGTGCGCGAATACCTGCGCTTCGCCGCGGGCCTCAGCGGCATCAAGAACCGCCACGAACGCGCCGACGAGATGATCGAGCTCACCGGCCTCACCCCCGAGGCGCACAAGAAGATAGGCCAGCTCTCCAAGGGCTACCGCCAGCGCGTAGGCCTGGCCCAGGCCCTCATCCACGACCCCGAGGTGCTCATCCTCGACGAGCCCACCACCGGCCTCGACCCCAACCAGCTGGAATTCATCCGCACCCTCATACGCCGTGCCGGCAAGGACAAAGCCGTGCTCCTCTCCACACACATCATGCAGGAGGTGGAGGCCATGTGCTCCCGCGCCATCGTCATCAACCACGGCCGCATCGTCGCCGACGAGCCCATGCAGGGCCTCAGCGCCAAGAAGCTCACCGAGCAGTTCCACAAGTTGACGGAATAAGGCCGGAGGTTCCGGAGAACCCGGAGAACCCGGAGAACCCGGAGAACCCGGAAAATCCGGAACTTCCGGAAAATCCGGAAAACCCGGAAAACCCGAAAAAAACAGAAAAAACAATATGACAAGACAAGAACTCATCAGCCTGATAAGAGAACGCAAATCGTTCCTCTGCGTGGGCCTCGACACCGACCCCGCCAAGATGCCTGCCCACCTGCGCGACGCCCAGGACGGCATCTTCCTCTTCAACCGCGCCATCATCGACGCCACCATCGACCACTGCGTGGCCTACAAGCCCAACCTGGCATTCTACGAGGCCCTCGGCATCGACGGCCTGCGCCAGCTGAAACTCACCATGGACTACCTCCACCAGCTCGGCAAGCCCGTCTTCACCATCGCCGACGCCAAGCGCGGCGACATCGGCAACACCTCCGAGCGCTATGCCCGCGCCTTCCTCGACCCCCGTGGCGACTTCAACTTCGACGCCATCACCGTGGCCCCCTACATGGGTGCCGACAGTGTGCAGCCCTTCACCGCCGTCGAGGGCAAGTGGGTCATCCTCCTGGCCTTGACCTCCAACAAGGGTGCCTTCGACTTCCAGCTGCTCCCCACCCAGTCGCCCAGCGACTCGGCCACCCAGCCGCTCTACCAGCGTGTGCTCGAAACCTCCAAGCAGTGGGGCAACGAGGAGAACATGATGTATGTCGTCGGCGCCACCAAGTCCGAAATGTTCGACGACGTGCGCCGCATCGTCCCCGGCTCCTTCCTGCTCGTCCCCGGCGTGGGCGCCCAGGGCGGCAGCCTTGAGGAGGTGTGCAAGCACGGCCTGAACAAGGACTGCGGCCTCCTGGTCAACTCCTCGCGTGGCATCATCTATGCCTCCAACGGCACCGACTTCGCCGAAGCCGCCGCCGCCGAAGCCCGCAAACTGCAACAACAGATGGCTGCCGTGCTATGAAACAGAGTCCCGTCCTGCTCCGCGTGCTCCTGGTGCTGAGCATCATCTATGGCTCCATGATGTTCCTTTCCGGCACCATGATGTCCATCGCACTGCCCTCGCTCGACGCCATCTACCGCGCCAACCAGTCGCTCCTGCCCTCCGAGGTGTTCACCATGTGGGAACGCGCCGCTGCGGTGCCGCGCCTGCTCTACGCCGCCCTGGCGCTGCTGGCCCTGCTCTCCATCACGGGTTGCGTGCTGATGTGGAAACTCCGGCGCTCCGGATTCCACTTCTACGCCATCGCCCAGCTGCTGATGCTTGTCCTGCCCCTGCTCTTCATGGGCAAGGGCTTCCTGGGCCTCGGCGACGTCATGTTCACCGCCCTCTTCCTCCTTATCTACTATCTGCAGCTGAAATCCCTCGGTGCCTTCGACGGCGACAACACCGCCGACCCGCCGGCTGTCGCCCCCGAAGAATAGGCAGTCGTCCATCCCTTCCGCATGCCGCGTCTCCGCGTTCGGGAAACCCTTTCCCCCCGCCGCAGAGACGCGGTTTTTTTTGCATCTCCCCGGAAGGGGGCAAACAGGGGTCGAAGAGGTACATGATTCGGCATTTCTTATATTGTATTTATATCGTTCTTATATCGTTCTCATATACTTCTCATATACTTCTTATATTACCTATATAAGAACTATATGAGAAGTATATGAGAACGATATAAGAAGGGCCCTGTTTGACCCCTCTTTGGTGGGGTGCCGGCGGGAGTCGGTGTGCCCCGTCTCTGCGGGGTGGGGTAAGGGGCGCTGGTTCATGCCGTGTTGAAAAAAAATTTTGTTGTTAAAAGAAAAAAACGTATATTTGCATTTGCTTTAGAAAACGAAGAGCAAACACTAGAAACGAAATAACTTATTGGATATGAGACGCATGGTGAAAACAATACACACGTTGCCGCTGGTGGCATTCTGCCGCCCGAGGGTGCTTTGCGGTGTAATGGAGGGTTGCCGTGGGTCGGAAATGTCCATCCATACCATTAGCCAGGAGGGGACCCCGGGTCCGATTATCGCGCCGATTCATTGAATCCTGGCCGGTGCCGCCGCCGAGGCGTTGCCGGACCAGGAAACAGCCAACACCCCAGGGCGGCGCAGCCGCAGGGGGGGTGCAGGCAGACTGTAGTGTATAGAAATAGTTTATTGAATAAAGGAAAATATTATTAATAGCTTAAAACACACACAAAATGAAAAAACGTTTACTGATTGCGTTCGCCTTGGCGCTGATGGCGCCATGGGCGCTGCGGGCACAGGACTGCACGCAGACAATTACCCATTCGACGCCCTATTTTGAGGGTTTCGAGGATGCAACCGCCATTACCTCCTATTCGGCGGCCGGCAGCATGCCTGATTGCTGGAATGCCTACAGCAATGGCACCAGCACCACCTATGTGCCCCATGTGGTCACCGGTACGGGCAGCTATGTCTATCGCCGCACGGGCGACAAGAGCCTGGTCTTCTACGGCAGCTCCACGGCAGCCAACGGCGACACCAAGTATGCGCTGGTTCCCGCGATGAATGTGCCGCTGAACCAGTTGCAGCTCTCCTTCTGGTTCTGTTCCGAGGGTAGCTCGCAGGGCGTGATGACGGTAGGCTATGTGACTGGCACCGACACCACGGGCTTCACCCCCATCCACACTATCGAGGTCTCGTCGGCCACCCAGCATTCGGGCAATGGCCTGCAGCCCAACAACGGCATCGAGGTTATGCTCAACCTCTCCAACTTGCCGTCCAACGCCACACATATCGTTTTCCGTTGGTATTATCATGGTGCCTATGGATGCTGCATCGACGATGTGATGCTTGAATACATCCCCACCTGTCCCAAGGTGAACGACCTTGTTGCGTTGCCTAGCCACAATACGGTCTCTGTCTCGTGGAGCGAGGCGGGCACTGCCGAGGAGTGGCAGGTGCGCGTGGTGGACACTTTCGGTGTGGTGATTGCCACGCAGACGGTGACCGACAGCAGCGCTGTCCTCAGCGGTCTGGCCGGCGACATGGACTACACGGTGCAGGTGCGCGCCATCTGCGGTGCCAGCGACACCAGCGTCTGGCGCGGTACCGACATCCATACCCTGTGCAACCCCATCGCCACACTCCCTTATAGCTACGGCTTCGAGGATGCCACGGCCAGCGGCGCCGCGGGACAGATGAGCTCCTGCTGGCTGCGCCAGGTGGCGGGCTCCACCATAGCCTACCCCTATCCCTATAGTGCCCAGAAACACAGTGGCGTCTACGCGCTCTATTTCTACAGCGCCACCTCGGTCAAAAGCTGGGCTGTGATGCCTGCCTTTGCACAGAGCGTCAATACCCTTTACCTGAGCTTCTGGGCCTACAAGACCTCCGCCAACTATGGCCGCCTGGCCATTGGCGTGATGACAAATCCCTACGACATATCCACCTTCGACACCGTGGCCACCATGCAGGTGAGCGACGTTAACACGTGGGAGGCGTTCGATGTGCCGTTTGCTGACTACGAGGGCAATGGCACCTACATTGCCATCTTGGCCCCCGAGGGTGCGGCCAACTATGTCTATGTTGACGATGTCGTGGTGTACCCCATGCCCACCTGCATCCGCCCGCAGGGTGTGGCGGCGAGCCCTGTGAACGGCACCAATGCCACCATCCACTGGAGTCCCAGCCCCTCGCAGCCTTCGGGCTACGTTGTGCGTTATGGCACCACCGACTTCGACCCCGCCACCTCCACCGACTATATGGAGGTGAACGTCACCGACACCTTTGTCGTCCTCACGGGGCTCACCCCCGAGGAGACCTACTATGTGAAAGTGGCAGCCTCCTGTGCGGCTGAAAATAGTTTCTGGAGTTCCACCTCGTTCACCACCCGTTGTGCGGCCATCACCACGCTGCCCTACAGCTATGGCTTCGAGGATGCCACCGGCACCACCGCCTCCGCCAGCTACAACTCCTGCTATGCCCGCCATGTGGAAGGCTCCACCACGGCCTATCCCTATCCCAGCAGCACCTACAAACACAGCGGCACCAAGGCTCTCTACATGTACAGCTCTTCAAGCGCGCATTGCTGGACGAGCCTCCCCGCTTTCGACCATAGCATCAATGACCTCACCGTCAGCTTCTGGGCCTATAAGACCTCTGCCAACTATGGCCATGTGGTGCTTGGTGTGATGACGGACCCCGACGACATCAGCACCTTCGACACCATCGCCGTTCTGCAGGTGAGCGAGGCCAGCGCCTGGGAACAGTTTGAATACACCCTCTACAACTATACCGGCAGTGGTAGCTACATCACCCTGTTGGCCCCCATGGGTGCCACCAACTATGTCTATGTGGACGACATCACGGTCAGCCAGAATCCCTCGTGTATGGCTCCCACCAACCTGGCAGTCTCCTCCATTGTGGGTGGCAATGTGACCATCGAGTGGACCCCTGCCGGCACTCCCGACGGCTACAATGTCTACCTCAGCACCGCGGACACCCTGCCCACCACCGGCGTCGCCCCCGAATACGTCTCCGGCAACCAGACCTCCTTCGTGGGCTTGCCCGCCAACACCACCTACTACGTCTATGTGGTCAGCCTCTGCGGCGACACCACGAGTCGCAGCTATGCCTCGCTGACGTTCACCACGGATTGCGACCCGAGTGCGCTGCCCTATGTGGAGAACTTCGACACCCTCGGCACCACCACTACCGCCACCGAGTTTGACTGCCATGCCCACCTGGGCGGTGGCTACAACAATGTGACCACCCGCAACGGATTCAATGGCAACGCCCTCCGCTTCTACCCCAACAGCAGTACCCTGCCCAACATTTATGTGCTGCCCACTTTCGTTCAGGACATCAGCAGCCTCTACATGTCCTATGTCACGGCTCCCGAAGGCACTTCGTCGGGCTCGTTCGACGTGGGCTACCTCACCAATCCCACGGACAACACCTCCTTTGTTGTGGTGAACCACCACGACTACTCCGACTTCTATAGCACCGGCGCTGTGCAGCCGATGATGTTCGACATTACCTTCGCCGATGCCCCTGTTGGTTCGCGTATCGCCTTCCGCCACAATGTCAATTCTACCAGCTGGTTCTGGTTCCTCGACGAGATTCAGGTCATGGAGATGCCCTCCTGCATGCGTCCCGACAGTGTGGTGGTCTCCAATGTCACCGGCACCTCGGCCGACCTGACCATCCATGGCGGCACGGCCTCGGACTTTGTCCTCTACCTTGACGAGATGGGCACCGACGAGCACGACACCATTGTCTTCTATGGCTCCTCCTACTCCTTCACCGACCTCCTTCCGGGCACGACCTATGTTGGTCGTCTCTATGGCATCTGCGGCACCGATACCACGCCGGTGGCTGTCATGGTCAACATCACCACTGAGTGTGCTGTGGTCAACCTGCCCTTTGCCGTCAATGCCGAGCACTTCTGGATGGGAACGGCTTCGGCTCCCGAGCTGAACTGTTGGGACTTCAAGAACTACGGCTCCTCCACCTACAACTGGCGCTACAACACCACGGCCGCCGGTGTGCACGGCGGCACGGCCAGCTACTACTATTATGGCACCACCACGGCCTCTACCGCCGTCGACGACTGGATGATCCTGCCCCAGATGAACTTCACCGGCCACGAGTCGGTGCGCATGTGGGTGAAGACTAGCAGCACCACTACCACGTCCACCTACCATGGCCGCATTGCCCTCTACGCCACCGTGGCCGACAGTGCCGCCTCGACCGATACGTCCAACTTCTACCGCCTCACCATTGAGGGTGATTCGGTGGTGAACAACCGCATCGATTTCTATGGCAACACCTGGCAGCTGCTCGATGTGCGTCTGCCTTACGACCTGGAGGGTCTCCATCGCTTGGCCTTCGTGGTCAACACGCAGTCGTGCACCTTCTATATGGACGATGCCGAGGTCTATACCCGCAGCCTCTGCCCCTCGGTGTCCGACGTGGCCATCAGCGAGGTGGATTCCATCAGCGCTGTAGTCTCCTGGGTCGACACTGTCGGCACGGGCAGCTATGTCGTCACCTACTGGCCTGAAGGCAGCAACGTTGGCGACACCCTTATGGTTTATCCCAGCGAGAGTCCCTATACCCTCACCGAGCTCCAGCCCAACACGACCTACTACGTCACCGTGCAGGCCGACTGCGGCACAGACCTTTCCATGGCCAACTATCCCGTCGAATTCCGTACCCATTGCCTCAAGGTGGCCGACAGCCAGCTGCCCTATGTGGAGGACTTCGAGATTTATGCCAGTGGCTCGGCCAACCCCATCGACCCCTGCTGGAACAAGGGTACCAACAATACCACCGCCTATCCCTATCCATACAGCACTGCTGCCGTCCATGGCTCGCGTGGCCTCTACTTCTACGGCAACAGCACCAACTCCTACTATAGTTATGCTGCCATGCCGGCTTTCGCCACGCCGCTCTCCGACCTGATGGTTGAGTTCGACCTTAAGCGCTACAGCTCCACCACCAGCACCTGCCACAGCATCATGCATGTGGGCGTCATGTCCGACCCCACCGACATTGCCACCTTCGACACCCTGGCCACCTTCGATCTCACGTCGCTGCCCGGTGGTTCTGTGGAACGCGAATACTTTTCGTTCGAGGGCTACACCGGCGAAGGCGTCATCGCCTTCCTTGCCCCCTCGGTTGAAGGGTCGTCGCATACCAATTATGTGTATCTCGACAGTGTCGTTGTCAAGCACCTGCCCGATTGCCGCTGGCCGGTCAACCTGACGGCTTCCAACGTCACCGCCAACAGTGTCGACCTTGCCTGGACAGGTTCCGGTGTCAACTATTATGTCGAAGTTTCCAACAGCCCCGACTTTGCCACCGTGGCCTCCTCCGTCACCGTCAACAGCACCTCCACCACCATCACCGGACTCAGCGACTACTCCTGCTACTACTTCCGTGTGCGCACCGTGTGCGACGCGGAGAACAGCCTCTGGAGCAATGTCGCCAGCGCCATCACCCTGATGGATTGCGGCACTGGCTTTGAGCAGGCCATCGACACCCTGACCTACGGAACCTCCACGTCGTACAGCTATGTTGTCAATGGTTACAGCACCTACCTCAATGGTACCTCGTGGCATATCTACTCGCCTGCCGACCTTGCCGGACTGGGCATTGTCGACACCGTCAACATGATTCGCGGCCTCTCGCTCGAAACCGGCACAACAAGCAACTCGCCCATCCCCTTCCGCATCTACATGGGCCACACAGCCCTCAACGAGTGGGGCTCGGCCACTAGCGCCACCAGCACCACCGGTCTCAACGACACCATCCCCGTCAGCGACCTCCAGCTTGTCTACGACGGTTCCATGGTCTTCGCGGAGAACAGATGGAACGAGATACCGCTCACCATCCCCTTCAACTACTACGGCGACAGCAACCTCGTGGTGGTCTTTGTGCGCGACAGTGCCATCAGCGGTACCACCTACTTCAAGTATGGCACCACCACCAGCTACACCACCGCATACAAATACACCAGCTCCACCAGCTCCTACTCCTATCGTTCCAAGAACCAGGCCAACATGGTGTTCAATGTTTGTAAGGGTGTTCCCTCCTGCCTGCGTCCTGCCGATGTGACTTTGACCACAATCGAGGCCGACAGCATTGGCCTCAGCTGGACGGGCTCCGCCAATAGCTACACGGTCGTTGTCAGCACCACGCCTGTCAACCCCGACGACGTTGCCAACGCCTATACCACCACCACGAACAGCATTGGTATTGGCGGTCTCGACGCTGCCACCACCTATTACTACTACATTCGCTCCAACTGCGGCGCCGACCACAGCCTCTGGACCCGCAAGGACAGTGTCACCACGCCTTGCGCCGCTGTCGCCCTGCCTTATGTCGAGCAGTTCGACTACTACCCCGCCGGTACCACAGCCGCTGCAGGTCAGACCATCAACCCCTGCTGGACCAAAGGCACTTCCAGCACCACCGACTATCCCTATGTCTCCACCTCCTATAGCAACTCGGCCAACAATGCATTCTACTTCTACGGCACCTCCACCACCTATTCCTATGCCGCCATGCCCCGCATGTCCGACTCCATCCACAACCTCGTGCTCACCTTCATGGCCCTCAAGACCTCGGCCAACTACGGCCATGTCCAGGTGGGTGTCATGACCGATGCCACCGACATTGCCACCTTCACCCCCGTGGCCACCGTCGATGTCAACGAGCTCTACACCTGGGAAGGCTTCGAGGTGAACTTCTCTTCCTACACAGGCTCCGAGGGCTTTATCGCCTTCCGTACGCCCGAACTCTCGGCCATCAACGCTTTCTACCTCGACGACATCACCGTCGACCATGTCCCCAGCTGTGCACATCCCGAGGCCGTCACGGTCTCCGGCATCACCAGCTCGTCGGCCATCGTCCGCTGGACCGATCCTGCCAACGTCACCAACCACGAGATTGAATACGGCGAGCGCGGCTTCGCCCTCGGCGAAGGCACACGCCTGAGCGTGGCTGCCGACAGTGTGGTCCTCGCGGGTCTCGCCACTGGTACACGCTACGAGGTCTATGTGCGCTCCTTCTGCTCCGCCAGCGACGTCAGCCCCTGGACCCTCCCCGTGCGCTTCAACACCAGCTGCGGTCCTATGCAGCTGCCCATCGTCACCGGTTGGGAAGGCGAGCAGACGGGTTCCTCCGCCGACTTGCCCCTCTGCTGGAACCGCTTCAACAACGCCTCCGGCACCACCAACTACTATCCCTACGTCTCCACGACCAATACCCACACGGGCAACCGTTCGCTCTACTTCTACTTCACCACTACCTCCACCTACGCCGACGACGAGGCCTTCATCTCGCCCGAGATTGACACCGCCACCACTCCCGCCAACACCATCGAGGTGGGATTCTGGGCCAAGAGCACCGTGAACGGACGCACCCTGCGTGTAGGCATGGTCTCGGGTGTCAACAACATGAGCACCTTCACACCTTTTGCCACCGTCACCCTCAGCACCGAATACCAATTCTTCGTTGTCGACGGCAGCAGCTACACCGGCACTGGCAACCGCGTGGCCTTCCGTGCTATCAAGGACACCACCAGCAGCTACTCCATCTACCTCGACGACATCCGCATCGACCGCATCTCGCCCTGCCCGCGTGCCACCGACCTCACGGCCTCCAATGCCGACGCCACCTCGGTCGACCTCGGCTGGACCGAGAACGGCGGCAACACCTCGTGGGTGGTCGAGTACCGCCCCGTGGGCAGCACCAGCGTGCAGACCGTCAGCGCCACCGCCAACCCCTTCCACCTAACGGGGCTCACCCCCGGCACCGTCTATGAGTTCCGCGTGGCTCCTGTCTGTGCCGACGGCACCACCGCCGAGTACAACTACGAGCCCTTCCTCTTCAACACCGCCCTCAACCCCGCCACGATGCCCTACAGCTACGACTTCGAGGATGCCACTGAGTGGCAGAACTGGCAGACCGCCAGCAACAACGCCACCAACTGGGTGCGCGGCACCCTGGCCACCGGCAACAGCACCCATGCTGCCTTCCTCAGCGCCGATGGCGGCCAGTCCTACTCCTGGACGCCTAATGTAGTAACCAATGCCGCCCTCTATCGCGACATTGACTTCGGCACCGACACGGGCAGCATCACCGTCGACTTCTCCGCCATCGAAGGCGGCCGCACCGACGGCAACTGGGACGGCATCACGGTCCTCCTGGTCGACCCCGTCACCTACGTGGTCAGCCAGAGCACTTACCTCGCCTCGCCCTGGGGCCATATCAGCTACGTCTACGCCCATGGCGACACCGTCTGGTCTCGCAAGTCGGTCACCTTCCATGGTGTCTCCGGTGTGCGCCGTCTGGCTTTCTGCCACTACAACAACACCCACACCGAGACCTACATCGACCTCCCCAGCGCCATCGACAGTGTCAACGTCACTTTCGCCCCCTGCGACGGCCCCTACAACCTGACCGTTAGCAACATCAGAGGCGACCGTGCCACCCTCGGATGGACTGGCGACGCCGCTGCCACCTACGTGGTCTACCACCGCGTGGCTGGCGCAGCCTCCTCCACCAATGTCTACGACACCGTCCAGGGCACCTCCTTCGTGCTCCGCGGCCTGGAGGGCAACACCAGCTACCACTGGGGTGTGCTGAAGGTCTGCGCCCTCGAAGGTCCTGTGGTCAGCGAGTGGTCCGAGCGCGGCAGCTTCACCACCACCATCTGCAACGGCGCCCTCATCGCCGCCATCGGCAGCGAGAGCTCCACCACCTCGGCCAACAATTCGCCTGTCAACAACTTCTACAAGTACACCCTCAGCCAGACCATCATCGACAGTGCTGAGATTGGCAGCGCCCGCAACATCACCAACCTTGCCTACTACTACAACTACAGCAGCCCCACCACCAAGAAGACCGACGTCACCATCTGGATCCAGCCTACCGCCAAGAGCGTCTTTGCCTCCAGCGCCGACGCCGTTGCCATCGACAGCACCGTGGCCGTCAAGGTCTACGAGGGTGCCCTCAACTGCTCGCAGGGTTGGAACTACTTCAACCTCAGCACCCCCTACAGCTACAACGGCCAAGGCAACCTGCTCGTCATTGTCGACGACAACAGTAACCAGTACGACGGAACGTCCTACCACTTCAAGACCGCTCCCGCCAACGGCTACAAGACCCTCGTCTACTACAGCGACACGCAGAATCCCGATGCGACCGATCCCACTTCTTTCACCGGCACCAAGACCTACCTCCAGACACGCGTTGTCATGCAGCTCATAGCCTGCGGCGCCTGCAACGATCCTGTCATTGACTCCACACAGATTGCCGAGACCGAAGCCACCGTCTACTTCTCCGGCAGCGACTCCTACGAGGTGGGCATCGTCGAAGGTAGCCTGTGGGCCGAGCCCGCCGAGCCTCTGCTCGTCGAAGACTCCGTCCACACCTTCACCGGCCTCACCGCCGCCACCACCTACACCATCGGTGTGCGCGCCTCATGTGGCAGCGATTGGGTCACCGAGACCTTCACCACCGACGAGCACCCCTGCTACACTCCCACCGCCCTCATCGTCAACGATGTGACGCTCACCAGCGCCACCCTCGGATGGACTCCCGGCGAGGCCGAGACCCAGTGGCAGCTCCACGTGTCCGGTACCAACTACGACGAGACCATCACCGTCAACACCAACCCCTACACCGTCACCGGCCTGACGCCCGCTGTGACCTACAGCTTCACCGTCAGCGCCGTCTGCTCCGAGACCCAGACCAGCGATCCCAGCGAGGCCGAGACCTTCACCACCGGCAGCTGCCAGCCCGTCAGCGGTGTCAACGTGAGCAATGTCACCACCAACAGCGCCCAGGTCAGCTGGACCGCTGTCCAGGGTGTCAACGGCTACGAGGTTGAGTACGGCGCCAGCGGCTTCAACCAGGGCGCCGGCACCACCGTGCAGGCCAGCACCAACAATGCAACCCTCACCGGTCTGACTGCCAACATGGCCTACGATGTCTATGTCCGCAGCGTGTGCGGCGAAGGCGTCTACAGCGCATGGAGCAGTGTCACATCCTTCACCACCGACGAGGGCGATGGCATCGACGACGTCAACTCCGCCGCCATTGCCCTCTACCCGAACCCGGCCACGACCACTGTCACCATCAGCGGTATCGAAGGCCAGGCCACGGTAACGGTTGTCGACATGAACGGCCGTGTGAGCGGAGAGTGGAGAGTGGAGAACGATGAAATCACCCTCGACCTCACAGGCTATGCCCAGGGCGCCTACTTCGTCCGCATCGTCGGCGAGCAGCAGAACGCCATCCGCAAGCTCATCGTGAAGTAACACTACATGGAGCGCCGGCGTCCCGCCGGCACCACCCCCAACCCCCGCACGCAACCCGTGCGGGGGTTTATTTTTTACCCCCCAAACGACCCCACCCGTAGAGACGCGGCATGCTGCGTCTCCTTAGCAACAACGTCAACCCTGGAGACGGGGCATGCCCCGTCTCTACATTAACTCTTAACTCATAACTCCTAACTCATAACTGCTACATAATTCGGTCCTTCTTATATCGTTCCTATATACTTCTCATATACTTCTTATATCACCTATATAAGAAGTATATGAGAAGTATATGAGAACGATATGAAAACGATATAAGAACAATATAAGAAATGCCGAATTATGTACCTCTCGGGTAGGTATCGGGTAGGGGTGGTGCACCCTGTGGGGCGGAGCTGTTGTTGATAACTTTTTTTTCGCTTTTGAATTTTAATTGTATTTTTGCGACGTGCCGAAGAATGTGTAAAAATGGACTAACGGATTGAATAATAAAAAAATATCGATAATTTTATACTAACTAAACAAACTCAATTTATGAAAAAACCATTTATTATTGCGGCCCTCATGGCACTGATGTTGCCACTGACGGCCGCTGCACAGCAGTCCCTGCCCATCAGCATGGACTTCGAGAACGGACTTGGAGACTGGACAGCCACCAGTGTCTGTTCGGTGAATGAAAGCGGCATGGGAATCAATACCGATGCCGCCAAAACCGGAAGCAACGGGTTCCGTTTCTCGTCGTATGATCAATGCTACGGCGGTTACGACCAGTATCTCGTCTCGCCTCAGCTTCAAGGCGCTGGCGGGGCGCAGATGACCTTCTGGTACAATCGCTCCAATTCTTCTACCGAGAGTTTCTCGGTGGGCTATTCCACCACTACCAGCGACCCTTCGGCCTTTACCTGGGGCGAAACGGTTTCTGTCTCTTCGTCGGGATGGACCGAGTATGAGTACCAGATTCCTGCCGGTGCCCTCTATGTCGCCATACACTACACTTCCAACTATTCCTATTACCTCTACATCGACGACATCTACATCGGCGCCCCTCCCACCTGCTTCCGTGTGAACTCCTTCGCCGCCACGCAGGCCACCGCCGACGAAATCACCCTTATCTGGACAGACACCGTCAACACCGCCACCTACACCATCTACAACATGGCCGACAACAGCGTTGTTGCCAGCGGCCTCAGCGGCAACACCTACACCGTCACCGGCCTCACCCCCAACACCTCCTACACCTTCGGCATCGAGGCCAACTGCTCCGCCACCGACGCCTCGCAGATGCTCCTCACCACCGCCCGCACCTCCTGTGTTATGATTCTCAGCAGCGAGATGCCCTACCACGAGAGCTTCTCCACCTGGACCACCGGCACCGGCAACCTCGACCCCTGCTGGAGCGACCTCAGCTACTACAGCACCTATCATCCCTATGCCTATGCCACCACCGGCCACAACGGTACCTCCGATACGGCCCTCTACTGCTATGCTGGCAGCAACTCCACACCCATGTTCGCCATCCTTCCCGCCATGGAGAATGTCTCAGGCATGATGGTCAGCTTCTTCGCCAAGGGCGCCACTTCCAACTTCAGCACCATTCAGGTGGGCTACATGACCAACCCCTCCGACTCCTCGACCTTCACGGCTGTCGCCTCCTGGCCCCTCATTTCCAGCAACTGGACCTACTACGAGGCCGTTCTCCCCACCGAGAACATGGACAATGTGAACAATGTGGCCTTCCGTTTGCACAACACCTATAGCGGCTATGGCATCTATATCGACGACATCGCCATCGCCCCGGCCCCTGCCTGCCCGCGTCCCGCTTCGCTGGCTATCCGCAACATCACCAGCAACAGCGCTGAGCTCGTCATTGCCGATTCGACCGCCAACAACAACTACACCGTCCAGGTCGCCGGCACCACCACCACTACTATCAACGCCACCGACACCGTCGTCAGCCTCACCGGCCTCACCGTCAACACCCCCTACACCGTCACTGTCGTCTCCAACTGCTCCGACGGCAACACCACTGTGCCCATCAGCACTTCCTTCCGCACCACCTGCGTGGCCATCGAAAACAGCGAGCTGCCCTATGTCATGAACTTCGACAGCCTGCCCACCGGTGCCGTGACGGCCGACAATCTCAGTTGCTGGACTGTGAACTCCAGTTACTCCAGCTATCCTACCATCAGCTCTTATCAGAGCCATAGCGGCAACGCCTTGCAGCTTTATGGGTATACCATCCAGACCGTGGCCATGCCTGCCTTCGAGGACGACCTGAGCACCCTGCAGCTCTCCTTCTGGCACAAAGCATATACCAGCTGGAACTCCAGCACTCCTTCCGCCTGGGTGGAAGTGGGTGTCATGAGCAACCCCTCCGATCCCTCCACCTTCACCCTCGTGCAGTCCTGCCAGCCCGAAAATAGCGACTGGACCCAGTTCGAGGTCTCCTTCGCTGGCCACACCACCGGCCACATCGCCTTCCGTTATGCCGGCACTGCCAGCAGCAACATCTACATCGACGACATCACCGTCCAGGAGCTCCCCTCCTGCGTGCGTCCCTCCAGCGTGGAAGTCAGTGGCCTGACCGCCACCGAGGCCACCCTCACCATCAACGATGCCAACAACATCGGCGCCTACACCGTGGTCATCAACGATGGCGACAGCGCCACTGTCTACACCAACACGCTCTACATCGACACTCTGCGTGCCAACACTGAATACACCGTGCGCGTGCGTACCCTTTGCAACGATGGCAACCCCACCGAGAGCTTCACCACCGTCACCTTCCGCACCTCCTGTGCTGCCATGAGTATCCCCTACACCGCCGACTTCGAGAACGATGCCACCGGCGCCACTCCTGGCTGCTGGACCAACCTCGGCGGCACCACCAACGTGGTCAGCGGCAGCTCCACCGCCCATGCGGGTTCCAAGTACCTCGACTTCCGCGGCACCAACCGCAATATGATCGCTCTGCCCCAGTTCGCCGAGGTGGTCAGCAGCCTGCAGGTTCATTTCTGGACCCGTCCCGAGAATTTCACCAACAGCAGCTGCGGTACCCTCCATGTGGGCTATGTGACCGACCTGGCCGACACCACCACCTTCGTCAGCCTGGCCTCCTACGCCTACAATGAGTTCTCGGCCTGGGACGAGAAGGAAGTTGCCATGACCGGCGCCCCTGACGGTGCCTCTATCGCCTTCCTCCAGCGCGACTGCGCCACCAACTACTATTGGTATATCGACGATGTCACCGTCGAACCCATCCCCTCCTGCGCCCGTCCTGCCGGTGTCAGCGTGAGCGACATCACCATCGATGGCGCCACCGTCACCGTCACCGACCCCGCCGAGGCCAACAGCTACTACTACGTCCTCGCCCAGGATGGCGTTGGCGACGTGGACAGCAACGTTGTCTACTCCACATCCTTCGACCTCGCCAACCTGCTCTCCAACACCAACTACACCGTCAGCGTGGCCACCTATTGCGGCGACGACACCACGGCCTTCGTCAGCACCTCCTTCCGCACCGCTTGCGCTGCCATCACCGCCGACCAGCTGCCCTGGAACGAGAGCTTCGAGACCTATCCCGCCGCCAACGGCATCATCCCCTGCTGGAACTACGTAGGCTCCAATGCCAACAGCATGTCTATCGTTGCCACCCGTGCCCACGAGGGTTCCAAATCCTACCGCTTCAGCGGCTCTGCCACCACTCCCCACATCCTGATTCTTCCCGAGTTTGAGGACGGCATCAGCAACCTGATGCTCAGCTTCTGGTTTGTGGCCGAGAACATCGCCAGCTCCGGCGACCTCCTTGTTGGCTACTTTGTCCAGGACGACTCCTCCTTCACCGTTGTCGACACCTTCCACGCCGCCGACTATACCACCATGGGCGACGCCGAGGTCACCTTCGCCGACGCCCCTGCCGGTGCCCGCATCGCCATCGCCCAGCAGCAGGCCTCTTCCGCCAACTACTGGTGGTGGATCGACGACCTCACCGTCAGCACCGCCACCGCCTGCGTGCGTCCCAATGATGTAGTGGTGCGCAATGTCGCCACCACCACCGCCGACCTCTGGATCGACGACGAGACCCAGGTGAACAACTACGGCATCGCCGTTCTCAACGGCAGCGACACCGTGCAGTACCTCACCGCTACCGACACCGTCGCCTCGCTCACCAACCTCCTCCCCGGCACGCAGTACACGGTCAGCGTCCGCTCCCTCTGCGCCACCGGCGACTCCACCTCCTCCGTCAGCGCCTCCTTCGTCACCGAGTGTGTGAACATCGCCACCCTGCCCTGGACCGAGGGCTTCGAGGCCTGGACCACCGGCGCCAACAGCTTCAACCCCTGCTGGAACCGCTTCTACCAGAGCTACGGCAGCACCAACACCAGCTACCCCTATGTCGCCAACGGCGGCAACGACGGCAGCACCAACGCCATGCTCTTCCACTCCACCTACGACGCGAATGAATACTCCGGAGCCACCTACCTCTACTCCGTCGCTCACCTGCCCGTCTTCGACGCTGCCCTCAGCGGCCTCACGATGACCTTCTCCTACAAGGCCGACGATCCTGAGTACACCGAACTCTACGTGGGCGTCAGCAGCTCCACCGCCGACACTTCCACCTTCACCCGCCTGCTCACCGTCACCCCTGCCGACAACCAGTGGCACGAGTACGACCTCGACTTCACCGCCTACACCGGCACGGGCAACCGTATCACCTTCGTCCAGAGGAATGTCGACGGCGAGGAGGAATATGACTACGATTACGGCGAAACCACCACCTACAGCAGCAGCAACGGCTACCTCGACGACATCACCGTCGACGCCATCGGCACCTGTGTGCGTCCCGCCACCCTCGTGGTCTCCGACATCGACGACTCCCACGCCACCCTCACCTGGACCGACCCCAACGGCACCGGCGACTACGTGGTCGTCTGCTCCAACGGCGACTCCGTCACCGTTCCCGGCGCCCTGACCTACACCTTCTCCAACCTCGCTTCCGGCATCGACTACACCGTGGGTGTGCGCCGCCTTTGCAACGCTGAGCTCACCCCTGCCCGCACCGCCACCTTCCGCACCCTTGCCACTCCCGTCACCTCGCTGCCCTACACCACCGGCTTCGAGACCGGCGACGACCTGCAATGGGACTATGTCCAGGCCTCCGGCAACCAGTGGACCATCGGCTCCGCCGCCGCCAGCACCGGCAGCAACAGCCTCTATGTCTCCAACGACGGCGGTGCCAGCCGCAGCTACAACGGCAACGGCAACTCCGTGGTCTACGCTTCCCGCCTCTTCCGTCTCGCCGCCGGCGAGTACAGCGTCTCCTTCGACTGGAGTGCCCAGGGCGAGAGCAACTACGACTTCCTCCGTGTCTTCGCCATGCCCGACAGCCTGACCCTCACGGCCAACGTCTTCGGCTCCGCTAACGTCACCACGGGTGTTCCCGCCGGCTGGCAGGATGTCGTAGGCGGCAAACTCAACCTCGACACCACCTGGAGCCAGGCCAACGGCACCTTCGCCGTCGCCGACAGCGGCCTCTACAAGCTCGTCTTCATGTGGCGCAACGACAACAGCACCATCGGCAACCCCGCCGCCGCCATCGACAACCTCACCGTCGAGGCCCTCAGCTGCCCCACGCCGACCAACCTGACGCTCGACACCGTCAGCGCCAACAGCTTCACCATCAGCTGGACCCCCATGGGCTCTGAGACCTCCTGGGCCGTCAGCATCAACAGCGGCGCCTGGCAGACCGTCGCCGATTCCTCCTACACCGCCACTGCCCTCACTTCCAACACTGACTACACCTACGCCGTCCGCGCCATCTGCGGCGCCGGCGACAGCAGCTTCGCCATCGCCGGCACCGTCCGCACTGAGTGCGGCACCATCGGCTACGCCGACCTGCCCTGGAGCGAGGACTTCAACTCCCTCGGCACCAATATGAACGACCTCACCTGCTGGAACCGCTATGCCGGCCTCTACCAGGGTGACTCCACCGCCCTCACCGATGCCACCGGCGGCTGGGGCACCTCCCTCACCGCCATCGACGGCACACGCCACGTCAAGCTCAACATCTACGGCACCAACGTACGCTACTGGCTCGTGACCCCGACCTTCGACATCGTCGCTCCCGTCAACCTGGCCTTCGATTACGCCCTCACGGCCTTCGGCAACGCCAACCCCATCTCCGAGGCCGGCAACGACGACCGCTTCATGGTCCTCGTCACCACCGACGACGGCGCCTCCTGGACCCCCATCGCCACTTGGGACTCCACCGCCAACGCCTTTGCCAGCATCCCCGCCACCACCTCGCGCGACACCCTCTCGCTCGCTGCCTTCGTGGGCCAACAGGTGCGCATAGCCTTCTACGGTGAGAGCACCGTCTCCGGCGGCGACAACGACCTCCACATCGACAACATCGCCATCTTCGCCGACACCAATGCTCCGCAGCCCGAGATGTACACCGTCAGCGCCGCCAGCGCCGACGCCGTCATGGGCAGCGCCACCGTCAGCGCCACCCGTGTGGCCGCCGGCACCAGCGTCACCGCCACCGCCACGGCCAACAGCGGCTACCACTTCGTCAACTGGACCGCCGCCGGCACCGTCGTCTCCACCGCCAACCCCTACACCTTCACCGTCAGCGCCGACATCGCCCTCACGGCCAACTTCGAAGCCGACGGCACTGAGCCCGAGGAGTGCGTCGACCCGACCGACGTCGCCGCCAGCGACATCACCTCCACCTCCGCCACCATCTCCTGGACGGCCGGCGGCAGCGAGACCCGCTGGGCCATCAACTGGGGCACCGGCGCCGACACCACCGCCAACAACCCCTACACCCTCACCGGCCTCGAGCCCAACACCACCTACTACGTCAAAGTGAAAGCCCTCTGCGCCGACGGCAACGAGAGCGGCTGGAGCTCCCCCGCCACCTTCACCACCGCCACCGTGGGCATCGACGATGTCGACGCCGCAGCCATCAGCCTCTACCCCAACCCCGCCACCACCACTGTCACCATCAGCGGCATCAGCGGCCAGGCCACGGTGACGGTTGTTGACATGAACGGCCGCGAGGTCCACACTCAAGCAATCAAACATTCAAGCAATCAAACAATCACCCTTGACCTCACGGGCTACGCCCAGGGCGCCTACTTCGTCCGCATCGTCGGCGAGCAGCAGAGCGCCGTCCGCAAGCTCATCGTGAAGTAACACTACATGGACCGCCGGCGTCCCGCCGGCAAAAAAAACTGGACCGCCGGCGTCCCGCCGGCACCACCCCAACCCCCGCAAGGCTCACGCCTTGCGGGGGTTTATTTTTTTTTACCCCTACCCGTAGAGACGCGGCATGCCGCGTCTCCTTAGCAACAACGCCAACCCGGGAGACGCGGCATGCCTACC
>Ga0326511_10001331_pt1 | contig 20622 bp, 41 predicted proteins | sample 0_2496_0518_D_FD_203701 | JGI IMG/M metagenome (GOLD analysis project Ga0326511, IMG submission 203701) | Bovine rumen microbial communities from UC Davis, California, United States - 0_2496_0518 | ecosystem: Host-associated > Mammals > Digestive system > Stomach > Rumen | place: USA... | reverse complement strand
TGGTAATATGAATAATTTTTAGTCACCTCTGATGAATGACGTGTTTAATCAGATACAACAGAATAGCGGAAACCCTCAAGCTGCATTTTATAATTACGCATAGCAGATGGGTATCGACCCGAATGAAATTATGTCTATGCTTCAAGGAAAGTGAAAAATGAATGGATATAAATACTTTTAAACGAAATTGGGCTTTGCATTACATTTAGCCAGAATATTTGTATCTCCCTGGTAATCAGGGAGATATTTGGGGCTTTTTTACGAATGGCATTTACAAAGGAAAAAATGAAGATAACAACAGACATATTTCAACTGAAGTTATAGGAATCAAAAAGCCTCTTGTTTGTCTATTTGATAATTCTTCTATTGAAAATGTGATAAACTCTTTAGAGCCAACTGTTTATACTGACGAAGAAGACCCTTTTGTTCAAATAGCGGTAACGCCTTATAATGGTGGAGATTTTACTACAAGAACTTTAATATTTTAGAAAACAAAGGAAATAGATAATAAAAATTATACTTTAGAAGCATATTTTTAGCTTATTCCAGTTAATGTCGTTTATGGACGTTTTTCCAGAGATTCTTCTACTTATACAAAAAGGCTTAAAATTTTTTCAAGATCTTATGGCGATGTGATATTTCTTTAGCTTTTTTGTGAAGAAGATTCCTATATGATAGAAATGGCTTTTCCCTTTAGCATCTCGTCAGGAGATTTTGGGGATTTTCTCGACATCGTAGATTTTTCAAAAAACCTTGGTTTAACTCCAGATGATCCATATAGAGGGATGCGTGTCAGTCGAACTACATTTGTAAATAATGTATCTAAGGCACGTTGTAATAGCTCTGGACTATATACAGATATTGAAATTATTACTCGTGACAGATAGTATAAAAATCTTCCATATACTTATCAAGACACAATTAGAACTTTGACAAAAGGTGTCAGTTTCTATACTCCTAATATTGATAACTGTCCCACAAAGATTATTTTTTCTTAGGAAACAGACCCAATATTAAGAGAAAGTCTAAAATCTGTACTGGGAAAATATTTTTTCTTAGATATTTTTAAGAAGATTGGGGAAGATTAAATGAAGTATCTTTCAGAAGAAGGAATTTTTAATGTAAAAAGTAATTATTTAGGCATTGGAGTAATCAAAGATGCTCCTTCCTTTCTTTTTAATAGTTTTTAGGATTTTTATACGTCTGATACTTTTAAAGAGTGCTATTCTTATCAAGGAGATTATAAATTCGCAGCTTTTGGAATGGTTCGTAAAGCTTATACGCAGATTACAGAAGATGATTATAAAATATTTAATCTTAAAACATATTGTCTTAATAGAAATATATTTGAAGAATTTTTACCAATGAGAGATACTAATAATTCATCATTCGCAGCAATAAGAGGCGAGAGGATTATCGGATTACCTTCTCTCATTTTTAAAGATGAAAATTTTCCACTTTGGTTTTATCTTCCAAATCGTTTAGAAGATACTTATATTGGTCTTTATAATTTAAAATCAGATTTAGAAAATAATAAAATGAAGGAAATATTTTATAATTATGAGATTTCACAAAGAATGGAAAGACCTGTTCTGGGTACTGATTTTCTTTTACACAATGGAATCGCATTACAATATAATTCATATGATACTATAACATATAGTTTAAATGAAAAAAAAGAGATTGTAAAGATAGAAGAAAATACCCCTTATCAAGTTACAAGAGATATACTTCTTCCTGAACTTCGTATTTTAGAAGTAGGTAATAAACAATCCCTTTTTCATCTCTTCGGTCCAATACACCGAGCTTCGCAAACTCTTACACCCACAGATGAGGATCGTGCGTCACTTATATCTTTATATAGTTTTAATTGGTAGTAAATAAATTAAAAGCGGAAAGAATAATTCTTTCCGCTTTTAATTATTCATCAAAATTGTATACTGCATGAATAGGAATCCGCATTTCCGCAGAAACCTTATCAACTACAAGCACCCCATCACTTGGATAATGCGCCCGTATCCACTCACACGCAGGCTTTGTTATTTCTTTTAAATCTCCATATGTCTTTGGATCTGCATTATAAATATGATTCGCACAACTTGCAGGGTCTTTGTCAGTTCTAAATCTACATACATAACTATGTATACAATTGCCACAAGTGCGCCAATCTTCTTTTTGATACGTTGTCATTTTATATCACTCCCACTCACATGGTATCTCAAAAAGTATTTTATTCGTCCCGATATCTACACCTTTAATGGGGGTCGAGAGTATATTCATCCTTATATTCAGTCTTAGCAATGCTGCCAATACCCTTACCGTTATGCCATTCTCTTACAACAGAGTCATCAATAAGATTTATCATTTTTATTTTTCACTTTTCTTTTCAGGCGGTTCAGGCAAAGGCATCCAATGGGTAACTTCTCTAAACCTCACATTGACATAAGTGTAATAATTATCAACCCACTTTATACCATCAATTGTATCTTCACACCAAGTAACCATTGTGTGTAGTCCATCCGTAACAAGCACTTCCGTTCCTGTTTCAGGCAGTCTGTCCTTTACACTTATCCATGTGGTCTGCGCTTTTAGTTTGTTGTAGAAGGCTTTATCCACGGTCATAGTATCATCGTACATCTTCATCATCCTCACTTTCAGGCGGTTCAGGCAGCGGCATCCAGTGGGTAACTCCATCATAAAGCCACTCATCTTTGCCTATTAGGCGGTTTATATAGAAAGTTTCGTAAAAAGGATTACTACTGTATGTCAAAACATTCTCATCCTCATTAGGTAGTCTATCTTTGACAGAAATCCATTTGCTCATTTTACGTTGCTCTTCTTAAAGTGTTTCAGATATAATCTTATAATCAATATCTTACAGCTTCTTCTCTATTGATAAAGAAATGTATGCCTGTCGCACACTCGTTGAATCTATTATTGTCGAAATCTTCAACGTTAACCGTTTCTCCTTTGCGATAAATAAAAGTCTTATCATATAGGCTGTATGCTATATCAGTTTTCTCGATATCCAGAATCATGGTTTTCAAGAATGATGGCAAGCTCTTCTTTAGTAATAGTTTTCATATTTAGCACCTCAAATCTTAACAAACATTGATAATTTTATTTGTTATATTTTTTCCATTCCTCATCAAGTTCAAAATCATCATATGAAGAATAACTAAATCTCTCATAAAGCATTGATTCATGAGCCATATTCTGTTCGGGCTTTACAAGACTAATAAAACGCCACCATTCTGCACCATCATATTCTTCTCTAACAATAATAAAATCTTTTCCTATGCCTTTCAATGCACTATTAATGACCTGAGAGCCGTATCCATCATCATAATCAAGACCATCTGTAAGATTCAAAAGGTTAAGAAACTGCTCGACAGTTATATAATACTTTTCATTTGTAAAATATTCTATATCTTTAAGAGTTTTTCCATGCTGAGACAAAACTTCTATGGTTTCTTCCTTAAGATTTCTCATATTTTTAATTCCTTTCTTTTTTATTTTCTATAAATATTATATCATATTTTATAATAAAAATCAACTAAAAAAGACCTCTAAAAAGAGGTCTTTTCTTTTAGCAATAAAAAAGAGAAGGAGAGTCTGGCGACCATTCTCTACCTATTTTCTCAATAGAAGTAATATTGCCATTAAAGTAATCAATAGCAGTAAGAGTTCCCCAATTAGTAACTTTATGCGGCAGCTGCGATGTATCAACGATAAATTCTAAAACGTTGGTACAATCTTCTCTCCGAATAAAATTCCAACAGTATCTGCCATATTTAGTATCTGTATCTGAGGAGTCTTTACAATCGCCGAGCATTACATAAAAAGAAGAACCATTATCAAGAGTTACTTCATATGTTGTACCTATTTCGGTTCCATAGTATTCTGCAAGAGCAACAAGATAATAGATATTGCCAATCTCATCTTCATAATAACGGATGCCTTCTTTCGAAGTCTTGCAACATCTTTCAAGTTTATATTGATTACTATCGGTATTAGTTATTGCTGTATAATCCATGTACAGATGAACATCTGTATTATCTGGAACTTCAAGTGCGGCGACCGGAGTGGTGAGGACTGCCGCACTTATAAGCATAGCAGCAATAACATTTTTAATCTTCATTGGACTAATTCTCCTTTTGCTTTTTATTTGTTGAAGAACAAAAAGAAATACATAAGCCCCACTGTTCATGGGGCTATATGTTTATCAAGGTTATATAACCTTGGCATGGTTTCGAGGGAGGGATTCGAACCCTCGATAGCCTGTTTTAGAGACAGGAACCTTACCGCTTGGCGACCTCGAAATATCATGGTTGGTTTTTGCGGCGCGAATTGAACGCACATTCTCAGAGCCAAAATCTGATGTTCTACCTTTGAACTACGCAAAAATATTTTTCATTTTCTATATTTATTATAACATATTTTTAAAAAAGAGTCAAGAAGTTTTTAGAACACTGTTAATATTCTAAAAACTTCTATATAAATTAATTAAAAAAGTTCGGGGTAACAATCTGCAAGATAATCATAGAGAGCTTCCCATGAGTCAATATTCCAATGCTTTTCTACGCCATCCTTGTCCTCACTTACATCTGTCATATTTTTCCTTGAACCAAATTCTGTTTCAAAAATAAACCAATTTATCCAATCTGCGGCAGACTCTCCCGCGAGCGCCGTAAGAGTATGGTCAAGGAATTCAAGATAGGGAGAGTTTATCTCAACAATGAAATCGCCAAGATTAATACTCTCAACCTACTTACAATATGCTTCTGACTTATCATATAATGCCTGATATTCCTTGCCAATAGCGCAAAACTGTTCTTTCGTTATTTCTATCTTCATATTACTATTCTCCTGTAATAACGAGCATCTTAAACTTACTACCATCTGACTGCGGCTTTACTTCTGTCTTTGCGGAAGAAGCAGAAATTCGAGTTCCGTTCATCTTAATGACAACCTCCGCATTTGCAGGAAGATTTGCGATTATCTTCTTAAGCTCTCCGACCTTCATTTTATTACTCACCCCACATCTTCTCCTTATATTCGTCCAGTTTATCAAGAAAAGTCGTTTCCTCCCAATAGAAAGGGTCTCCATATTCAGACAAAAAATTCACAATAAACTGCCCGAAACGCCAATCGGGACAATAAGTCTTATGAAAATCTTTTAGGGCATCGTAAAAAACATCAAGCCTATTAGGATCTCTCATTATTATTCTGCCTCCCTACTGTATTCTGTGACAAGTTCAAAAGTGCCTGCAAATTCTACCTTAATGTCGATAATAGTATAATCATAATACCAATCCTCAAGTGTGTCTATCGCGTGCTCTTCGTCTTCTGCAATAACCTGTCCTTTTGCGTATGTACGATGATTTCTTTCATTAAAGAAAAACACAGAATATTCATATATAGCTAATTCATTCATTATTTTATTTCCTTTCTTATTTTCTATATATATTATATCATAAATTTTTTACTTTTTCAAGCGGATATCCTCTATCTGCTTTTCAATTCTTTCATCCTTGTCATTTTCTATCTTTTCTGAAAGAATAAAAATTCCGAAAAAGATAAGAATAATAAGGATAATCAATATAACAATAAAAATTTTCATTTTCATTAGCACCTTTCTGTAACATAGCCACACTCCACAGGAAATCTTTCTGCGGGGTCAATTGCATGACAGCTTTCAAACACAACATTTGTTATATTTGGATAGTTTGAATAATGATGAATTACTTCTACCCGCGCATCTGAAAAATTGTCTGCATAAACAAACCCGTAAGCTCTGATGCGGTAGTCAGGAGTACCCTCATAACAATAAGTTATTTCATAAAACCAAGGAGTTTTCATATTTTTTCAATTCCTTTCTTTTTCATTTTCTATAAAAATTATAACATATTTTTAAATAAAAATCAATTAAAATATCTTCCGAATTTTTTAAAATATAATAGAGGTGATTTATATGAGAAAAACTAAAACAGAATTTAGCAAGAAATGGCTCATTGGTTGCATTGTTGTTTCTATTGTCTATACAACTTTAAGTTATATTTTAGCTTTCTGTGGTAAAGATACCGTTGAAAATTTATCAATAGAAATAATCCAAACTTTGTGGGGAACCTCCGCAATTTCATTTGTTTTCTATTGTGGATAGAATGGAATAAGAGCGTTCACAGGAAGTAAATGGGGCGTTCCAACAGAAGAGAATCAAGAGATAACTTATGAGAACAAAAGAGGGGATTAACTCCCCTCTTTTTTATTTATCTTAAAATAGTTAAAGAATGAAGAATATCCTAATTTTGAAATATTGGGGCAGCCGCTTTTCGTTTCATCTCCCCACCACTTTTTTGAAGCCTCTCTTGTATCTACATGAGTAGCAGTAGCAGAAATATAGCCAATTCCATATACATTACCCATTTGTTCAAGAGTGCAACAAACTATTGCGGCAGGTATAACTTTTTTATTTTTGTCATAACATACAATATCTGCGGCTCTTCCTAAAGTATGTTGTCCCTTTCCATCGCCACCAACAGCTAAGTCATGTGTGGAGGTGCGGTATCCGCTTGTCACAATGATAGAAGAACAATCTAATGCAGCATATAAAGCCTCTAAAATTCTGATAAGTTTACTATGAATTTTTACCTCTCCGCAATCAGGAGAAAGAAATTCTTTAACTTGAAAATGATTAGAGAGTCTCTTATTTCCTGCGGCGTTCATCTTTGTAACATTTTTAAAAGTTGTAATAACATTCTTTTCTTTTGGAGTATAAAATACAACAGAAGAAGGAATATAATCTTCGTAAGAAGTATTTATTGGCTCTTGCGCGGGAGTATTAACTTTTTCAGTAATTTGAGTATTATTTAACCCTGCTTTTCTTATAATAGAAGGAAAATCTTTGTAGCAATAATTTGTATCTACATCAGCTTTTCCATTCCCTACGCCCGCATTTTTACCTTTCCATGAATACTGCCAAATATCACATGATATATCAGGCTTTCTACTGATGTTTGCGCACCAAATAGTATATCTTTTTCTAAAAGAATCTGATAATTTTGATAACAGGCTTTCAAAAGAGTAAATACCAACGAACCATTTTCTATCTTCAAAATATCTTAAGAAGGTTTGAATAATGGATTCTAACTTTCCCTGTGACAAGTTGGCTTGCGCGTCTGTTTCAATATCTAAATAAAAGGGATATTCAAAGGTCTTATCTTTTATTAATTCATAAGCCTTTTTTGCTTCTGCTAATGCGGCAGCCTCTGTGGTGGCATACATATAGTAGTACGCTCCAATGGGGATACCCGCCGCCTTAGCATTTGCATAATTTTTTTCAAAATAAGAATCTGGATAAGTTTTACCAGTTGCGATTCTAATCATCGCAAAATCTGTATTTACTTTTGTCCAATTTATATTTCCCTGATAGAGAGAAACGTCAATTCCATATAAAACAGACATATTTTCACCCTCAATCAAGATGTTTCATCTGTAATAAGAACATCTAAAACGGTTGATAAATTATCTATCGGCAGTACATTCTTTACAGCGTAAGTATCAAGCAATTTTAAATACTCTTCTTCAAGAACATTCATATCATCTGTCTCAAAAATGCTTGTGGTTGTAATAACAGAACCATCATCTGGGTCTATTGTTGAGGTAGTTTTCTTATAAAAAGTGTAAACATCTGACGGAAATCCTGTTTTAGTTAATAATATTCTATACATAAAGGCACCTCCAGTGATTATGTTTTATGCAGATACTATTAAAGTATCTGCATAAAACATATTAGAAAGTATCAATAACGAAGTCAATAATTAAATCGCCCGAATAAGGAGTATCTCCTACACAAGATACCCAAGCAATATAATCATCACCTTGCTTTGAAAGACGATTAATTTGACAAACTTGGGTTGATGTTGAATCTTTTAAGACAAGCATAGAAATTATATTGTTGTTATCATTAAATGCGGAATTTATAACAGCATCATATATCTCTGAAAGACCTTGAGGAGAACCAAGATTAATAGAAGTTGCTTCTGTATTTGAAAGAGTCATTATCTCAAAATGTCTCCTATAATGAACGAGCTATCTACCATCATAATAAGTTCTTCCGTAATAGAAGGCATTGATAGAAGCAGAAGGCGTGGGACGAGTGATGGTCGATAAAGCCGCATATATAGCTCTGCTTGATACAGGATTTGGGCTTGAAGAAGTAATAACATCATCTATAATACCAATACCCTCGTTATCATCAGTAAATACAATATCTCCATTCTCATATTTAGCTTTTTCTTCTGCGGAAAGAGCTTCCCATTCAACAGAAGTTCCTACAAAGTGCGGAGTCCCCTCATCTGTTTCACCAATGTTTAAATATTGACGAACGCCGCTGACTTCCGCAACAACATACATTTCATAGATGCCGCTTGCATCTTCATCAATGAGGTATATAACATTATCTTCTGCGTCTACAATAGGAGGAAGTTCTGTAACGACTTCCATTCTTATATGTTCACTATTGTCAAATAAAGATTTCAATTCGGTAATTGCATTTTGTACCGTAACAGAAGTTAAACTAGAAGTAGTGTTATCATAAGAAACATTTCCCGCAATAGTAGAAGAACCGCCATATGTGATACCATTTCTTATAATCTTTCCCATGTTTTACTCCCTCCTTTACGATTAAAATTTTTTATCAGAGTTTTCTCTAACATTGTTTATTGAAAAATGTTTTAAATAGATTATTTAAACTATCCCGAAAAAAATTTTTAGTAGGACTTATTAAGAAGAAAATTGTATCATTTAAATTGATGCAATGATAGCGATTATGACATTAGTGTCCATTACTATCACCGCATTTCATCTGTCGGTTCTTCTGTCTGCTGTATGTTAGCGTTTGTTGTTGTGTTTGGAGACTTTTTCCTCAAGCTGCTCGATGCGGTAACTGATCAACTTGTTGTTGACCAGTATACCGCCCAGCTGCACCGCCACACTGCCTAACAGCGTGATGAGCGTGATCAGTATCTCCGTGTCCATCATGATCACTCCTGTATCGCCTGTATCTGGTTCGCATAGCTTGACCATGCCGTCTTGTATGCATCCACGCTCGCAGCAGGAACGTATATTGCCTGAAACTGGCTTGCAGGCGGGAGCGCACTTGTTCCCAGCGTAGGCGGTGTTGTTGCAAGAAGTGTAAGTGATGTAAGTGATTTACATCCTCTGAGTCCATAGTTGCCGATCGATGTTATCGTGCTGGGAAGTGTAAGTGGTTGCAAAGCTGTACACTCAGTGAAACTGCTCCTGCCAATACTTTTTACGCCCTCTGGTATGACCACGTCTGTCAATTTTTTTGAATTTTTGAATGCTTCGCTTCCAGTGCTGGTTACTGTGCTGGGTAAGATCACCGTTTTAAGCTCAGAATACGCCGTAAACACATTGTGATTGATCGATGTGATGCCTTCTTGTATCAATAGATCAGTCACACGGCTCTTTGTCCATCCACCCATTATCACCTTATCTGTACCGCTTATCACTAACTGCCCGCTCTTGTACAGCACCCATGTAGCATTTTTCCCGCACGTACCCTTAGCCAGATCATCATAGACCACATACGGTCCTGTCGCATACGCACTGCACCAGTCGTCCACGTCGTAGTAAGTTTCGTAGGTATTATCTATGGGGTTGCTGTAAGTGGTATTCCACCTTGTCGTTGTCACACTGATCTTATTGCTGGCATACGTCCAGCTCTTTACACGGATATACCCGCCTGAATTGATCCCGAAAGATGCCTATGTATGCACCTGATGAGGATAATCCGTCACGCTCTGCCCCGTCGCCTTGTCGATGATGTCGAGGTACGGCTGTACCGTCCATGACCCACTCTCAGGCTCGAACAGCTTACCCACGTCCACGGGAGCTACCGATTCGGGATTTGGCGACGGTGTAGCCATCAAGAACAGCCTCGGATAGTAGCTTGTCTCTGCCGTCGGCTCGATATGCATCTCGTCGCCCTCGACTGTGCTCACGTCTGCCAACGTCGCATCCGTCCTCGCATAGAAAGGTACGTTGACGGTGACGGAGCTATACCCATATGCCGATGTAGGCACGTACACGCCGTTCTGTGTTGCGGTCAGTGCATCACCTCCTCCCGGCACTTTAGGAAAATTTATGACCTCCCAACTGTAAGTGGGATCGCTTTCGCCATCGCTTACAGCCTCGTAGAACCACCCTCTTGTGTAGGTGCTGTTAGTAACGCCTATGTACTGTGCTATCTGTCCCACCATTGTCGCCGTGACAGTGGGCATAGTCGTGTACGGGGTTGGGATTGCTACGCTATTTACCTTGATGTCGCCGTTGACGTTCATTTCGGTGCTGTTGACTTCCACGATGTTGGAACGAGTGTTCGAATTACCGTTTCCGATATTAAAAAGGTCGCCTGCTGTGGGGGAGTTGTATCTGCCGAATGCTGCCATGGCGTTCTGATTAGCGTTTACATGTTCACCCATCGCAACACTTTCACTACCTGTTGCGTTTGAATAATTCCCTGCGGCAACCGCACCCCATGCTCTTGCTACTGTATTAAATCCCAAAGCAACCGACTGAGCACCATATGCTTGGCTATTCTGATTTGCCGAAAAACTATAATCGCCTGACGATATCCCGTTCCCAATAGCCACACTACGTGTGCCACCTGTTCCTCTATGTATAAGACTATATATCCCGTTACTGGTCACAGCATTGGTGCTTCCCGATGTAGGTGTAGTATCCATCAATGCTTTCCAACTATAAGTAGGAGGTTCTGCACCGTCAGAAACACACTTGTAGAAGAAACCATTCTTATAGTTATCATAATCATTTCCAACGTATTGGAATATTTTGTTTACATAATCTGCACTTGCTTCTGGGATGATATCTACTTGTATAGAAGATTCTCTTTCAAATTGAGAAATTCCTCCAACTTTATATAACTAACCATTTATATAGGTATTTACACTCATTATATCGCTCCTTATCTATTATTAACTTATTTTTAAACAAACTCCATGTCCAAGAGAAAAATAAGAGTTACCATCAATCATAAATTCTATGTTTCCACCTGGCGCATAATCAGGAGAACCGTCAATTGAATACAGCGGAGTTTGTACTCCTAATACAACTATATTACGGAGAATATACTTGTTACATAATCCCCTATTATCTGTATATAACTGAACTCCTGCGGACGTATTTGATAATCTTTTTACAGCAGCTTTTGCATCTGAAAGGATGCATAGCTCACCTGCAAGAGTAGCTGTGTCAGTATAAGGAGAAGTTACAACGAATAAATTTGATACGGAATTGTCGTCAACCGATTCTCCTTTAGTCTTAACAAAGAATATAGTATTGCCCCATGTTACGTTTGTTGTACAAATTCGTAAAATTTCTGTATCCCCAATAGTTGCAAAATCGAAAGAAACTTTTCCGTCTGTTGTGCTCTCTTTTATTTTTCTAATAGCTGCTGTTGAACGAGAAGAGCTGGAAGGGGGATAATAGTAAGTTTGATACAATGTGGGAACGAGAGAAGAAGAAGTTCCCCCCATCATATATTGCCATAGTAATTCATAATATGCTCCATCGTTAGCATAAGGTTTAAAAACAAAAGTATCATAATCACTTGAAGTTGTCCCTTCTGTTACTGTAATGTCAAACCATGAATTTAATCCTGCACTGGTATACCAAGCCTCTCGTTCTGCAGCATCCGCAATCGGAGTAAATTCGTGCCGTGTCCATGTAATTGCGCTCATGTTATTACCTCCTTAGGATATGGGAAAACCATAAACCCTATCAGTTACATACATTCTTGTGCTTTCAGCGATTATCCGTACATCACATTCGTCTATCTTTTTACTGTAAACAGTAGGATTGTTACCACTACTCGGAAACCAATGTTCCGTCTTTTCAACAGTGTTCCCATTGTATATGCCTACATACTCGCCTGTTGACTTATCATAGCATACTATCATAAACCTTGAATATACTGCGGGTGTGAACCATAACCAACTTGACACAAACGTTGAAAACAGTACGGAAGAAGAAACCGTTCCCGATGCACTCTGTATAAACTCACCTGTGGTTACATCAAATGTTCCTCTGCTATACTGTGTAACAGGTGACGATACATACTGTGGCAGTGTTTCGCCATCCTCATACACATACTCAAAGTATCGTTCATAGTTTGCCCTTGCTCCGACAGGAACAACAGCTATTGAAGATACGATTTTTTCATCTGCATCCCAGATGTATGGAGCGGAGGCAGAGTCGAAATGAATTTCGTTTCCGCTGAAAGCCTTTTGCGTAACGGCTTTGACATTAGCAGGGAATACAGAGGGCTTTGAGAAAAACTTCGAGTTCATGTATTTGATTGTATTAGGGAATGATACTGACGTAATACGCAATCCGCTGCCCCATTCGTCTTCAATACGGCGTGAGCCATTTGTCATAGCATCACAGTCAACAGCAATCGGGTTGTTCGGGATTGTGATAGAAGCAGTATAGTCATCAGACTCTTCGTCCCCCGAAGTATCAATAAGCACATCAATGAGCCTTGACTTATAAAAGCTGTACGCAATCACAGCACCCGTCCGCAGTGTTGTAGTGTCAATTATTTGTGTTATGTCATCATCACCAATAAGGACACGAACCGTGTGATATACAAGCCCCTGTTCCGTAGCTGTAATGGTTATCATGTTACTGTTATGTGGCAGATAGTACATACTGTCAGGATAGTCATAAACGCTTTGCACTCCTTTAAAAGAAAAAGCTTCACAGTTTGTACAACGCACCTCTTTAACTCCGTCCGCAACCACGGCAGATACGATGTTCAAGTTGTCAAGTTCGATTATAGCATTATCATCTGCATAAACCGTGAAACCGAGAGTTTCAGAGCCAAATACTTGGGGTAGTCTCCGTTTGCCGTCAGCATCCACCTCGATTTCTGTCCCGTCATCAAGGATAACAACATTGTCTGCTCCAATTGTGCCATAAAAAGTGTTTGTTACTATGAAGTGACTGCCTTGTATTGCATATCCCACAATTACTTCATCATCTACTTGACCAGGGAGGCTGAATCCTTCGCCGCCTAACATTGTGCTAAGGGCAGTTCCAATAATATCCATATTATATAACCTCCTCTACCGTATAACGAGGATTAGTTCGAGTGTTTCCAGTGCCGTCCGCAATAACAGTAACCTTCCAATCTTTATTGGTTACACTATCATGAACTACAATCTAAACTTCATTACTTGATATTTTTGTCATACTCTTATATGCGGCGGGATTAATCATCTAAACATTAGGAGTAATATCAACAAAACTATTTTCCATTCTCAATAGACGAGTTTCAAGGTCTGAAAAATCACCTTCCGCAATCGCATCTGTAATGAAATATTCTGTACCATTATTTTTTTCTGCGGGAGTTAGGGCATCATATTGCGTCTGTGTTAATTCCATATGTTCAGAAGGGCTACCAAATAAATGACCATTACGATAAATCATACCTTTGTCTTCAATAGGGTCATATACAAAATATTCAGAACCATTTGTTTTTTGTTCTGGTGTTAAAAGCTCATATTCCGCAGGTGTGCATTGAATATGAACTTTTGAGAACATTTCGTCTATTTCTTCTTTTGTATAATAATCTGTAAGGTCAGTAATATTGCCAAGCTCAATAATTTGCTGAACGCCGCCGACTTCTGCTAATATGAATTCTTCATAAACTCCATCATGGTTTGTATCAACTAAATAAAGTTTATTAGGTTCTGCAGTAGCGACAGTAGGTACAGTATCCTGCACTACTATTGTAAGACGTTCCATAGATTTTACGATGTCTAATATATAGTTATCATTTCCCATACAGAGCGCATAGGTTACTATATCCATAAAATCACTTCCTTCTTATTAGTTATGTGCGGCAAGCAGTACCCAGTCACTTTTATCTGTATTTAACATATATACAGTAGAGTTCTCAAGAATAAGAACTGCTGTACCTGGTGCATAAACTTCTTTATCTATATTTTCTAAATCGTCGGGGGTGTCCGCAACAAGAGTTGCTACATAGGGGGCAGTATTATTGCCGCCTTTGTCATAAACACTAAATCCCATGTTTTATTCCTCCTTTTAAAAATATTTTTCTAATTATAGATAAAAAAAATAGACTAACCATTATAATAGTTAGTCCAAACAATAGAAAATAAAAAATACTGGGGATATGCCCCAGTATCCAAAGCAGTTTATCTATCTGCTTTCCAATTATAACGCGCGCCTTTTTTCATTCTTTAACCCGCTGAAAATCAAGGAAAAAGATTGGGGGCTGACTTATTTTTTAGACCAGTCGCCGCAAGGTCTTGTTGCAACATTTTTAGTGCTTGTAAAAAGCAATGTTAAGAAGACGAGTTATCAAGATACTCCACTCTCCACAAGTTGTGCAGGACGCCTTTTGTTTTTGCGTTTCTTCTTCTATCTGGTTGCGGAGGATAGAATCGAACTACCATTCTTAGCTTATGAGGCTAAAATCCTACCATTAGAAGACTCCGCCATACTTTTAAATTACACACAAAATTAACCGCATAACTGGATTTTCACCCTACGAATAGGAATCTATTGCTACCAATTATTAAGCGACTGGCGAGACAAGTCTGAACTATAAGGAGCTACCTCATAGCTTCTTGCCCCACATCTTTCGATGCCAAAACCACGCGGGAATGTTGCCCGCAGCTTTCACCTATATCATTCAGAAAAATTATAATATCCTAAAAATGGTTATCATCATTGTCTTCCCGTCTTAGGCTACTCACGAGAAAATCTCTCCTTATACTTAGCGTTTCCGCTATCTCACGACGGATATGGTTGTTTGACTTTTCCATTAGTGGGTTAAGGTTGTCACGCCTTACCGTAATGGATGTTTCTTTCTTCTGGAAAGAACTTATTACCCATACGAAGAGCTTCTCACTCTATTGTCACAATAGTCCGCAAGCCCCTTAATACTCCCCTGTTGGAAAGCTAAAATAACCTCTCGATTATCTCACTCAGCCCTTTAAAAAGTATCCTTAATAAAGAACTTTGATTTATATACGGCAACTTCTCAGCACGTTGATAAGACGTTCTTCACTGAGTTAGTTATGCGGCTAATTTTATGTGTAATTTTCAAGTTTCTATAATAATTATAACATATTTTTTATTTTTTGTCAAATATGTTTTGGAGCGGCATAGGGAAATCGAATCCCTACTTTTTGCTTGGAAGGCAAACGTACTACCATTATACTAATGCCGCATAAGGGGTAGACTATTTATCGGGTTTTGGGGTCTACCAGCCCTTTAAGATAATGTAAAAACAATAAGAAAGGAATGAATCATCAAATAAGAAATTATTGGTCAGAAATGTTTGATATTTAACCAGACATTCCTGATAAAGCAGAATTTTTTTGTGCGGAGATTAATTCTGCAAAACCCCTTGAACATATTTAAGGTTATGTTGCCAACCCTTGGATGGTCCGCCCGGCGGAATTTGAATCCGCACTGGATGAATTTTAAGTTCATTGTCTCCTGCCGATTGGACTACGGGCGGTTAAAAGAAATTTAATATTTCATTTACCTCATATATTCTGCCCTCCGACGAGTTGAGAGGTTGCTCATTCGCAACATTTATACTAATTACGACTTTCGTCACCAGTTCTCTGGCGAAATATTAAATTCCCTTTTTATTTTCTATATATATTATATCATATTTTTTTATTTTTTCAAAAAGATTTTTACTCACGGTAATCATCATAGATTTCAATAACAGGAAGACCATTAAAAGTTTGTCCTGTATAAATAAGTTCTCCAAATGTTTTAGAAAGCCTATTCATATCTTCTATTGTCCAAAGCTCTATATGAACGACTTCAGGAACAAAGACATCTCCTGCTAATTTATGACGGTACTCATCTCGAACATACCATACAAAAGGTAAATCACTTAAATCATCAATGTATCCTTCACCAAGAGAAAAACCATTGCGAGTGGAATAAAGTACACAAGTCATTTTTTAATTCCTTTCTTTTCTCATTTTCTATAATAATTATAACATATTTTTTATTTTTTGTCAAATGTTTTTAGAAGCAGAGGGCAGGACTCGAACCTGCACGACCTTTTTCACAGGTCAGGTGAAACTTAAACTCACCCGCGACTGCCATTTCCGCCACCTCCGCATATTGGCAGCCTAACCCTCCCGACTCACACACTGCCTCACTGTCCCCTGTCTTGGAACACCATAAATTGCCGTAGACTTGACAGCTTCCATATTATTCGTCTTTCCGAATCGCCATTACGGTTTTTATTAGAGAGAACCGCCGAAGCGTTGTAAAAACTCTTCAAATCAACAGTCAAAATATACTACAAGATAAGAATTTTCTGTCTCTAAATTAGGAATTTCTTTTATCTGATTGATAATATACTCCATACAATCGTCAGGATCGGGAAGCTCTAAAAATTCCCAATCTTCTACAATTGCGTTATTTTCAAGACAAGAATATATATCATCTTCAAAAATTGGGATATTCTTCATTCTATATTTCCAAGCATCTATCTTGTGTACCCATCCTGCAGTTATATTTGGCTTATAAGTTTCAAACCAATCAAGAAGTTCAGAAATGCGAACAAACTTAAAACCATAATATCCGTTATTCTCTTTCTGCCATCTTCTAATATCTTCTGGGATATTTTCATCAAGAGTATACTTCCAATTTAGATAAGCATATTCATCTTCATTATTATTAATTTTATCAAACCAAAGGTAGTTACGTCCGCTAAACAAATCAGAAGAAAGATACTTTCCGTAAGAAACTACATACATATGAATATCTACTCCCATTTTACTACTCTCCTTTTGATATTTTTATTGGTCATCCGTGCGGAAGTCGAATCCGCGCCTCGGGAGTGAAGTTCCCGCGTCTTAACCGCTTGACTAACGGACGGAATTCAGTGCTAAAATTAGCACTGAAATATAGGACAGTTACTGCGAGTCTACTGTCATAGCCCTGCAGAGTGAGTTTTTTGGAAAACCCATTGCTCACAAAACCCCACTTTTTCTCTCAAAAATGGCAACCGCCGCAGATTTTCGCTTATTTATACTCTCGTAAACCTGTGAATCGAGAGGTGCGACAGTCTACTGCTGTCCGCCCACTTTTGCTTTTTTGGCATGAGCAAATGAACATGGGATGCTTTCCAGATATAACATCCTGAACTGATATCAAAAGCAGGATACCGCTGCATACAAAAACCCGTTAGATTGTAAGTGGGTCAGTCTACTGAGAGCAGCAACCCTCGGCGGGTTAACCAGTTGCCTAAGCTTAATTGGCTCTCAACCTTCTATTGAGGGTGGCAAAGTGGTGCGCCCAGTGGAGCTTGAATCCACGACCTCCAGCTTAAAAGGCTGTTGCTCTACCAACTGAGCTATGAGCGCATATAAAATGAGAAATAAACGACACGTCCTGCTAATAGCACTCCTTTTTCAGAAGAATTTCGATTAATTTATTTCTCATTTTCTATAATAATTATATCATATTTTTTATTTTTTGTCAAATTTCATTTAAGTCTATGATTGTAGACGGAATGTCATCAAGATTTACACACTTTATAGTTGTTTCATCAATAAACATATCATCTGAATTATAATAGAAAAACAGAGAACGGTCTGCAGCATATCTGTTTTCCGCCCTAACGAGAGCGTGCTGAGGAGTTATTTCGGGGTCAGCATCCTCCGTTACTCTAAAATAATCAAAAGTATAATAGTAGTAAGACATTGATTTATTCCTTTCTTTTTTCATTTTCTATAATAATTATAACATATTTTTAAAAGTTTTTCAAGAGATATCTTTTGAGAAGATATTTATTCCTTTTTCTCGAAACATATCTCTTATACGAAGACTCTTATAATAGACTGTTCCTATCGAACCTTCTCCAGAAAACTTTGTCTTAGCATAATCGAAGCCTGTTCCATCATCGCATCGAAAGACTGCCACAACCCGTGAGAAATCTCCAAAATCATAAATATCTTCTATTCTGTCATATCCGCCTTGCTGATATACAATATAATTGTCTACAACAACACCGATTGTAAAAATTTCATGACCCTCTCCATAAGGAGTACTAATAACAGCAATATCTCCATTTCTTAGTTCAAAGTTTTTGGGAAAACCTATTACATAGGAGCCTTCTGTTTGAAAAGGAGAAGATGAAACAATTCCCTCGTCAAGAAGAAAGTTCATAATATCATAAAGAATTTTGTCATTTGTGGTATTTTTTACTCTTCGGGTATAGTTTCCATCTGCAAAAAAGCGACCTGTTTCAATATCATAAGTTATTGTGATAGGCTGCATATCATTCATCCTTTCTTAAATCTCTCTCATAATAAACTGATACGCTTTGAAATCTTTACCGCCCAATCCTGTATTCACGATAGCCTCAAGACCCAGCTCTGTGTTTTCAGCGCACTCAAAGAAATCTTTTCCGTACTTATCGAAAAATTTATTCAACCAGTCCGGAAGCTCTTCATTAGAAATGGTAAAAGTTTCTGTGTTCCAAAGACCCCATGCGTACCAAGGCTTTGCGTTGGGCGCGTCATAACCATATGTTTCTTTTGTTATCTGATACATATTTCATCAACTCTTTCTTTCATTTTCTATAATAATTATATCATATTTTTAAAAGTTTTTCAAATTTCAGAAAGAAGATAGTTTATTTTTTCATACGACTTTAAGCTACTTGTCTTGATAGCAACTACTTTTACTCTTGTACCATAGCAGACGGGGTTGCCGCTTCCATCTATCATTCTAATGACATCACCTAACTTAGGAACAACAGAAGAGTCAATAAGTTCATAATCATAGGTCTTACCTACAAACTCATTATTCTTATTCTTGAACTGAACAGAAATGAACATATTTTTTATTTCCTTTCTTATTTTCTATAATAATTATATCATATCTTTTTTATGTTTTCAAAAAAGTTCTTGTCCAGCGGCTGCGGCGGATATTCCACGCAATAATATAGTTCAAGTGGATTAAATGTCTCATCTTCCTCGTAGAGAGCAATATCAAATCTATTTCCTCTTGGTATTTTTGTTGTAATAGTGTAAAAGTTTTCACCTATTGTAGCTTTAAGACCCCGATAATTAAAAGTACAAGGAATATCTAAAGGAGCTATTTTCTTTAGATAGTCAAAGTATTCTCTACAATGCTGTATTGTTGTACAACAAATAAGATATTTCATTCCCATCCTTCCTTTCTTGCTCTTTTATTAATTTCAAGAACAAATTTATGAGCATCCGCATACTTATCAAAAGAAAAACAAAGAACATCTCCGCTTACACTGTTTACATCTTCTTTTGGAAAATACTGAAAGTGACTTCCGCCGAATGATTGGATAAACTTTATATAATCAACAACATCCATATTCATCATGCGGGCGGGATACCACCACTTACCTTGAGGTGTCTTTGCGGAGTAGTTGCCGCCGCACATCCACTGTCCTGTGGGGTCTGTCCATTCTGTTATTTTATACATTTTCATCAATTCCTTTCTTATTTTCTATAATTATTATATCATATTTTTAAGAAAAATACAAAAAGAAGGAAGAGGCTACTTAAAGCCTTTTCCTTCTGATATTAATTACTTAAAGCTCTCAAAAATTCTATCTATCATATCACAAATATTCTGATTAGGTTCTATATTTTCGTAATAGAACTTTATTCTATTATTTATATTATTCTCTTTTGTATAATTATTATACTTCTTTATTGCAGCAGCCACTTCCTTGAACGCCTTTGCATTTCTTTCTGCGGCAATATCCGCCTCAATGCTCTTCTTAATAGAAGGCTTTATATCTTCTTCAAAAGAAGAATGGAAATCGTGTATTATCTCGTCTACAAGAGCGCAGCTAAGATCATTCCAAGCAGCGGTATCCGAGAGTTTTTCCCTCAGATCTTCATATTCGGGCAGTTCCTTTGCTATTGATATTATTTCATTCTTATTAAAAAGACTCATTAAAATTCCTTCTTTCTCTATTTTCTATTATAATTATATCATATTTTTTAAAGATTGCAAATTTTTACTACCTCTTGCCAAACTGCTTCTCTATAAGATAAAAAGCAGAGCGTGGTTTTATCAAGAGGGTCGGATAAAAAACGATTAGGATTTATACTCAAAGTTTCTCCTAATGAAAATATCACAAACGGGGGCAGCATAAAGAATTTCTCTTTTGTCATATTATAGCACCTCAAAATAAAGTTTTTTCAATATGGTCGAAACGAGGAGTTTCATCTTCTTTCGTTTGTATTCCAAATTCATTCTCATTAACACGAACAATATAGATGCCTTTCTTAGCAAAACGCTTTTGCGTTTTCTCAAAATAATATTTTATTTTTTGTGCATCGTAGCGTAACTCCTGAGCCAACTCAATAGCGTTCATATTCTTCACTCCTTTTATTCTGTTCTTATTATATCATAAATTTTTATAAAAATCAATTAAATTTCTTAGACCTAAAAATGGGCGAAAAAATTTGTAAAAGCAATTTTGGTTTTGGGCGTACGACCGACTGCGCGCCG
>Ga0326511_10001329_pt1 | contig 20636 bp, 20 predicted proteins | sample 0_2496_0518_D_FD_203701 | JGI IMG/M metagenome (GOLD analysis project Ga0326511, IMG submission 203701) | Bovine rumen microbial communities from UC Davis, California, United States - 0_2496_0518 | ecosystem: Host-associated > Mammals > Digestive system > Stomach > Rumen | place: USA... | reverse complement strand
TCTTCGTTTTTCGTCATCTTCTATTGAAGAACTATAGTCACTACAATAAAAACCTGTTGCATCTTCTAAAGCATCAATATATAATTGTAATAGCTTTTCTTTCATAGTTATAATCCTTTCTTTTATTCTATATTATAATTATATCAAAATTTTATTTATTTGTCAAATTGATTTTCTTCATATTCATCTATTAGGTCAAATATATTTATGCCAGTATCTTGTGAAATACTATGGATATAATTATTAATAGAATCCCATTCTTCTTGAGTTGGATTACGCATTGAGCCTAACCATTCTTCAAACATTTTATCAAAGTCGTCCATCTTAAAACCTCTATGTAATTAAAAATTGTGATGTTTCTGGACGCAAATCGTCTATTGTGATTTTATCATAATGAGTGTATGGAATACGAATTAATGGAATATTATGAGTTTTACAATATTCATTTTTAATAATATCACGTTCTTGTCCTATTTGAAATTTTTCTTTTCCTCCAAAATAATTAATAGAATAAAAATGTTGTTCACCATCATATTCAATTAAATATTTATTATTTACATAAAAATCAAATCTTAATAAATTAATATTTTTACATTCATTAAAGACATATTCTTGTTGAAAAAATAAGTGGTTATCATTTAATAATTGTTTAATTTTAATAACCCCTTTACTATCTAATGAACATCCACACGATATAATAGCGCCTTTTTGTAAATTATTACTGGATACAACTGTAATATTACCACAATCACATTGACATTTCCATAAAGCATGTCCATCTAAAAAATTTTCATTTTTAACTCTATATAATACAGTTAATTTACCAAAACGCTGTCCTTTTAAATTCTTCGCCCTTCCTAAAGGTGCTTCATCTGGCAATAAAGTAATATTATTGCATCTTTCATATTGAACTCCATATAAACATCCACAGCTTTTAATGCCTCCACTTTTTAAACCTCCCGCTGGAGCTATAGTAGTATTACCACAATCGCACTGACATTTCCACCAAGCAGAAGTTTTTTTAACATTAGGAGGACATTTTACACGATATAAAGCAACCAATTTACCAAAACGCTGTCCCTTTAAATCTATTGCGGTTCCTAATGGTATTTCATCTGAATGTGTAATTGTTGACCAATCTTTTATATTATGTCCATATTTTAAACAACCGCAACTTTTTATTTTTCCTTGCTTTAAATCTGTAGTACGAGCTGAGTGTATATTACCACAATCACATTGACAAACCCATTTAACAGTTTTGTTTTTTCGTTTTTTGTCCCACTCTTTGTCTCTATGTAAAACTACTAATTTACCAAATCTTTGTCCTGTTAAATCTTTAGATTTTAATTTGTCTTTTTGGGCTAAACCGTTTGTTTTACCATATTTTTTACCCATTTCTTTACTAGTTTCTTTTATTTTACAACCACAAGATGTAGTATTGCCATTAATTAAATTATGACCATTCACATTAATAATACTGCCACACTCGCACTTACATTTCCACCATGCATGTTTATCTTTAAGGTTTTTTGGTTTTTCTACCCTATATAATACAATTAATTTTCCAAATTTTTGTCCTCTTAAGTCTTTTGCTCGCCCTACTGGTATTTCATCCGTTTCCATATTAAAACCCCAATGTTCCATCTTCTATTTGATAATTGCTTATAAAAATCTGTGGTGTCGCATATCCACCCCAATAATTCACATTCGCTCTGCCAACGACTTCCAATTTAATCTCTCCTGGATACTTACCAAGTTCCTCAATCATATCTTTGGCATGGAACTTCATGTAAGCAATTCCAAACTTTTCAATTTTAACTGTTGAATTATCCTTACCCATAATTCTAATATCATTCTTTGTGATATTAATATCTTTAATATGAATTAAAGGCTCGTTGTTTTGCTGACCCCAAAGGTCATCATGATTAGCAATATCCACAATTAAATCTTCTATGTCGGTGTCTGCGGCGATGCGTTCAAAATTAACTTCATACCATGACTCACCAAAATTCACATCGGCAAGTTCTTTATTCGCATATTCATGGAAAGCTGCGAGATTCTTATCTAAAATACCTATACCACATGCGTTATCATGGCCCGCAGTAAAGGTGAAATAACCACTATTATCCATGAAGTTCTTAAAAGACGTAAGTTCTGATTCATTTAAACCTCTACTTGACCCTTTGATTTCTCCTTCATTATTCAGTCTTGCTACGATGGTTGGTTTCTTATACTTTGCTGAAAGCTTCATCGCTACAAGTCCATTTAGTTCCGGAGGGAATTGGTCTTCTTCTTCTAATCTAACAAACAGTATCTTATTTTCAAGCAGGTCGTGCTTGGCAATTTTAATTTCTAATTCTTCAACAGCTTTATCAAGTATGCGGTTCTGCTTTGCTCTTGCGTTTGTGCATTCACGTGCTGACTCAATAGCTACCTCTTCGAATGTTCCTTTGGCTCCACGCTTATGGGATTCAACCAGTGCGTGTCCGTCGATAAAGGCTTGAAAACAGCGTTGCTTTTCGTCTTCTGCGCCCGCGCGAATCATCGCATTGATAAGTGGGGTTATATAGAAAGCAACACTTATTGGATTGACTTTGCCGCCCATTGAGAAAGATTGTTTTTCGCACAGTGCTTGAAAGAAATAGTTATTTATATTTTTAAGTCCTGTATGGACGATGTATCTGTTTTCAAGCGATAGCATTGACATCATATCACTTATAAGTCCAAGTGCCGCGAGGTCGATATATTCGTCTGCATAAGATGTAGCCATATATCTATCTATATATCTACAAAATTGCCAGGTCACCCCAGCACCGCACAGGTCTTTATTTTGATAGTTTGAAGACAATTGATTATTGACAATCGCGGCACGGTCGCAAAACTTTGTATCTGGTTCTACTATGTGGTGGTCAAGGATTAAAAAGCTTGGTATTACATCACCTTCTCTTTCCATTATTAACTTTTCCATATATTCATAGTCATTACTACCAGCATCAGGTAATACAACATATGATGGATAGGTATTGAATACATCTTCATAGGTATCTGAAAGTCCATGACCTTTGCCTTTGTGAAGTATTGGAATTATATTTACTTCTTGATTAAACTTACGCAGATACTGTATGAAGATTGCGGCCGAGGTAAATCCATCCACATCACTATCTACAACCACAGCTATTGTTTCATCTTTTGTAGCTTGGGTCATAAGGATAAATAATGTTCGAGCCTGGTCTATGTTATCTAATAGGGTGGGGTCTTCAAGATAGCTGTCATCTGGCACATCGAGAAAATATTGAAGTTCTTCGGGGCTAAGCCCACGTTCCATTAAAAGTTCATTGGTGTAATTTTCTCTTATATCTTTATTAACTAATTTTGTCTTCATACTACTTTAACTCTTCTCCTATATAACTTCCAAAATACTTCACTTCCCTTATCTGTTGGTGAGTCTTTCATATCTAATAAGCCTTCTCTATCATATATAAATGAAAAATCACAATAGTTCTGATATTTTTTCCCTATATTCCATAGTTTATTAAAATACTCATCACTACCTTGCTTTTCTTCTTTATCAAAACAAATTACGACTTCCCGCGGCCGTGCGGTCTGCATCAACAGTTTTAAGGCATGCTTATTGAACTGACTTCCGCATACTGCGGCTGAGCAGTTCGCGAAGTCCCATCCGTCCATTTGAAGAACAGATTTCTCTGCTTCTACTAAAAAACAAACACCAGTTCGTTTTATATTATCTTTTGTCATATTCAACCCATACAAATTAAGAGATAAAGGGTGGCTATACCATTTACCTTCAATTTGAACTGGCAAATATTTACCCACATTCTCAACTTCCCATTCGTTGAGTGCGCGCCCTCGTATTCCTACAAGTTCACCTTTTGGATTATAATGCGGTATTATAATCTTATTCTGTGGTACCGAATAGCGTATATTAAATTTTTCCATACTCTTTTTAGTAATGCCATCGTTTAACCACTCCGTAGGATAGAACTTTGTGAATACATCAATTATGCCATTTGGATATGTTGGCAATTCCACACGCTCGGCCGCAGTGTAAGTATCACGAATACGTTGATACTTCTGCGTTGTAAAGCCAAAGCTTGGATTGTAATTACTACAATCGAGAATTACCTTATATATATCTTGATACCAGTCATATGAAATGCCGCGAGCTTCATAGTAATGCTTCATAAATGAAAATATATTCATATTACCACATTCTGTATAGCATACAAACATATGGCTATTCTCATAGTAATAAAGCTTCATTGATGCTTCACTGGCATCTTCATTATGACAAATAGTAGGAAAGATTATATATCCTGGTTTTTCAATAAACTCGTCTGCACCAAGTGCTATCATCAATTGAATTACTTTATGTGTATCTAATTGTTCAACTATACTCTTATAATCAATCAACTATTTCACCATTATTTAACCTTTCTACTATTACATTTAAATGCTCATCTTCACTATCTTCCCAACTTTTAATATTATATTCAATTCGTGAATTGAAGTTATCAATCGGGTCCATTCGTGAGTCAGTTATGAATAAATCTCTTTTCTTTAAAGTTCCCAAGTTCATATCAGACCAAATACGAACCTGTGTCCATTCACCACTTCTAACCTTAAATATATCAGTCACTAAATTCGGTTTATTCTCTGGATTATTTTCATATAACGGAGCAAGTATTTCTAATTCTTCCTTTGTCGGTCTTGCCATTATTGCACCATTATCTGCTTTGTTAATTGTGCTGCGGCCGCCCGCCAATGCTCCTTCATTTCGTATATCCTTATTATCATCACCTTTTGCATTTAATTGCGTAGAACTAAACATTGCCACGTTCAACTCAACTGCCAAATCTTTTAATGCAGTTGCGAACATTAACAACACTTCATCATTTCTCAACGCAAAACCTCTGAACTCATTTAATAATGATGGTCCAATGAATATATAGTCATAAAATACATAACTTATATCATGAACTATACAGTTTTCTCTTACAATTGTTTTAACTAACTCAATTGTCGGGTTCGGCATTTTTACAAGAATTAAATTATTATATTTCTCCATCAAATGAATCGCTTGCGTTATGACTGCCCGCTCTCTATTGGAGAAATCAGCATATTTAAATCTTGTTGCATTGATATCTGTTAAATAAGCCAATATCATCGTTCTAACTTCTTTAAACCTCTGCTCGGTCACGATGAATAAAACTTTTTCACTATTTCCTTCTTGTTTCCAACTACAAGTTGTCGCATCATATCTAAAAGGATAAGCTAAATAACAAGCATCAGCCACTGCGTTTCTCGTCTTTCCAACGCCACTGGCCGCGGACCTAATCGTCAAAGTACCTTTCTTTGCTCCATCAATTACCTGATTATATATCGCTCCCTGAACCGGCATACCAATTTCATATGCCGCACCGAATTCATCAACCAAAGAAGCCATTCCTTTTGAAGCTTCTTCAACTTCTATTTCATCAGTCGTTTCATATTTAGCTTCAACACCTAATAATTTCTTTCTGACCGCATCAGTTATCAGCTTCGGACTTAACATATTAAAGGCTTGATTTATCTCATCAGCCTTCGGGTTTGTCAAATCTTCACAATAGAACTCACTTGTATCAAAACCTTGCTTCTTTAAGTCCTTTAATAAATTAAACATCTTAAATCTATTATAATAGAAATCAAAGTTATCAATCTCTGACAGTTCTACTATATCCTGTAGATATTCAATTCCATTTTTGTCCTTAAATAATTTCGCAGATACTTGGTCTGGTTCTATAAAGTTCTCTATATCAATAGGTTGTATCTTCGTTGCTCCATTCTTATACAACCCATTTATTGCCATAAATATCGACCGTTCAAATCTTGAAGGAAAATCAGTTAAGATAAATGAATACTTATCAATCTCACTTAATAACTGCGGTTTCTTCATTAAACAGCCGAGTATTTGTTGAGTATCTCGTTTATCAATCACTCATCATCCTCCAAATCATCTAACACACTAAAATCAACCTTATATTTTGGTTTTTCTTTCTTTTGTATGGTGACTTTCTTTCGTTCTGCGGCCTCCCGCATCTGACGTTCAATTTCTGCGATTGTCCCAGCGGATTTACGTTCTCTCGCGGCCCAGTATGCACAAGCGTCATTATATACGAAAGGAATAATACCAATGCCGCCGTGTCCTTTCTCCCAATCACCATGTTTTACTTCATAAAAATATTTCAATGCAAACAAGATGCCCTTATTGGTCATCTTCTCTTTCAAAAACTTTTTCCGTTGTGCTTCACATACCCAATAATCATATGTGACCTTGAGGTCGCGCGCAATAAAGTCGTAAATAAGTTCTACATACTGCTCATCACTATCGGGTTGTGCTTTCTTCCAATTATCATAACACTTCTTATGATAATACCAATTCTTACTCGGCATAATCCAATCGTTTGCCGACTTATCAATTTGTTCTTTACATATTCTACATTCTGCCATAAATGCTCCTTTCTTCCTAATTATATTATACCAAAAAAATAAAAGTTTGTCAAATTTAAAAACGCACCTTTACAGATGCGTTTTAAACTTACTTTACCATATCTCTCATTTCAAGTAATACAAGGAAGAAAGGTTCCTTCTGGTCTTCGGTAATTTCTGAAAGCTTAAGCTTTCTACCAAAAATCATTTCAACTTTCTTTAATACCTTCTCTGCATTAGCAGGGTCAGCATTTACGAGTTTTGCCCAAATTTTTTGAGCCTCATCTCTAATCTCTTCAAAATTAAGTTCTTCTTCCGTTTTGCGTTCAAGCTTATCTACTACTGTTGCTCCATCTAAATCTCTCTGCTTATCAATAGCTTCATTTATTGCTGCAACTAACTCATCATATCCAAGTTTAATCTTTGGAGCAAGATATGGGAAGCGGCTGCCCGCCATGACGGTTGGCGTCTGTCTAGTATATAACCATCTCTGACTATTACCATCATCATCCCATTCAGTAGCAATATATCCTATAATATCTACAATCTGATTTACAACTTCATAACAACGCTTTGGCATTGACGGTGCGAGTATTTCAATCTCACTGTCGTCTGCGGTCTTTTCTTTTCTAGTTTCAATGTGTGAAATCAGAACAAGACCATAGTTAAGCATTGTTATCTTTCTTAAACATGACTCAAACTCTTTTTTTACAAGTGTCCATCCCTGTCCCCAAGGAATATCACGAATAGATTGCACACCATTTTGACTACATACAAACTGCTCACACATTTCATAAGCAATTGTAGTAGTATCAATTGTAATCGTATCATACATCGCCTGAGCTTCCGGCTTTTCTAACTGCCTTAAAATCTGACGAAACTCTGACCATTTATTTACATCAACAGCCTTAATTCCATCAATGGCGTTATAACCTTTCTCAAAAGCAATTAAAAGATTTTTAGGAAAACGGGAAGCCATTGTAGTTTTCCCTGTTTTCGGCTTCCCGTATAGTAACAAATATTTACCTTTCAAATCTCTTGAAATTACCGTAGGCTCAATGGATAAAATATCAATCATTGAAGCCTACCTCCTTAAAATCCCAGGTCTGCAAATCCGTTCTTTGCTGTCTGCGGCGGTGTCTGCTTGGATGCCGCTCTCGACATATCCTTATCTTTCTGCTTTTCAAGTCTCAGCTTTCTATCAGCAAGTGCTGCCTGGATTTCTGCATTATCATATGCAAAATCACCTTCAAGAGCAGTCTGCGAACCACCAGTTATGATAAGGTCGCTTCTATTGACAGTTCTTGTCTTCTCAATCGGCTCACCAAAATCAACTTCTTCAATAATTGTTTCAGTTGTAGCCGAGAAGTCAAGTCTTCCATTAGCTTTTACTGTATCTCCAATTTCCCAATATTCAGAAACCGCACTTATAACTCCTGGGCTCTGTGCATACATAGGAACGACATCAACTTTACCGCCATACTGCGGGATAATCGCATCAATTCTATATCTGCCCGTAGGGTCGCCATTTCTGTCAAGCTCCTCTGACTTATTAGCAACTACAAATTCAGTTGTATAAGTAGCCTCTGGTTTGCAATCGCCCTTATTAATCTTCTGAACGAATGAAGCATTAACGCGTGGGAATGAAACAAGTCTTCCATCCTGGCTGTAATACTCATTCATACGAATACTTCCACTTGTGATACGAATTCTATCAGCACCATCTTCACCATTCTCTGATGCGGCGATGCTTGTATATTCGTCCATAATTTTCTTAATGGAGTCATATGCTGGATTAGGTGTGCCCTTATTTGTCAGCTTCGAAGCAAACATATGAACCGGAATAGCCAGTTCCTTCTCTTCTCCACTAATTTTCTGGATTACCTTAACGATAATCGAACCTCCGATTGACTCAACCATCTGACCATTCTTATTGAACGAACCTGGCTTAATATCAACCTCTGCGAGAACTCCTTCAATCTTTACTCTGTTTTCTGCTTGTCTTAACATTTAATTTTCTCCTGTTTGTCTAGTTCTGTTTGTTCGGTTTGTTTAAAAAGAATAAATAATGGAGGGTTATACAACCCTCCTATTTAATTACTCCTCGTCCTCGCTTGGAACAAATGTTTTACCTTCGTCTGTCAGAACTACATATGTGATAGGCTTATCAGCACCTTCAACCTCAACCTTTTCTCTTGCTGCGAGACCCTTCTTTGTGAGGTCAGTTACATTAGCTCCTACCGAACGCTCTGTTCTGTCCAGTGCCTGTGCAAGCTCAGGAATGGAAACCTTTCCGCCATTAGCTTTTACATACTCAAATACTTCATTACTCTTCTCTGTAAGCTTCATAATTTTTAATTCTCCTTGTTTAAATAAATTAATTTGATTTGTTTCGCGAAAGTTATCCTTAACTTTCTATAAATATTATACTAAAATTTTTAATAAAACTCAAATTTTAACTCTCTGACTACACAACTAATAGTCCAATTACTTTTGCGTTAGACAGTTTCATTGATTTAGTTCCTTGAGCACCCTTTGAAAGTAGATTTACTTCATTTAAATTAATTTTAATTTGTGCATTTGAGGATACTACAATCGTTTCCTGTTCATTAGTAATTGGAGCGAATGAGATTAGTTTATCATCTGCATCTTTGAGTGAGTGGATTTTACTTCCTTTAGTTGCCCTTCCGGTGACTGTGAAATCTTTTGCGGTTGTTCGTTTGATATATCCTTTTTCACTTACGCTTAAATATTCTTTTGTATCAGCTGGGATAACCTTTGCAGATACAAGAGAATCTCCATCGTTAAGAGTAATACCCTTAACTCCCCTTGCTGCACGGCCGATTGGTCGCACATCCTTTGTCTCACACACTACGAACTGGCCGCGCGCCGTCATCATACCAACTCGTTCTTCATTCACAAAAAGAATTGACACAATTTCATCGTCGTTATCTAAGTTTAGAGCCTTAACACCAACTTTGCGTTTGATGTTATACTCTGAAAGCCTACTTTTCTTTAAAATACCTTTTTTCGTGAAAAAGATTATGTGTTCTTTTTGTTTCTTTTTGTTGAGGAAAACAAGTTCTTCAATTTTTTCCTGCGCTTGGATTTCAACTATACTCTCAATCGGAATTACCTGTTCAAAAGGTAATTCGGAAGGAGTTATATGGTAGCAATTTCCACGATTAGAGAACAATAGAACTGTATCGAGATTAGTTCCCGACGCAGTTGCAATTACATATTCTCCTTTACTCATTTTGAACTTATTACCTACACCGCCGCGCCTCTGCGTATAAAGGGTTGAGGTGGTTGTTATGTAGATGTTGTTCTGGTTTGATAGGTTGATGAGAAGTTCCTGCTTTTCAGTAGGCTCTTCATCGTCCTTTGAGATGTTTAGAATTTGAGTGCGGCGGGCATCACCGAATTTGTCTGCGACTTCTCGCCACCCTTTAATGAGTTGAGCATTAAACTCACTTTCATTGTTAATTATATTATAGATGAATTCTCGCTCTTTTTCAAGTTTTAACTTTTCAGATTTTAACTTTTCAACTTCGAGATGAGCGAGGCGGGAGAGTTTCATATCGAGGATTGCCTTTGTTTGGACGTCATCGAGTATGTATTCTGCGGCCAGTCGCTCGCGCGCCTTCATCGGAGACTCCGAAGTTTTAATTATACGGACGACATTGTCGATGTCGTCAATTACTTTAAGAAGCGCTTCGATTATGTGAAGGCGTTCTTCGATTTTGCGGAGGTCGAATTCAAATCCGCGTCTATATACCTCTTTTTCGTGGTCGATATGTGCTTGAAGCATCTCTTTCCATGTGAATACTTTTGGAAAGCGACCGTTGTCAAGCATTGTGAAGTTAATTGAGTAATGAGATTGGAGTGAGGTATTTTTATAAAGATACTTCAATACCTTGTTTGGGTTCGCGCGCTTCGACAGATAGATTTTGATTAGAGGAGTTTTACCAGTCAGGTCATTAAATCTATCAACTCCTGGATTTTCTTCTCCGTTGATTATATCTTCTAGCTCGCCACAGATTGTGTTAGTATAAACTGAATATGGTATTTCGGTCACCACAAAACAGTTTTCTTTTTTATCATAATCCACGACGCTACGAAGCTTACAAGCGAAACCAGTTCCTTTTTTCATTGACTCTTTAACTTCGTCTTCGTTAAGTAATACTGCCCCTGTTGCAAAGTCAGGTGCAATATATATATCATCGAAACTACATTCTGGATTGAGAAGTAAGTGTTCGAGGGCTTGGTTCATTTCTTTTAAATTGTACTGTGGAATTGATGAGGCCATACCAATACCAATTCCTGTACTACCATTGCAAATACCATAAAACCCTTTGCTTGGAGTTATTGCTGGATAGTATTTACTTTCATCTATACCTTCGCGCCATTCTTGTATAGTTTCTTTTTCAATTCCTTGAAAGATATATTCGCCTAAGGGGGAAAGTCTGCTTTTGGTATAACGGGCAGCAGCATAATTACCACTTGAAATTAAAGTGCCTGCATTTCCTTTTACATTTACTAATGGATAACGCATCGCGAATGGCTGCGCCGCCCTCATGATAATTCCAAGACATGAGGCATCGCCATGAATATAGTAAGATTTCATAGCGTCTCCAATTGGACCGGTTGTAGGTTGTGGAGGTTTATTTGATAGATATTTATTTTCATACATACAATATAGAATTTGACGTGCAGATGGCTTGAGGCCATCGCGCGCATCAACAAGAGCACGATTTTGAAGTACCGCGCCACTATATTGTATCATTGATTCTTCTATTATTGGTTTTAAATTACTCATTTACTTCCTCATTATAATGCTCATTAATTTGATTGAGCTGGTCATAAACATTAATTTTATGTTTAAAATCGGCTTTTATAATGGTTTCTATATTTTCTCTAATGAAATCCCAGTCTTTTAATATGTGATTTTTGTGATTAGAATTAGCAAGATATATTAAAATTTCCCATAAGGTAATATATCCTTTACTATCACAATCTTCACAATAACTAAGACTTACTGGCATGTTTATAGCACTGTGTATATTAATCTTTTTTTCCTCACTGGATGCTCCACATACACAACAATGGTCTATATATATAGGTGGTTCTATTTCTTCTAACTCTAATTGTAATTTTGTTTTTTCAAAAGACAAATCATCTATTTGTCTTTTTATGGTATTTATATTTTGTTTAAGTTCTTCTGCGGTTTTCATTCTCTCACCTTACTAAAATCAACCTTTTCCATAATGAATTTTCGACGACACTCCACATCTTCACCCATTAAATCATAAAGCAAATCAATTGCCTCATCGTCCCATTCCATTACGTCTAACCTTTGATATTCCGGTGAGAACATAGAATTTCTTGCTTGTTCTGCTTCAAGCGCACCCAACCCTTTGTTTCTTTGAAGGTGTCCTTTAATTCTATTTTTCTTTTTGGCTTTTTCTAATTCTTCATCGGTAAAGTAATATGTTTCTTTACCTTTATATTCTTCTATATATAGTGGAGAACGAAGCCAACACAAACGTCCCTCTCGTATAAATTCTGGCGCAAGATATTGTAGCGCCGCCATTATAAGTAGGCCGATATGGTATCCATCACTATCTGCATCAGTACATATAGCGAGTTTTCCATAGCGTAGTTTTGAAGCATTATATTTACCTGGTACTATATTCATAGCACTTAAAAGAAGTTTAATTTCTTCGTTGTTATAAATCTTTTCTTCTGGATTGGAAAGGCAATTGATAATTTTACCCCTCAATGCCATAATACCATATCTTGTATAGTCTCTACCTTGCGCGAGCCCACCAAGAGCGGAGTCACCTTCGGCAAGGAGAAGAATGGAGTTTGGTCCGAGGAACTCTGCATCTTTAAGTTTGTCAGAAGCGAAAACTTTTTTCTTCTGATTTTTTTCAATCTCCTTCGATGCTTCAAGAACTTGCTTACGCGCTTTCTCTGCGGCACGCTCTGCTTTGAGTTCCTTTGTAAGCAAATCAATTATTGAATCAAACTCATTCACATATCTGCGACTGAATTCATCTAACATCTGTCCTGTTGCACGCTGCGCGAGTCCGCGCAACTCTGGATTATTCACCTTTGTTTTCGTCTGATTTGCGAATGAAGGGTTTGGAACTTTACAATTCACTACATAAAATAAACCAGACCTTGCTACTTCGGGACTAAACTCACCTTTGAATTTCTTTTTGAAGAAATTAGTAATTGCTGTTTTCACTCCCGTCAGCGAGGTGCCGCCTTCTGCGTTGGCAAGACCGTTTGTAAATACATACCAATGTTCTTTACGGTCGGCCGCCCACTGCATAGCAACCTCACATTCAATTTCATCTTCCTTTATTGAAATGTATAAAGGAGTTTTATGAATTGGTTTTTTGATTGAGTCTTTAAGGAAATCAAGTATTCCATTCTTTGAGAAGTATTCAATTTTCTCTTTGGTTAAATGGTTGATAAGTCTGAACTTAACTCCTTTGGTGAGGTAAGCCCAGTTCTTACACATTTCTTTGAGTTCCTCAAAGTCAATTTTGATTGGTTCAAGGTTATATACTTCTGGTGAAGGAATGAAACTGACAACCGTGCCCGGTTTATGGGTGGTATCATCGACGATTTCAAAAGACTGTTTAATTCCATCTTTAAGAACAAGTGTTGCTTTTTTACCATCGCGATATGATATTGCTTTAAAATAGCTTGATGATAAAGCGACACCTTTGCCCCCAACTCCATTTTGACCCGCAACGTTTTGATAAATTTTTTCATTAAATTTACCACCCGTATGTGCTTGTGTATAAATAGCTTCCATTGCTTCTGTTCCATCTTCGCGATATCCAAATGGAACACCACGAGCATAATCAGCAATAGTTACTTTATTATCTTTATCAAGTTCTACTATTATTAAATCACCATACCCCATTGTTGCTTCATCAATAGAGTTAGTGATTATTTCCCTTATACACTGTAAAACGCCTTGATTATCCGCACTTCCCATATACATGGCAACACGCTCACGCATGGCTTCGCGGAAGCTTAAAGTTTCAATATCTTGTGCTGTATAGTTCATTAAAATTGTTCCTCTTCTATTGTATAAGTGTCGCCACCAACTACCGAGATATTCAGATAGTTAAATCTATCAGAGGTAGTGCCTCGCAAAACCGAGACTGGTGTATCTGGCGGCATTGTAAATTGAATTGTTTGCTCTTTGTAATTTTCAATTGTTATTTTAATTGGATTTTCTTCCATAGTCAAATTTTCCTCATCTTCATCAAACAAATCTTCATATGCATAACGTTGACTATTCATTATTATATGCCATATAAAAGCAAATAATATACAGAATATAATTAAATCTAATATATCTTGCATATTAACCTCTAAAACGGTGTGTCCTCGTCAATTAAATCACCAGCTGCGGCGATTTCTGTTCTTACGTTAATTGAATTAAGTGTGCCAGGGTTGATATTAGGTGGCACATATTTATGCGCCGGCCGCCATCTCCACGCGCCCGCAGACCAGACGAGGAAATAGGTTTGATGGAAGGTATCGTTGTAATCAACTGCGAGGATTGTTTCAACGTTGCCGTTATCAATTCGTTTTGCTTTAAACATTAGCCGATTACCTCAAATTCATCTACTCCTGGAATTAACGCACATCCACCCCATGAACCATGGATTTGTCCCATATCATCAATAGAATAAACTTCTCCTACTTTGTCCGTATAGTCTGGCTCGCCATCCATATAGATTATTCTAATTTTATCACATATTTTAACTTCCATTTGTATAAACTCCTTTCTTATTCTATTATAATTATATCACATTTCAATAAAAAAAGCAAATTACATTTCTTTACGCACACTCGCGCGGGCGCCATAGATTGACCGAATGAAGCGTTCATAATATAATTTTATGCTGGGCCGCGCTTCTGCACACAAAAAAGACGGGCAATCACCCGTCTTTCTATCTATTCCCAATTAACCACTGCACTTCTTTTCTTTTTCTTTGGTGGCATCTTTGCCCATATAAGAAAATCTCTCGCTCTCGTAGCAGACACATAACACAATCTTGCCTCATCATCATTATAAGCCCTTATATTATAAGAAAGAACACAAGGAGCTTCCATTCCCTTCGCACTATGGACGGTTAAAATCTTCACCGTATTCTCTTTCAATCTATCCTGTATCTGTGCGTTAGTCAATTCTGATTGTTTAAACGTATCTGTCGGAATACCTTTTGCTTCAAATAACTGTTGAAACAAAGCAATATCATTATTTGTCCTACACAATACGAACCAGTCTCCCCATTGCGTATTCAATCGGTCGGCCGCGAGTGTAAGTGAAGCCACTGCTTCCGAAGGTGTATAATTTCCTTCTAACACGTGCGGCTTACCATCCGTCTTCCTCATAGGAATTGAGTCATCATCATAATCTGGACCAAGCCTATATAGAAACTTTTTTGCAAAACGAAGTATATCTGGGAGGTTGCGGAAGTTTTGTCTCATTTGATAGACAACCACATCATTTTGATACCACAGATTAATTAAATACTCTGGATATGACCCATTAAACCCATATATAGACTGTTTAATGTCTCCCACATACATAAAGTTTGTTGGATTAATAAGTTCAAAAAACTCAAACTGTGCTTCGGTTGAGTCTTGTGCCTCATCAAGAAGTAAATGTTCAACCGGTTTAATACAATCTGGGTTCTTTTTAATTTCCTCAAACAGGTCATCAAACCTTTCTTCGTTTAAAATCTTGGTGGTATCTACTGCACCGCCCCGTAAAAGATAATTGCAATAAGAATGAACTGTTCCAATAAATAATCCATTTGGATAACCTAACCTCTCATACATTACTGATGCTGCATTGTTCGTAAAAGTAATAGCGACAATTTTCGATGGGTCTATGCCTTGGTCAAGTAGATACCTTATTCTTTCTACAATAACCGCACTTTTACCACTGGCTGCACTACTTAATACAAGCACCTTTGGTTTGTCTGTTGTAATAATTTGCTTTTGAGTTTCTGTAAAATCCATTTTTCCTCCTTACCCTGTCGGGCCTTGCTGTCGCAAGATTATTTTAATTTATTTTTTATTAGTCTAATAAGACTAAAATTTTTATCTACTTTTAATAAAGGTAAAATATCGGATAGTTTTGTCATTTCTTGTCTCCAGTCACGCTATTTAATCCATATGTTTTACTATCATAGAAATCAATATAGTATGATTCACGTTCTCTTAATTTGTCTTTTGGAACTTCTTCAAGTAGTTCAAAAGTAAAGTTTTCACAACCATCTGCGGCCATTGCTCGGTGAAGTTGAGAAGAAGCTAATGTGCCAACTCCTAAGGCTGATTTAACGTGTTCTTGCCAACGCTTATCGACCGAAGTGGTTTGTCCTATATATATCTCATTGGTTTTAAGTCTTGTTATTTTATAGACGCCGCTTACATCGCCGTTTGTAAGAAGTCGCTTACGAAGTTCAGCAAGTGGTTTTTGATAGTAGCCAGTCCATATGACTTTGTTAATTGCTTCTGGATGGCGTAAGCGTGGAGTAATTGAACGAAGAAGTTCGATGTCATTGGTGTCGTCTGGATTGAGTTGAATACGGAAGAAATCTTGCTGTTCTTCAAGTTTCTTCTGACGTAGAATTTCTTCGTTGATGGCGGCCCGCTTACTACGTTCGGCTTCTAATTCAGTTTGAATTTTATTAACTTGTTCTTCAAGATTGTTAATGTAAAATTGTTTTTGTTCAAGTTGAATATTTGCTTCATCAATTTTTGATTGTCTATATTTATCAATAGATGTATCTACAATTTGACGTTTGCGTTGTTCGTATTCTGCGGCCGTGCCATCAATTTCCTTCATCTTACCTTCGCGGTAAAGGTCTAAGTCTTGATTTACTTCATTATATCGTTTTTCTTTTTCCTGTAATTTTACGTCTAATTGTTTAATTTGCCCTTCATATTTGCTTGCATCTAATTTATATTTGTTTTCAAGCTGGCTAATTTGATTGCTAATGTTTCCTTCATGAACTCGACGCTCATAATCAATTTTTTGTTTTTCTTGCTCCCACTCTTCTTTGAAGTAGTCCTTTATTTCTTCCTTTCTTAATGTTTCTAATTTATGTTTATCAAATACTAACTTTTCTACTAATTCTTTTTTCTTTTTATTTTGTGAGTATAATATAATAATAAGTAGAATACTTGCAAGAAGAGGGATTAATAATCCATAGGTAAAATAATAATTCATACTAATTCCTCTTATTATAAATAATTTTTTTGTTTTTCTCTTTCTATTATATTATATCAAGTTTAGCGTCTTTTTGTCAAATTTTGCTGTCGTTGCCAGTCCTGGTCATTTTTCCAACGGCTGGCCGCGCGAAAACGTGGGTTAAATAGGTCGGCCGCAGCGTGTAAATTGTCGAGCTCCCAGTATGGAATTATATATAACGGAATGTTGTGTGCGAGACAGTAGCTTATTTTACGTCTATCTCTTTCCTTAGCTGCTTCGAACTCTGCGCGCGAGCTATAAAACTTCTTCACATACTGATAATGCTGTGCTCCTTGAAATTCAATCACGCATGGAATGGCTCGGCCGCCTACGACGTAAAAATCAAAACGATAAAGCCCATGTTTCAAATCCTTAAATCGTTTCTCTCTTTCAAATCTATATCTGCCTTTTTGAAGCAGTTCAATAATCTTTTCTTCACCTTTACTCATATCTTTTCTCCTTCTCTAAAAAGTAGAGTTTCTCATACTAATCTCTACTTATCCATGAAAGAGAATGTCCTTATAAGGATAGTTGGAGGAAAGAAATGGATTTAATGCAATTATGGACTCAATTCAATGCAATTGGGCATGCTAGTATAATTGGTGTTCTAATTATCCTTACGGGGATGATTAAAATACCAAAGATAGAATTAAATATATGGAATTGGTTGTTTCGCTTTATTGGTAGAGCTATAAATGGAGAAATAAAAGAACAATTAAAAGCTCTTGATACTAAAATTAATAACATACAAACCGAAGTTCAGCAAATGCAGAAAGAAGAAGAACTTGAGCGAGTACGCGATTCCAGACAACGTATTTTACGATTTAATGATGATATATTATGTGGTAAAAAACGTTCTAAAGAGCATTTTGATGAAATTTTACTTGATATTACAACTTATGAACATTATTGTAATACTCATAAAGATTATGAAAATGATAAGGCTATACTAGCGATTGAAACGGTTAGAGAAGTTTATAAGGAGTGCTTACGCACACATGATTTTTTAACCCCACAAAAGAAAAAGGGTTAAGTAATTTTAGGAGCAAAAGGAAATGGGAGACTTTACAGGTTTTAGTTTTGGCGGAGTCCATAGTTCTGACCTGGGAATTACTCGCGTATCTGGTGGAGATAGATATGAAGAAAAGCTTCATCCAGAAGTATCAGATAGAACCGCAGAGGTTCCGGGATTAGATGGAGTATATTACTTTGGAAGTGAGCATAAAGAAAAAACTTTTGATATATCAATTGGTTTTGACTCACTCACTGAAGAACAATTTAGAAAATTAAGGACGATTTTTAGTACAAAAGAAGTTAAGGAATTAATTTTTGATGAACGTCCGTATAAAAAATATATGGCAAAGCTTGAAGGTCCAGTCGAACTTTCTTTTATTTGCTTTGACGAACCGAAAAAGGAAATAGATACAGAAAGAACAAAGGGTGTTCGTATTGTTAATAGAACTACAACCACTTCTTCAGTAATTTCTGACGTTAGTGAAGGATTAGATATAACGTTAAGTGAAGCAGTTTATCAACAATTCTTCTCCGGCGATGGAATAAATACTTTTGAATATAGAAATTCAGTTTGGTATTTAGTAGAAGAAGAGGCTGAGGTTGTATTAGAAAATTATGGTATTGAAGCCACTATAACAGATCCAACAGTAGAAAATATTAGTTTTAAAATAATCAATAGTTCAACTACAGGAGTAGAGTGGGAATCAATTACGCCATATAAAATAATACCTGATGAAAAACAATGTATCTATAAAGGTGAGGGCAAACTTACTTTTATATGTCATTATCCTTATGCTAAATCGGTTTTTAAGCAATTACCAGAAGAAAGCGGTGAGTGGGCTTTTTCTAGTGGGATTTTAAAAGCCTCTGAATATTCAGAATTTGACAAATATGATAATGAAAGTGGTATAATTAAAATATACAATTGTGGGGATTTACCTGCAAATTTCAGTTTATATTGTCCTTTTTTAGTTTCGCATTCAATGAAGCTAAAGTATTATATCAATGAAAATGAACTCGGCGGCCAGTTGAATATAGGCAATATGATTGCTATAGATAATGAAACAGGCCATAATGATGTTGGTTTTTTAATTAATTCAAATAATGGTTTAATTCAAGGCGTACAAAGTATTGAATATACAAAAGATGGAGTTAAATATACTACTTCCAAAAACTTTTATAATAGATATATCAAATCTGGTGCGTTTTTTAAAATAGAACGTAATATTAATAAAACGGGCGCCGATGTATCATATTTTGAAATTACTGATATGGACGATAATATAATTGATAGTGGAACAGAACAAGTTATTGAAACTATTAATGGTAGTGATAGTGTCGTAGCAACCTATAGTAAAATACAAATTTTTTACGACTACTTATACTACTAGGAGGCGTTAAATGAGTGAAGTCTTAATAAAACCATATGAGCTTTCTATTTGGGATAATGAATTAACTAATACAGAACAAAAAATTGCTGTAATAGGTACTCATTTATTAAAAACGCCAAATATGGCTTATAATATTGTTTTTAAAAAGGATAAAAGCGGTGAGAAAACTTTAAGTTTTGATATTAAATATAAATATTATGATTTAGAGATAGGACAAATGGTAGAAAATCCATTTGTCCCTTATTTAATTAATGAAAGAAAAGTTAAATTATTCTATAATGATGAATGGTATGATTTTATTATTAAGGAAGTTGAAGAAAGTAGTGAAGAATATACCTGGTCATATGTAGCTTATGATGCTTTTGTTTTAGAATTATCAAAAAATGGATATGATATTGAATTTAGTAATGAGTTAAATAATAATTTAGGGACTGCAGTAGAGCTTGCTTCTAAAACTTTAGAGAATACAGATTGGATTGCTATTGATGTAGATGTACCGGCTCCAAGGGTATCTGAACCAGTCTTTGAAGGTAAAATTGAATGCGATGTAGTAGTTAAAAATATGGATACTAATGAAGACGAAACTATTACAGCGAATACTAATGTTCTTATTTTTTATAGTTATATCACTAATCAAGATGGCAAGTATCTACAATTTATTAAAAAAGAAGAAAATGAAAATGATTATAAGCTTGATGAAAGCACAAATACTATTATAGCTACTAATTATAGATTTGATAAAGATTTAACATTTGAAATACATGAAGAAGGCGGTCATTCTATTTATTATATTATGGATGGAGATACGCCAGTTTTATCATATGGATATGTATATCAAAAATTTGACGCATATCGTATGATTTATCAACAAGTGTCTTCTTACGATGCTGTAATGGATAGGGTGGTAGATCAATTTACAGATGGTACTACAAGAATTAATCATTATAGCGATTATATATATACCACATCCAATGTAATTACCTCATTTGTTGCTAATGGTGATAATTTTAGTACATATGAAGATGGTTCTTTATATGGATGGGATAAGTATGGCGGCACAAATACTAATTGGCCAGATATAAAATTAACAACTTATCCAGAAATAAGTGCTGAAAATCCTGTTTTAGATATAAATAATATTAATCAAATTGAAGGATATTTACAAGTTAAATTTAATGCAACAAATAATAGTTATTTATATAATGATGGAATACAAAGTAATCAATCATTTATAGGTTCTATTTCTAAAGGAGATAAGTTTGTATTTCGTTGGCGCGGTGGTAAGGCCGCGACAGATCATGGCACATTAACTAAAATGTCTGGTGATGATTTACGAGCTAAAGTGTGCTTCTATAAAGAAATAACTGTTAATGATAATGGTACTACACGATATGCTAAAAGTCCTATATCAGATATTATTTCTTTTGAGGAATTAGGTGGGATACTTA
>Ga0326511_10001328_pt1 | contig 20638 bp, 41 predicted proteins | sample 0_2496_0518_D_FD_203701 | JGI IMG/M metagenome (GOLD analysis project Ga0326511, IMG submission 203701) | Bovine rumen microbial communities from UC Davis, California, United States - 0_2496_0518 | ecosystem: Host-associated > Mammals > Digestive system > Stomach > Rumen | place: USA... | reverse complement strand
CATATCTCACAACCTCCTATTCTACCAGTTTGTAACATCATGCTGTATAACCTCATAGTCAGAAAACAATTCATTTATAACCCTTGTAACCTGTTTTGACGTTGTAGGGCTGTATTTTCCAAAAATATGAACTATTTTCGCTACCTCGTCAATGAGTGCAACCCTAGTTTTATAGCTTTGTATATATCGCAAGTCTTCCCAGCTGTCACTTATCCAACATTGGCATTTATGAAATTGTACTTTGTTAACGCTACATTTTGGTATACCGTTACACAATTCGATTAAATAATTAACATCACACATATTAAAACCTCCTAAAATAAAATACAAAATTCAATATCGACAAAATTATAGTTATCCTTAACATACTTTTCATGTATAATCACGTTTTTAACCTCAAACTTCCATGAATCTAAGTAGTCGTGGATATATTCACACAAACACTCCATAATATCATTTTTCCCGAAACTATTTACTAGTAAATCACAAACACGAGTATTTACAATCTTAGTAAATTTATCAAACTTGTTAAAATTATCCATAACTTAAAACCTCCTAACTTGCTTTACGTGAAACATTATAAGCTTATTACAATTATATCCTTGTTACTCTCTAAGTCCTTAACTTCAGCGGGTGTAAGTTCTCTTACACCTACTAAGTAACCCTCACAGTAAATTTTATACATATCTTTTTACCTCCTATAATTCATTTAATTCTAGTGTTTTCGCACTAATCACATTTTTTACACATAACTTAAAATAATCGACAGCGTCAGCGTATTCACTAAAGTAGTGACCTTGTCCCCAGCTGTCTGTATCCTCACTATACAGCCACGCCACGCAATATGGTGTTACACTGTTTTCAGGCAAGTGTATAAGCGAATAATCAAACACTGTTTTTAATACATATTTTTTCATAACTCTAAACCTCCTAAATAAAATAAAGTGTAGTAGCATAACAACTTATATACTCAGTGCCTTGTATATCCATGATATGCTTTAAATGTTCGGCAACCTTTTCAGCGTCGTGTAGAGTTCCCTCTACGTCGAAATAATATTCGTTAATTGTGTCATCCTCTTCACCATACCAGCGGACAAAGACACGGGGCTTTTTACCTCCTATATCCATTTTATGCGTTAACAAATCAGTTAAACACATATCTAATTTAAGGTTATCAATAGTGATTTGATATCTAAGATAGTTGTTATGATAGATATTTACAATACCCTCATCACATTTACAAATAACTCTCCATGTGCCTGTATAATAACCGTTTAGTCGTTTTTCAACCTGTTCAGCAACTTTGATTTTCTCACTTGATTTACTCATAATTATCAACCTCCTAGTATCTATAGTTTTCTATTCTAACATTGATAACACCAGCGAACTTGATAAGCTGGTGCAACATATCCTCAAGTCTATCAACCTCAGACATATCGCCAGAGGCAAGAGCCTTTTCGCAAGCGTTATCGCATAGCTTTTCAAGTTCTCTCACGTTGTTATAAAGATTTTTCAACTCGTCCTTTGTCATTTTTTCAATACTCATAATTTTCAACCTCCTAAAATCTAATATAAAATTGCATACCTCCCGCCCTCATATATAGAATATCATAAGTCATAGAGTATAGCAAGAATTTTTTTCATTTTTCAGCAACTTTTTTCAATTTTTAGTTTCTTCTATATAAAGGGAAAAATTTTTTCAAAACCCAGACCAGCAACAGCCAGTTAGTCTATCCTAACAAAAGTTAGGGTAGCACTAACAAGGGTTAGTCCACCCTAACACTAGTTAGTTAATACTAATTTGTCTGCCAGACCTCGCCGAACAAATTTTCGATTAGACTATGCTAACACTGGTTAGTCCAGCCTCACTCTGGTTAGTCCACCCTCACTCTGGTCAGCCCGAACAAACCGAACAAATTTTCCGAACAAATTTTCGACCCTCTCCCTCGCTAAGGCGAGTTTTCAAATCAAAATTTTTATTTTTTAAAATTTTCGGACAAATTAACGCCTATTTTTCAGGAACTAAAAACTTTTTGGATTCTGAAATTTTCTGAAAAATGCCAGAAAAACAAAGTCCAAAAATATTAAATCCAAATTTTTCGGGGTCGAAAAAAGCCCCCATTCCTGAGGATTGATGAAATTATTTAAAAATATTTAAAAATTTTAAAAATAATGCTTGACATAACATCACTCAGATGATAAAATGGACTCAAGTCAAACAGATAGGAGGTGTCAAACATGCACGGAGAACTATTAGTAAGATTTACTGACGGTCGTGAGGTTGTATACACAAGGCGAGTATTAAGCCTACTAATCACAGATAAAGATGTCACAGACATTGTAGACATGGAAACAGGAGAAATATTAAAAGAGAGGGGGATTGTCCTATGCTAGCAGACAAATATGAGATAGAAAAAGAAGTAAGGCGTTACGGTGAATTTAATGATAGAATTGATAGATACGTGGGTAGCGTACACATAACAAAAAAGATATATAAATACGATAATCAGACCGTAACAATAACTTATATAAACGGTTTTATCTCAAAAGTTGAGATAGAATAAAAATAATAGGGTGGGAAAGTTGATTTAAATAAATTTTTATGATAAAATAGGAGGTACAGATATGGAAATTATAAAGGACAGATTAAAAGCTATTAGATTAGAGATTATTGTTAAAGAGTCAAAGATATACGAACTTGATAAGGTTATTGAACAGGGCTGTAGTCGTATGACAGCAAAGAGAACTCTAGAAGAAATTGATGAACTGTTGCAGGAGATACTTATTTTAAGGGCTAAGCATGACGTACTATCAGGAGTTGTATTTGGCATAATAGTTGGAGGTGATAAGAATGATTAGAAATGGCAAAGGCAAAGTCTATATGGCTGTAACAAAGGACAAATACGAGTTTCCAGTGATAATTTGTGATACTATTCCAGAGTTAGCAGAAAAGACTGGTGTAAAGGTCAACACAATTGCTAAACAATGTATGGCTCAAAAAGCTGGTAAACCGTTCAAAACAACTAAGACCCCGTATTATTTCAGATACGCAGAGATTGATTTAAATGATGACGATTATTCAGATTTAAGCGAGGTAAGTAATGAAGAACTTAAAAGTATCACTATGGATTATATCAATAGTGAATATGATGATTTTATCGAGTCCGAAAACGAGCGTTTGGAAAAACAGCGTGAGTATAACAGGCGTAAATACTATAAACGCAAAGCAAGGCAAAAAGCTAAAAACAGTTAGATGTTTAGTCACAGCCTATTGTCCTTGTAAAATCTGTAGTGGAAATTGGGGTGCAATGACAGCCACGGGCAAAAAGGCAAGACCAAAACATACTATAGCTGTAGACCCTAAAGTGTTCCCATATGGAACTAAAATTAAGATAGGAAAGAGGTGGTATATTGCTGAGGACTGCGGGGGAATGATAAATGGCAAGCACATTGATATTTTTATGAAAAACCACAAACGGGTTGAAAAGTTCGGTAAAAAGCATTTAAGAGTGAAAGTGAGGTATAAGAAATGACAAGAGAAACAATTAGAATAAAGTTCTACGATAATAGAGAGGATATTGTAAGAAGAAGTGATTGCTTATCAATATACGACACTACAGAGGGTAATACTATTATAATGATGACAGGGTATGCGGATTTAACAGTACCTACACACATCATAAAATCAATATCAATAGAATATATCCACGACAAATGGATTAGAGTAAATGGAGGAAAATACAAATATAAATGTCCAAAGTGTGCTTGCTACACACAACATATCTATAATTTCTGTCCAACATGTGGAAAGGGGATGAAATAATGAAAGTAAAGAAACTATTAAAATTATTAGAACCAACAACACCAGTCACAATAATTGAACATAATAATCACAAGCTATTACAAGCACACTCTTGTACAATATATAGTGAATATCCGTCAGATTATTTGACATGGAGATTATTAAACCGTCAAATATCAATGATACAGACGGATGTGCATGGTGTTGTTGCAATAATCTTACGAAAGGAGAATAAAGATGAAATTATTAAGTAGACTACTATATTTATTAGCCCTAACAGCCCTCTGGCTGGGCGTAATATTCATTTCAGAGGACTACGGGCAAGCAATGTTTGTAACAGGGTTGGGATTTGTTTTAGGTTATGAAATAGCAGGACTAGGAGAGAGGTGGTAATATGCAAAGAGAATTTACTACAGACAACGCTGAGGAAATGTGCAGTGCAATGTGTGATAATGAGACACCTTATGTTTCACGTGAAACATTGTCAGAGCTAGCCAGAGCCTCAGTAGATTTCATAACAGCTTACAATGAGCTGTTAAACGCTGATAACCCTAAAACACTATTAGCATATGAGCAGGAATGTGAAGAGAAACTAGCTAGTGTTATCTACGCTAAGCTAAGAGAGATAAGAGAGGTGAATAAGAATGAGCGAAGATGAATTTGAAACCCTAGCAATGCTACTAGATTATATTGAGAGTGCTAGAATAATAGCTGGTGCAAAATTTGAGAATTATTGTAATCAGGAAAACTATGGTAAGGCTCTAATATTTATGGGTTTAAGAGATAACCTAGACAATAATGTCAAGGTCATTAAAGACTATATGTGTCTAGATAAGAGAGGTGAAGAAGAATGAGCAAAAAAGAAATAATGGAAGTTATAGATAAATTAGAAATTCAATCAGGGGATATAGTGGCACAATGTTCTGAGTTGTTGGAAGAATGTCAGCGACTTCAAGATGAATTATTTGAGTTATTGGATAGGAGTGAAGAAGAATGATTTACACAGGCGTCAAAGTATATGACCCTTTAACAGACACATACAGTACAGGTTATTGGGTTAGAGATAGGCGGGGCAATTGGTACCCAGTTTGGAGAGGATAGGTGATAATATGAACTATCATAAGCTTATAATAAGGCTCAAAGACGGTTCGGAAAGGTGTATAGTAGCCACTGGCTTTAATTTTGATATGCGAAGTCTCATAGCGTCCATATGGGTAGGCTATGGGTATAGGGCTAAAGATTCCAACGGAATAGTTAGGTATTACTCAGACGTTGACGAAACGCTTGTGGACTTAACCCAAGTACAGTTTATAGCTGAGTTGCGAGAACAGCAGGGTGCTTTTGATGAAATTATTTATATTTATGGTAAAAGGGAGGTGCTAACCATGCCAACCAACAGGACTGAATACAACGACATGTGCAATACTCGTGAGAATGTAAGACGTGCTTTAAAAAGTATTCACATAGCTTTAAGTAGGTTAAAAGAGGCTGAGAAACAGGGTTACACAGAAGTCTCTATACGTAGTGACATAGAGCATTTAGAGAAATTAAAATCAATATTAAATGAGAGGTGATAAATATGTTTTCAAACAAAGAATATAGTAACAAATCACCAGAAGTTAACAAAATAAGCAACGCTTTAAAGCGAATAGCAATAGCAAAAGGACACGTAAAATCGGCTGAGAGTGAGGGCTACATTGGAATGTCAACGGGAGATTGTGGCGAATTTTTAGAAGAACTAAAGGCAATTTTAGAGGGGAGGAACTAACATGACAAGGTGGTTTATTTTACCAGTAATACCCTTAGACAAGTATTTCTGGCGTGAGGCGATACGTAGTGCGTTTTATAGATACGTAATTAAAGAGAGCGAAAAGAGGTGTAAGAATGATATACACGGTCAAACCAATAAAGAAAATGATGTTAATCTATAATGGAAATGACTTTGCAATAGAGGTAGCACTACACCCAAACCAAAGGTGGACTATTTATGAATATGCTGATAATTCATATGTTAGCAAGGGTGCAACTACAATTAAAATGTCTACAGATGAAGTGTTCAAATATTTCAGGGAGGTGGAAGAATGACAGAGATAACCAAAGGGCAATACAACACACTCACTCACAGATTTATGGTGAGAGGAGAAAAGCAAGCAAAGAATAACCCTCAGTATAAATGCGACCATTGCCTATTTAATAAGGGTAAAGAGTGTGAGGCTTTAATAATACAAACACCAGCTGGTATAGACGGTCTAGGCTGTAAATTCAGAAAAGATGAGCGAGAATATAAATTCATGAAAGTAGCGTCTAAAATAGCAAGGGAGGTGTAATAATGACCGTAAATGATTTATTGCCTATTATAAACACTTTTGATGTTACAGAGGTTCATTTTCAAGGTAATCAGAGAGTATTCGATTCTGAGGATATTGAAAAGCTGTTTGGTAATAGAAACGTAAAGCGTTTCAGGTATGATGAGCGTAGTAGCAGACCCTATATAGAAATAGCTGACAGCGAATAAAACAAAGACCAGAGTTAATACTCTGGTCTTTTGAGATAGAAATAATTGAAAAGAGAAAAGGAGATACTAAAAATATGAGCAACTTGTAGCCTATATTTTATTATACCATATACCTCTATTTATAATCCACTAGGTGTTAGGATTGTCAGCAATGTGTTTACGACAGAAACCTACACCAGCTATAGCATTTGTATGAACGTCTGACAAAAGCCATGCGTCAAAGGATTTCCCGTCAATCGTAAAAGCATTATCAATCCACATATTATCTTCAAATTCGCTATTCCTCAATCTATCTATGTTTGTGTTGCTATTAGATATTGTGTTTGCTGATAGACTAGTATATGCACCACTAAACATATAGAATGTTGGGTGTGTATATGCACCTGTGCTTAATGGGCTTACAAGCCCTTCTCCAGCTTTCCAATAGCCATTATTGCTTACAGAATATGGACTTTGCAAATATATTTTCTCACTATTCATTGCACCATTTTCAGCGATTCCAATCTCAATAACAGAGGGTGCTATGGAGTTACCATTGTTGAACGGATAAGACATTACACCATTTACTAAATCATCACCTTTTTTAAATCGAGTGATGAAATAAGGCATTGAACAAGTCACAAAATTATCGGAATTTTTCCATTGTGCTATACCAATATTGTAACCGTCATTATGTTTAAGCACTCTCATATATGTATTATAATCAGTTGGTTTAAGACCAGACGGATATGTTGCCTGTCTTGATGTTTCACCAACCATTGCAACAAAGCAACGCATATCCGTAAATCCAGTAGATTCTACAGAATTGATAACTCCAAGTTCAACATTAAGGTTAGATGTGCCTATCACAGTTGACGCAGATGTTGTCCAACCAACCCATATAAACAAGTTACCATCAATCGTACCATCCGCCCAAGGTAAAAGAATACATGGCACTACCCTACCTCCAGTAGGCATTTCTTCATATCGGGCTGTAGGAAAAACTTCCTGAACCTTTGGCAAGAGTACATTCTGAAATACATCTCCAAAAGTAGCATTAGGATTAGCTGTCAAATAAGTTATCGTATCAAATTTTAAGATATAATTCATTCTACCGTACCCCCTATCGTTTCACCTATACTAGCATATATAGGCACATAATCCTCAACAGTAAATCCACCACCCTCAAGGGCTGTTACACGCTGGTCAAGGTCAACCAGTTTGTCAAGGATAAATCTAACAGTAGCTACGTTTAAGCTGTCATTCTCTGTCAGCTGATTTATAAAGTTGTCAATGATTAACATTGCACCATTCCAATCACCTAAATAGCTAGGTCTATCACCCTCAGAATAGAGTGGTAGACCTGCCTTAGGTGTATGACCAGATGAACCTATCATTGACTTAGCGTCATCAATAGTCATATAAACACCTCACTAATCATTCTTAACAACGTACGCAACAATATAAGCTGTTGAGCCTGTAGGCACATAAATGTCACCAACATAAAACTTTACATTCAACCCGTCATTTTCTCTAGCTACAACATAAGGGTTTTCACTTTGCAACATAAATGTTCCCATAAACGGACTAGTCAATATGTTGTTTGTTGATGTACCCTTTGTAACACCCACGTTGATAACGTCAAATTTGTTAAAGTCTACACCCTTAGCTGTAAACTCCGATATAGGAATACGTGCTGATACCGCATTATATCCAGAAGTAGGTGAAGTTTCAACAGTTGCCACAGCTGTAAGTCTAATTGGAATTGGTCTAGCCGATAGACTAGCCACATCTCTCTGTGCCTGTTCAGCAATGTCACCAATTTCATTTACACTAGCATCAAGATTGTCTACCTTTGTAGACAAGTTGTTTACAAGTGTCTGCATACTAGCGATAAGACTAGACAACTCTGTGTAGTTTGTGTCAAGAGTATCTACTCTGTTATGCAACTCTACGTTATCAGCTGATACATCACCTAAATCATGAGTAAGTTTATCAATATTGATTGTAATCTGCTGAATAGTTGTCTGAGCTGTCTCAAGTGCTGTCTGCAAGGCTAAAATCTGCTGTTCGCTTACCTCACCAGTTGACTTTACCTGATAAAGTAAATCGTCAATTTCTCGCATTGCACCATTCCAATCTACAAGGAATGATACTTTGTCTGTAGCGTTGTAAATAGGCAAGTTATAATGCTCAGTATGTCCTGTAGCACTATATGAATTTCCAACCTCAACGCCACTAATTACATTTGTATCTGCCATTATTAAAATCCCCCTTAAAGAAAATGTTTGATAGGCTTAATGCCCTCAATTCGTCTGATTCTCAATGCGTCAAAACTAATTGTTTCACCGTTAAATGTTGCACGCTGTGCTCTGTCACAAGAGAGTTGTTTATCATCAATAGTGATATATCTTGTGTACATATATAGGTTTGTACCGTCCATTTGATACTCTTCCAGACGTTCTGATATAGTACCTGTGGTAATGTTCGTAATCTCAAGAATACCTCTGCTATAATGCGAAATAACCGTGCTACTACCACTAAGAAATGGTTTATCGTAGTAAATGCGAATGGTGTCAATGTCATCTGGTATAGTTACATTTGCTACAATATCAGAGTCACCCTCATAAAGAGTCACTACAGGATTGTAATATTTGTTAATGTTATCAAGCACCTGTGATGTATACTCTCTGTCAATGTCCTGCATGAGTGCGTCAAAATCACTTGCGTCAAAATCCTCCGCACTAATGTTTAGAGCGTCAAATTCCTCAGCTGATTTGCCATTGTAAGCCAGTTTGTTGAAGTTTTTGATGATGACCTTACGAGGGTCAATAAACTCACCTGTATAAGGGTCATACATATTCAACTTATTACCACGGAATATATAGCCTGAATAAACATCCCACTGGTAAGCATTTAAGTCAAGATTGTCTATTTCTTCAACCGTCTTGCCTATGGTATCAAATGATTTGACGGTCATGCACAATGTTCTAAGACCTGAATAAATATTATTCAGTGTATGCTGTAGTGTGTCCTCTTTGGCTTTAAACATGTTGTAGACAAGTGGGAACTCGTCAACCAAAGTGTCAAGTCTTGTATTGATTACAGCAATGTCCATTTCTCTGTGGATTCGTTCTTCAGTAAATCTAGCAAGGGTATATGTTTTTCCCTGTATGAAATACTGGTAAGCTAATTTCTCAAGCCTTGTCTCAGTAGCCTTAATCTCAATCCTAAGCTGTCTAACATTAGCATTGAGCGTAGACAATAGACGTTCATATCTTTGTTTGCTGGCGTCATCTACAGACTTAATACTCTTTTCCAGAGTGCTAGTAGCGTCATCAAGATAAACTCTAAGTTCGTTTATAGTCTTTGTTAATGACTTATTAAGTGTAGCTATTGCCTTGTCTGTATACGCCTTTGTTTCATCAATGACACCGTTATAATTTTCGATTACCTCATTGAGTTTTGCTATAACTCTAGCTAAATGCTCTTCATAAGATAACGAGTCATCATAAACAGTTGGCATTGTAAAAGGCGATAACAAAGGTATAGGTCTAATTATTTTCATCTGTTACCCTCCTTAATATATTGACATAAACAACTCAGATAATTCATCAATTATCATCATGTCTATATTCAGGAATGTCTCACGGAACTTATTTAGAAGTGTTGACGGGCTGACGTTTTTATAGCCAAACAGGTGTGTCAAATTATCATCTGTGTTGTCAACATCACTAGTTCCAATAGCGTCTATTACAGCGTTAATAGCATGAGAATAATTTTCATTATCCTGATACTGTTTACCTTTATCATAAGAAGTTTCCCTATCCTCACTCTTAGACTTTGTGGAGTCGTTTGTCTCACTTGTCAGAGTGTCTCTATTCATCACATCATCACGACTTGTGATACCGTCTGTCTGTGAGGTGCTGTCGTTGTCTGTGTCTGTTTTCATGTATTTGTCTTTTAGGTCTGACTTAGTGACTGTATAACCAGCATTGGTGGCATAGTTGTTATCGGTCGCTGGGTCTTGCCAAGATTGACCAGACAGCAGACCTTGTGGTGTATCTGAGAAAACATTTTTACTCCAGCTGGTACTACCGTCTTTATCAGGGTTGTCTGTATTTGTTGTTGAACTCTGAGAGTCTGTTGAGGTGTGGTTACTTTCCTCACGCCCAGCAACTTCATCTACATTTGTCGAACTGTCAAGACTGCTGTGTTCAGAAGTGTCTGTTCCAATAGACTCACGCTCGTTCTTATCCTCATTCTCTGTTCCGTCTTTGAACATGTCTGAGTCTTTAGTTTCATTTTCAGTCTTATGATTTGTGTCAACCTTATTACCCTTATGTAATCCGTCAAATTTCTCAGTAAATTCATAATTTGTAATAGGGTCAAATTCTAAAAGTTCTGACATATATAACTGATTGTAATAGGGCATTATTTCATTGAGTTTTCTATTTAAATAGAACTTAAATAGTGTAGGAGTCTCTAGTCCAATCTCCCTAAATCTGTAGTGGTCAAGGATTTTATTATTGAGCCTCTCACGATAATTCTCATTGAAAATAGGATAGTTTTTAAGCCCTAAGTCAAAATTACTTCTAATTAAATTGTCAACTGTAGGAGTATAAAATCCCATTTACTCACCCTCTAACATTCTATATAATTCTTTGCGAAGTGTTTCCCACTTTGCGTTGTCATTTCCTGTTAAACCATAAGGACAAACCTTGCCATTAACATCCCAGTGTCTGATGATTGTTTTGGCATTAGGGCAATACTTCTTAATGTATTTAATAGCCTTTTTAAGACCGATATAATGACCTGCCTTTAAGTCACCATTTACAAGGTTTGCAATCTCTATACTAACGCTGTTAGCGTTTGTACATTTCTTATAATATTTAGCCACATCTGTGTTGTATTCTCCACCAACAGAATAGGCAATCTGATTCATAGGAATAGACTTTATGCAATTACCCATATGGTCTACAAAGAAGTGTGCCCCAGTTGTTAGTTTAGGGTTATCAAGTCTGCTAAAATATCTACAGTTACCCTCAGCTGTATCACCGACACCAGCTGTATAATGTATTACAATGTATTTGATTGACTTCTTATTTCTCCCACCATGAAGTCTAGCCTTATGGGCTTTAATATATCTCATATTATTCCTCCTGTTCTTCACCTAAACGCTCATACAGCAATTTAATTATCTGTGTGTTTTGCTGTACCACATCAGTCATCTTATCCATGCGAGTGACAATGTAATAGCCCTCTATAAGTGCCATTACAATAGGAAACCCCACTGTTCCAATTGCTGTAATTAAATCGTTCATGTGTTATTCCTCCCTGTATAAATCGTTTGTGTATTTATGTGTTGTGTCCTCACTTGACCAATACTCTATAGTATAACTATCCTGTTTAATAGGAAATGTTGTGCCATGTACAGTCACATTATTTGTAAAGGTCTGGCGTGTACTCTTAGTAACAAAATAGGCATTGTCCGAAAAATCCCACCTACGCTCACAAACACCACTTGAATATGTCTTGACTGACATATCGTGTGTTCCGTGTGTCTTAATAAACTCATGAATTTTCTTATTCAGTGCTTGTATTGTTATCATCTTCATTACCTCCTAAATTATCAATAGGCTCTCCAGCAACAATTTGCAACAACTCATTGATGTTTCTCTTTTTAACATCTATATTAAGACCAAACTTTTCATTAGCCTCAAGACAAGCAACTTTTCGCTGTTCCCAGAATGAGGCACAAGCAAGTCCAATATTCTCATTATTTGCATTAACTTCATCTACCAACATTCTGTTAGCCTTTTCATTGTTGGCATTGTTAATTCCTAAGAATGTTAAACAGTCATTAAAGGTCTGTTTCTTTAATTCGAATAAGTCAGGTGCAATCATAGGAACACTAGTGTTAAACACACTAAGATTATTATATTCATCAAACGACTTATCAGATATTATAAATGGAACCCCACCCTCAAACTTTTCAAGCATATTCTCCATAGACATTCTCTGAGCGTCTGTTGTCTTTGCTATAATAGGAAATCTCTGTACGCTGATATTTGCCTGTATGGCAATCTCTATCTTAGCTAGACGTTCAGCCCACATATAGATATAAAGGTCTGTTGGAGTAGTTGTACGGTTATTTCTAACGTATACACATTCGTCTGCGTCATACTCAGCGTCATACTGTATACTATAACCGTGATACCTAACAAAGTTTTCATATATGTTCATCTGTCCATTAGGTGTAGCCCTAAGATTTATTATACCAGTTTTGTACTTCTTGTCAGGTGCAATTAAAGCCTTACCATTTTGATAAAGGCTCAACTCTAAGAACCTTTCATTCATACTGTCTGGCAGATTAAGCCATTGAAATTCTGCTAAAGCAATATTTTTCAGCCAGTCATAGTAGCATTGAAATATCCTTGCGTTTTCAACAGCCTGTTGTTTATTAGTGTTGTTTCTTTTTCTCATATCAATCCTCCATTAACTAGCGTCAGGGTTACTCTGAGAATAATCATAAGGTGTATTTGTCTGTGGGTTGTGCCAGAATGTCATGCCACTTAAAAGTGTTTCTCTTATGTGATTACTTGCCTCCTGTGGCATATTTTGATTAGCAAATACGACTGAACGACACTTGCAATAATCCCACTTTGACCTCTTTTTAAAGTTAGGTGTGCCAGTTCTCTCGACCGCATATCCATACATATCAAAATACGTATCAATCATTCTGACTTCATCTCGTTTAGGAACTTTCCAGTAAAACTCTGGTGCTATATTCTTCGATACAGCAAAGTTTGAAGTTGAACCTTGAATACCGCCAAACTGATAAGGCGTTGACAAGTATTGCTCTTGTTTCAGCTTATCAAACTCATTGCCCTGCCTTGACAAGTCTAAGGATATAGCAACATTCTGTCCTAACTGACCTAAAGCACCAGCACCTCCCTGCATACCAGCTGTAGTTCCTGTCATTCCACCTGCTAAACTCGCTGTTGACGCTGACAAGAACCCTGATGACGCTCCTGACCCTGCACCTGCTAAACCAAGTGTCAAGCCATATCCTGTAGCTGAACCAACTGCTTGTGCAAGTGCACCCCATGAAGAAGACTCAAGTCTGCCAGCTTGTAATTGCTGTTGAAATTGGAAATAATTTGACTTTTCAATAATATATCCCATTGTAGGGTATGTCTGAGTAGTAAAACCATAATCATACATTATACCATTAGCATGGTAATAATGGTAAGGTGCAAACATAACATTACACCCCTCATTTATATTTCCATAAGCCCTAAAATGATATGAACCGTCAGGGTAAGTCTCCCAGTTTAGAAAATTATATTCCTTTCCACTACCAGCGTGGTTAGTGGCAACTAGAGATGTATAATTATAAGTCTTATTATTTCTAATAGTATAACCAGATATAGTGCCTTGGTCAAACCAAGCTTGCATATCTATCCCAAACTCTAATTCAGTTAAAAACTGTGTATTTCCAATTATACCAATACCAGAACCCTCAGTTGTTTCTACTACATGAGGGGCTAATTTATCGACTACAAATTTAGGAATAGCTTGTATGTAATTTATACCGTTGTCATATACCCTGTTTATGGCGTCAACAACTAGATTTACATTATTCACATCTGCGTCCTTTACAAGATACATTGTTAAAGGATAATATGTTCCGTTATATTTGCCACCTCCTGCTCTTCTAGCGGGAGACAATGTAATATTGACCTGACTGGCGATTATCCAGCCACCAACCTCATAATCACTTTTATTATAAGAACTTTCACCATACAAAAGAGCGTCCTCAACAACATACTCAGATACACCAACAGCCTCTGGCAAATCATATTGAAATCTAGTATCATTAGCTTTTCTAATAATCTCTCGCTCTATTCGACAGTTTCCTAATTGAAAGTCAAATAAAAATGTCTGCCAATAATCGGTCGTAAGTTTTATATTTGTCACGTTAGGGTTTACATATTCGATTGAGGCAAAGGCATAAAACCACTTGCCACCAAAGTTGTTGTTTTGATACATGACATAGTTTATACCCCACAAATCCTCAGCAACAGCATTGACTCTCATTACACCGTCTCTACGCTGATATGTGAAATCTGAGGCGTCTAAGGTTTCAACTCTTTTACTCTTAAAATAGTTGAACTGTGCAGTCCTATCACTAAAAGTAAAGGTATTCGCACCGTCATTTATAAGCGGAACTTTGAGTAAATGTACTATTGTATTAGGGTCAAAAGACATGCACAGCCCTCCTATCTATGAATTATTAGTCAGCTACAGCTTTAAGTGTAGCGTCTGCCTCTGGCATTGTAAAGCTAAATGAACCGTCAAGACCAACTTCAAGTTCGGTTTCACCTAAGAAAAGTTTTCCTGATGTTCCCTTAGCCCACTCAATCTTACCTTTTACAGTTGTACCTGCTGTCGCAGATGTTGGAACTGTAATAGTAGCGTCTGCACTAGACTCAGCGTTAATGTCGATTGAGAATAGTGACTCACTCTCTGAAATAAATACGCAAGCATTAGCAAAGAGTGTAAGTGCAAGAGTCTCCCAGTGGTTCCAAAAGTAGTTCCAGAAAAGACCCTTAGCGTTGTACTGCTCTGACATTTCTGTCAAGTTGTCATAAACTCTGATAAGAGCAGAGTCACAAACTACAGCCAAGATGTTTTCATTACCATTAAATTCGTCAACCTCTACGACTCTAGCTCTAAAGTCTGCCTTTGACATATTAAATGCAAATGCAAGAACATCAAGCTCAACAGAGGCAAGAACGTCTGAACGCATGATAATAACCTGCTGGTCACGCTCTGTCCATGTGATGATAGGCTCTCCAGTAGCTCCCTCCTGCTCAATGTATCTGTTGTAGTTCGCACTAGGAAATCTCATTTTTCCAGATACAGTGTTTACAGCCTTGATAAACGCCTTAGCGTTTGCGTCACTGGCTGTAGGGTCAGCCACTGTCTGAGTAACAAGCATGTTGTTTGATACAGCGTCAACAAAAAGCTGTTTCATGAGTGTAAACTCGTCAATGTTGTCACCTGAATACATACTGTTTACAATAGAGGCAATAAGGTCATCAAGTGCCTCCCATGAAACAAATGCTGAACGCAACTGCTGTGACGATACTGACACAGGGTACTGACTCTCTCTGTTACGTGAGTAATAAAGAGCCTTTGTATCAGGATATGTGATATTGAGTGCTGTTTTCTGTACTCCACCAACTGTAGTGATACCATTGCCACTAAATCCCTCATCTTTAGCAGGGTTAGTGAAAATCTCCTGTGCTACAGTTCCAAGTGGAATAGCACCCTTTTTGAACTGTGCCAAAGGATTCTGGTAAATCTTTGACATTGTTACGCTAACGCAAATACGCTGAACCAATCCAGAAATGAACTCATTCTGCAATGGGCTAAACTCTAGAATAGGTTTAGAAAACTGTCTGATGTTATCAGCTGTTGCCTGTGGCACTCTATCCTGAAACATATCAGACGCATTGCCTCGAATTGCATTAGACACAATTATCGCTCTGTTTCCGTCTGCCATTGTTTTTCCTCCTTAAAAAAGTTTTAAGACTTCATCCATTGAAATCTCTTTTGGTTTTTCTTCCTCAAATGAGTCCTCATGTCTGGTAGAGTTATCAGGCATACTACCGTATTTTCGGAGTAAAGATAGATTAGCACTCCTTAAGTCCTCAATCTGATTAGTTTTATTGGAAACCTCGTCAACGAGGTTAGCAATCGTAGCCTCCATAGTGTCAACTTCATCTTTCATATCTGACACTAGTGTCATCAATTCTCCCTCAGCGTCCTTTTTCTCAAGAACCTGAGCAATCATTCCCCTTATGGGGTTTTCTTTTGGTTTTTCATCTTTTACATCTAAATCAGCCATTTCTCGTACCTCCTAGAATTTTTTAACAATGTCTGAGAATACCATTTGTATCTTAGCAGACTCAAAATATAATAAGCCTTTGTAAAATACATCTTTGAATAACTTCATGTGATAATTGTTACCCTTTAATAGTATGTCATCATTGTCATGTACAGATGTGTGCAACGAATATGTGACTATCTTTTCATCATAATCGTTTGATATATAGAAAAGCTGGTTAGCAAAATCAGACCAAAAACCATAAACTCCCTGCTCTGTTTTAATATTGAAAAGATTTATGGCTCTATTGCTTTTTCTGCCAACTTGCTTTCTATTATAATCATAGAGAGGCTTATTCTCAACAGAATACTCTGCGTATCTTGTATCGCCTATAATGTCATAAAATCTAGTCTGTTTCTTAACCTCACTATATTTTTCTGACTTGACCAGCTGTACTAAATGCTCACCCTTTTTCTTGAACTCAGAATTAAAAGGTGTAGTCAAATCAAAATATACAAAATATGGATTATAAAAGCTAACAGCGTTTGACAAAAATAAGACTGGCACATCACGCATACGTGCCACAGTCTCATAGAAGTTGAGAAACGTCTCAACCTCATCATTCAAATAGCGTTTATAGCCTTTTTCAATCAAAAACTCATCAAAAATTATCAAGCTTACATCTGGTAAAGCCATTGACTTTTCAGTAGATGATAAGCCAAAAGCATAGCCACATGGCTCTAATTCTTCTTTTAAATAAAAAGCCCCGTTGTTGTAGTCAACATGCTCAACAACTCCCTCTCGCTCTAAAGGTGAAAATAACTTTTCCATTTTGGTATTCTTAATCTCTTCTTTAAAGCGTCTTAGGTAGATAAACTGCCCTTTTCCCTTTTTATACCGTCTTATAGCATATTCAAGAGAATTAAATGTTTTGCCAACACCTCTGGCACCTATCACCCAGTTAAATAACCTGTTGTGTGATAACGTCCTGTCAGCGTCAAAGAATATATTGTCATTTGCCATATAAATCTCCCCTCAAGCTAGGGAAAAGAGGGATTGTCAACGGTAAAGTGGAATTTACTTCATGTTGAGTACGCTCGCCACGTCCATTACACTCAAGCATAGCTAATTGACATTAAATCCCAAGTTCCCTATAGGTCAATTATACACTGTAAACCCTCGTTTAGTCCACTATTTGTTAGGCTTTTATAGTGAATTTTATGTCTTTTAGCACAATGCCTCCGTCAACTCGCTGTGGCACTAATTTACCGTCATATCTTGACCCTAACTTAAAGTTGTCGAATGTAACGTGCTTGTGACATTGTGGAGGCATACCTGCAACTGTTACCTCCAATTCACCGTCTATTTCCTCAACATAACACTTTTGTCTCAGGAATTTAGCCTTTGTAAACTTTGACTCTAAAGCCCATGCACCTAGCTTAAAATCGTCAACTTCAAGCCCCTCTGGTATTTCCGTACCCTCAATGTGAATTGAGTCTGTGTCAGAGTATATGAACCTGTCGTAAACCGATTGAGCAGTTGTTATGGTCTTTTTTCTTGCGTAGGCTGTTATAAAACTAGCCATAGGCAAATATACAGGGTCTTTTGTCTTTTCCTCTCCTGTGTAAAACTTTATACCCTCACCGTCCTCAAGATATGGCACTTTGCATGTAGCGTTTGGGTTAGTTCCAAACTTGCCATATAATGAGTTTAACATACGTTTAGCAATAAATCTGAGTGCTTTATTGCCCTCTTTGCCAGCCCTTATCTTAACCTCTGTCCAATGGTCGATATAATCTTTAAATAAACCTTTTCTACCCATGAATTTATAACCGTCTATAATCTCAAGATATGATATGTCATAATGCTCTTTTATAAGGTCTAAATCCACGCTGGTTAATGTCATATTGATTATGTCTCCATTAGATGTTGACTGGTACTCAGTAGCCTTAAACTGCAAATAACCCTTTTTAATCTGAATTGTTGGCAGATGTTTTGGTTTTAAGTCAAAACATATGTCTACATTCATTATCGCTAAAGGATATTTGCTTGTAGGCTCGAAATCGCCCTCAAAATAGACTCCGTCGTAATAGGGTAGTAGTTCATTATACATGACGCTGGGATAGAGGCTATTTACGTCAAATACAAGCCCTGAGCCTATGGTCTCGCCTCGTCTATCCTCTTTTACGTAAACATAACCGCCCTTGTATGACGGTCTCAGGAAACTGTCATAGTCTAGTTTGGGAAAATACCTGTTAAATTGTTTAGCCCCACCGATTGACTTTTTGTAAGAGAATAAAGCGTCTCCAGATAAAGTCATTTTCTTGAGGTTTAATGCAAAGAACTCTTTTAGACCTCTGGCAACTATCTCAACATCATTGTCAATGTAATCCCATTCCTCTTTAGTAGGCTGATAACCAACCTCTCTATAGGCTTTATAGTCAATCTCACCCTTTAATATAGGTAAATTAAAGGCTGTCGCTATATCCCTTACAGGAATAGGCAGAATCTTTAAAGAGTCTTGTATATGCACTTGATTTTTATAATTACCACGATTTTGAAACATAATGTCCATTGTGAAGAATTGACCGTTAGTAGCAATTAGACAAGTAAATGTTTTATCGGATAATTCGTCTCTTGACTCGACATACTTGAAACCATGCTTGAAAAGCCAATTCATAATAAAATCACCGTCAAATTTCAAATTATGAAAAAATACTGTGTAGTTAAACATAGGGTCTGACACTAGCCTCATGAAAGAGTCAATGTCAGTACCCCTGAGTTTTTCATAATTTTCTAGGTCACATATTGCCCACGCCCAGACTCTGCAATCGTCAGGGTCTGTGGTAGTTTCAAAATCTGCAATAGCAAATTTTTTACTCATCCTCATCTTCCTTACTAAAAAGTAGATACCATTTACGTAGTGACTCGACAATGTTCTTGACCTGCATGACTTCTTGAGAGTCAGGGTCAAATATAGGATGAAATTGTGCCTCATACATATAATCAATTGTTACATATGGGTCTTGAGAAATCATCACAGCTACTTGTTCTGGTGTAACTTTTTTCATGAAGAAGTTGCAGACCTCAGGGTCAATTTGAGCCAAGTGTGGTATAGTGTCATTTAAAATATCTCTCCATGCTCGCAAGTGTGCCCTTTCGGCTCTTCTTCTAGACTCTTCCTCACCATATTTTATAGACTCTCTGTATTTGGTTTTATAATACCTATCCTTTTCCTTTGTCAAATCATCATTTTGTTGCCTGTATCTACGTCTCGCCTCTTCTACACTACCAACAACGTCTCTAAATTCTTCCTTGTATGGAGTTGTGTTTTCTATCTTCTCTAACATTGCTAAATTATACTCGTTTCTACGCTCTTGAGCCAGCGTAAACTGTTGCTGTGCTATGGGTGACTCTTTGGACAGCACATAAGATAACGTGGGCTGGTCTGAAATCCATTTCATCATATTCTTGACGTCTCGCCAATTGTTAGACCAACTCAAGATAAAATCTTCGGTAATGTCATTTATGACATTCTTACTACCCATTCTACGTCTCATAGGAGTCAAAACACCTCTATTGAATGTGTATAAGAAATCGTCAAGTTGCTGTTCTTGACTGTCTGTTAAATCTTCTCTTACCATATTGTCACCTCTTTTGTCTAAATAAGGGCTACCATGTAGTAGCCCTCTTTTGTACCGTTAAACATTCTAGTTGAACGGTAGCTCTCCATTAACAGCAACCGTATCAGCTGTCTGTGGACTCGCCTTTTTACTCTCAACAAACTCATGTCTGTCAACTATAACGTCAGTGGTATACTGCACCTTGCCATTCTTGTCTGTATATGAGCCTGTAGTAATGTGACCCTCAACGAGAATCTTAGTTCCCTTTTTGATATACTTACCAGCGAAATCTGCTGACTTGCCAAAGGCTACACAGTTGATGAAGTCTGCACCATCACCGTATCTGTCTACAGCTAGCGTGTATCTAGCGTATGCCTTTTCTCCACCTCTATAATCTGTATCTTTAGTTGCACGTCCTACCAATATAACTTTATTCATATTATATCCTCCTATTCGATATACCCATAATTTAGTACCACCTGAACTGGTACGTCTACTTTAGTTGTCATATGCTCACATGTTAGTAATTTAACATCATTGAACGGAACATGTTTTAGTACCTCATTTTTCAACTTGTCATACTTCAATCTAGTCCTCTCTGTTATAAATTCTCGTGGCTCTGTTAGTCCACCCTCTTTGACTGTTTCAGGTACGACACCTTGATAAGTGACTTTGAGATACCTCGCTGTAACTTTCAATTGACATCACTCCTTTCTCGACTGTATGTATAGTTTAACATATAACCATTGAGTTGGTCAACTATAAAAGTGATTTTATTTAAATAAAGTTTATTTGAATAAAGTTCGAAAATATTTTCTATC
>Ga0326511_10001327_pt1 | contig 20651 bp, 18 predicted proteins | sample 0_2496_0518_D_FD_203701 | JGI IMG/M metagenome (GOLD analysis project Ga0326511, IMG submission 203701) | Bovine rumen microbial communities from UC Davis, California, United States - 0_2496_0518 | ecosystem: Host-associated > Mammals > Digestive system > Stomach > Rumen | place: USA... | reverse complement strand
GAGCTCCTTGCAGGAGGAATCCTCGAGTAGTTCGGAAAACTCCTCGTCTTCGTCGGGAGTCGAGGATGAAAAGTCGAGTTCGTCGTCCAAGGTGAAGAGTTCTTCTTCAGAAAATGAGAATTCTTCTTCGTCCAAAGAGAATAGTTCTTCGTCTGAAGGCAATAGTTCCTCGTCCGAGAGTTCGTCTTCCGGAGCCTCGTCCTCTTCTGCGGAAGTCGTCGGTGCTGCGATTACCGGATGCAAGTGCGCTGCTGCTTCGGAGACGGTTGATGTTGCTGAAGGTGGAGTCGCCGCCTGGACTGTTACGGGTTGCACCACCCAGGGAGCAAACATTACCACTTACACCTGGGGAGGTTCGGGCGTGATTGGTGAAGGTGCCTCTGCCTATGCGACGCTTACTGCGAAGGGTGATGTCATACAGCCGACGCTCGTTGTGGGTAACGACGACAATACCCTGCAGGATGTGACCTGCCCGGCAGTGAAGGCGATAGATTCGAATACGCCGGATTATGTGTTTGATAAAAACAGCGCTATTAGGGGGCTGCGTTTTGAAGGTAATGTAAATACTACGATATTGTTTGATATGCCTCCCGATTGGATTACGGAAGAAAATGATTGTTCTTTTATGTGTTCCGTGGAGAGAGGTCTCAACGGAGATGGAGAAGTTTCCGGGAATTTGGGATCATATAACCTCAAAGGCGAAGATTTCATCCAAAAGCATATTCTTGTGAGTTTGACTATTGGAGGGAATACGTTGCCATTTGTAATGAATATAGGAGATAATGAGGGCATAACCTGCTATCTCGCCAAGTAAATAAATTTCCTCATCCCTCGTCTATTCTTATATTTACGATGTAACTAAGGAGTTTAATATGGCAGAAATCGGTACACCTCTAAGTTCTAGCGCCACCAAGGTGCTGTTTTGCGGAGCTGGTGAACTCGGCAAGGAAGTCATCATCGAGATGATGCGTCTCGGAGTCGAAGTGATTGCCGTGGACCGTTACGCCAACGCCCCGGGTATGCAGGTGGCCCACCGTAGCCACGTCATCAACATGCTCGACGGTGCCGAACTCCGCCGTGTGATTGAACTCGAAAAGCCCGACTACATCGTCCCCGAGGTCGAGGCGATTGCGACCGATACGCTTGTCGAGATGGAAAAGGAAGGCTTTACCGTCATCCCGACCGCAAAGGCCACCAAGCTTACCATGAACCGCGAAGGTATCCGCCGTCTGGCCGCCGAGGAACTCGGCATCAAGACGAGTCCGTACCGCTTCGCCGACAATTTCGAAGATTTCAAGGCCGCTGTCAAGGAAATCGGCATCCCGTGCGTAGTGAAGCCGGTGATGAGTTCTTCGGGCCATGGCCAGAGCGTCATCAAGACCGAAGCCGACATCCAGAATTCCTGGGACATCTCGCAGCACGAAGGCCGTACGGGGCATGCGAGCCGCGTGATTGTGGAAGGCTTTGTGCCGTTTGATTACGAAATTACCTTGCTCACGGTCCGCCATGTGGCGGGTACGAGCTTCTTGGAACCCATCGGCCACCATCAGGTGGGCGGTGACTACCAGGAATCCTGGCAGCCGCAGCCGATGAAGCCGGAACTGCTGGAACAGGCGAAGGTGATTGCGAAGAAGGTGACGGACGCCCTCGGCGGTCGCGGCATCTTCGGCGTGGAACTCTTCGTGTGCAAGGACGAGGTGCTGTTCAGTGAAGTGTCTCCGCGCCCGCACGATACCGGCATGGTGACGCTTATCAGCCAGGACCTTTCGGAATTCGCTCTGCATGCCCGCGCTATCCTGGGCCTGCCCATCCCGAACATCGCGTTCCACGGCCCGAGCGCCTCAAAAGCCATCGTGGTGGACGGCAACTCCGACCACATGAAGTTTGGCGGTTTGGAAGAAGTCTTGGCTGAACCGGATACGGCACTCCGCCTGTTCGGCAAACCTGAACTCAAGGGCCACCGCCGTCTGGGCGTGCTGCTTGCCCGCCGCAATTCTGTGGAAGAAGCCAAGGCTCAGGTCATGGCCATGCGCGAAAAGGTAAAGGTTACGCTGTAGATGAAGAAACTATTTGGATTGCTGATTGTGTCGCTCGCGCTTGCCGCGTGCTATTCCCCTGACCCGTTTGAGGCCGAGTCGGTTGAAGTTGTAACAAGCCAAACATCCAAGATGGGAAAGCTTTTCCATGTCAACGGTATGGAGCAGACTTGCAACCCCTCGGTGAGCAACGATGTGGAAAACTATCCGGCGTCGATGCTCTGGCTGAACTTCAATAGGCTGAAGGTGAAGGCCCCAGATGATGGCTATACGATGGAGGGCGTGACGCAGCATGACCGCCTGACCGTGAGCGATACTGCGGGTAAGGTAAAGTGGTACCTGATGGTCGATAAGGACGAATGCCAGTTCCAGGATCCGGAATGGAGTACGCATGGCGGCTTTATCGTATCCCTCCGCGGGAACGCTTTTAAAAATGGCAAGCTGAGTTGTGGCGGTGCCTTGAATTACGGTATTTTTGCAATCCGCATGGCCGACAAGAAGCGGTTCTGGTTCTACGACAAGGATATCAGCGAAGAAGCGACCCCGCACCTGTGGGTCGATGAATCGGCGACTCCTGACACCTCCGCTTCGGATTCGACCGTGGAGGGATTCTTCGGTACAGACAAGGTTCGCCTGACTTATGTTTCCGATGATGATGAAATTATTTTTGTCGACTTTGCAAACGGTGGCTTGAAGAAGGCGAAAAAGCTGAAGAAGCCGTCTGGCCGTAGCAACTGGCGGATCGATAGCCCGCTTATTTCTCCGGATGGAAACTTTGTCGTCTATAACGTTTATGACAACCCGAAGACCTGGGAAGCCTATATTCAGGAACTCTCGGAGAATTCGACCCCGATCAGGATTGAACGGACGGCAGGCATGATGTCGGATCCGGCTCAGCCGCACTGGTTTGAATTTAAGGGGCGCCTGTTTGTGCTGTGGGCCGAATTCCCGTCGAACTCGCAGATGCTCAACAAGGCTGACTTGGCGAATGAGAGCGTGCAAGATGGTTCTGCTGGGCGCACGGTGATGCGTGAACTCCGTTTGACTCCGGATGCCCCGAGCGACCTCGCTTTCGAATGGATTGACGCCGCGCGTGAAATTGCTCCGATTCCCATGACGGGAGGCCGGTCTCCGGATGGGAAGTTCCTTGCGACTGGTACTAACCCTGCATTCCTGCTTAAACTTCCGTGAGGCGCGACATGAAAAGAAAAGTCTTGACAAAGTGTTGTGCCCTTGCCGCCGTTGCGGCACTCTCCTTCTTTGCGGGTTTTGAATCTCCCGTGGAAACAGCGACTCCGTGGGAGTCCATCGGCGGTTGCGGTGCGGGCGGTTCCGGTGGCGGTTCCGGCGATGGCATCAAGTGGATTGGCCAGGGCGTTTCGGGCGGTTACCTTGAAGCCGAAGTCTTTACGAAGTATAACGTGGGCCAGAACTTCTCTGCGCTCACGATGACGCCGCATTTCTCGGTGAAGCCGACGTGGTCGACCAAGTTTGGCGTTTCGGTTCCGTTCGTCTCCCATCAGGGCGAAGTGCAGTACCGCAGTAACCAAAGCCCGGCGGACCGCAGTACGGGCGGTCTTGGCGACGTGAGTTTCGACTTCAGCAAGACCATCGGCAGCGGTGGAGCGGCCTCGCTTTCGGCAAGCCTTACCATCCCGACGGGCCAGTACGATATCAAGCGCGGTACCGACGCAAGCCAGGAATTCTTGCCGAGCAGTTTCCAGAAGGGCTCGGGCCTCTATTCGCTCACGCTCGGTTGGGACTACAGCCGCGATACGGACAAAGGAATCTGGCTGTACGGGCTAACGTATACGCACCCGTTCGCGATGCACTTGATTTCGGGTGAAAACGAGTTCAACGATTCTTACTGGAAGAATATCGAGCATAAGGGCGACCGCTTTGAATATCGTTTCAAGCCTTATGGCGAAAACGACCTGGGCGCCTTTACGCCGCCGTCTGTAGGCGCTTCTATTGCTTACGGCTATCGCGGTATTCCCGGATTCGTCCACTCCTTCGGGCTCACGTTCTCGGCGCCCTTGGGTGTCGCCTGGATCGCTTCGGAGAAGGTGGGCGACTATGACCCGAAACCGGACCCCGATCATCAGGCATGGTCGGCGGCTCTCGTGTACGGTCTCGAATTCTCCAATACGGATATCCCTGTGTTCGTCGCGTTCTCTTTGCCGATCCACGACAAGGCCGGTGGCGCCAACGCCCTGGATGAATACGACGAAAGCCCGATGAAGGAATGGAATGCTCCCGACTGGAGCGATTTTGGCCAGCAGTGGACTATCGCCGTCGGTATCAAGGGAAGCTTCTTCTAGGCGCGCGGGTGCGTCTTCTTGAAGGCGGCCCTCAACCGTTCAGCATTGACGTGGGTATAGACCTGCGTGGTCGAGATGTTCGAGTGTCCGAGCATCTCTTTGACGCTCATGATTTCGGCACCGTTTTCGAGCAGGTGCGTGGCGAAGCTGTGACGCAGTACGTGCGGGCTCGCCTTGCCTTCCCATCCGATTTCGCGTAGCAGGTCGTGGATGTCGTTTCGGAGCGTTCTTAGTCCGAACGGCTTGCCGTCGTTACTCAGGAACACAAGGCCCGTGGCGGTGGGGAGGTGCCCTGCCTGCACTTGCATTTGTTTGTAATTGCCGATGCGCTCGATAAAACTTTCGGTAATGGGGACGACGCGTTCCTTGTTCCCTTTGCCGAGAACGCGCACGAGCTTGGCGCTAACGTCGATGCGGTCCCAAGTAAGCATCTGGCATTCCGAGATACGGAGCCCCGAACCGTAGATGAGTTCGAGCAGGATGCGCGCCCGCAGTTGAGGGAGTGTCGGGTTCTCGAGTTCGGGAAATTTTTCTTCGGCGAGGTCTTTTTGGCCGAGTACGTTCACCAGGCGCTTGGGGCGCTTGGGCATCGGGACGCTTTCGGCGGGATTCTTGTCGAGAACCTTGCTTCGCACCAGGTACTTCCCGAAACTTTTTAACGCGGCGAGGTGCTCGCAGATGCTCGTCGGCGCCAGTTTCTGCTTCATCTTTAGGTCCCAGACGAATCCCTTGATGGACATCTCCGAAAAGGCGGAAAGCGCGGCCCCTTCACCGGTGCATTCGAGGAATTTCCTTAGGGACTTGCCGTAGGTGTCGGTAGTCCTGGGGGAAAACCGGCGCTGGGTGGCTAGGTAAGTCAGAAATTGTTGAAAATAATCGGAAAGTAGCATTTGCGAGACGTTGAAACTTTGTAGTTTAAAAAATAATCTATCTTGGGTTCAAGAAAATGTCAATGCGAAAAAAAATTGTTGTGGCTATTGCGCTGGCCTCGGGATTCTCGCTTGCCGCCGACCGCGTCGCCTATGCGAATGCGACGCTCGATATAGAGCCGGGAGCCCGTTCCGCCGCCCTTGGTTCCACGTCTATTGCCGTGGACGGGGACTACTTGGGATTGCTTTCCAATCCGCACCAGTTGGCTGATGTGGACTACACTTGGGTCAACTTTTCGCATAGCGCCTATTACGAAGACACTCAGTATGATTTCGCGTCGGTCGCGATTCCCCTTGGCACAGGCCAGGGCCTAGGCGTTGCGCTGTCGCGTTTCGGGGCCAACGATATTCCCTATATCCGCGAAGGCGAAGGAATCCCGCGCGGTACTTACTACAACACGATGGCCGTTACGGATCTTGTTCTTGCCGTTTCGTGGGGACGCCGCTTGCTCGACCGGCTGGCGGTAGGCGTTTCCTTCAACGGGATATACCGCAAGCTGGACCAGACGGGTTGGGGCTTCCGCGGCGATGCCAGCGTGCGCTACCGCGTGGTGGACCGCTTCTTCCTGTCCGGCTTGCTCAAGGGATGGACGTCTTCGGCGACCTCCTGGGAATCGGGCGAGTTCGAGTATTCTTCGCCGGAATTCTACCTCGCTTCCAGCTATAGCGTTCCCGTCAACTACCTCTATGGTACGTTGGGCCTGTACTGGCAGAGCGCCGGATGGTTCCACCGCGAAGCGCGCGACCTGGATTACGATACCGATGAAAATGCGGGTGGCCGCCTTTGGGAAGATCCCTTCGACTGGCTGTCGGGTGGCCGCGGTGGCGTGGAATTCAACTTCGATTTTGGCCTTTCCGTGCGTGCCGGTTTGAGCAGCTTTACCACGTTCAAGAGCGTGACCGCCGGTGCGGGAATCTTGATTGCGAACTTCCTCAGGGTCGATTACGCCTTCGAGTCCCATCCGGTGCTTTCGCCCGTGCATAGGGTCAGCCTGAGCGTGAGCCCTTACCTCTTTAGCCACGGGAAACCCTCGTCGGGCCATTTGTCGCCGACCGAAGCCTCGAAGACGCTGCTCGCCGAAGAACCCGATGAACCGCTCCCTCAGGAACCGGCTGCCGCCGACGAGACGCCTAAGGAAGCCTCTGCTCCGGCGGAGCAGGAAGGGGCACCGGATGTTCAGGAGAACGTTGTAAGGGAGGAACCGGCCCCTGCTGGAGGCATGTTCTGGGAAGAATAGCGCACTTTTTCCTTAAAAATTGCTTTTTGCCGTGATTTTCGTCATTTTTTTCGAAATTTAGTCTATATTTTCTTTGTATGCCTGATTTAAAGAATTATCGCGAAGTTGGTGTCTTTGATCTGCTCTCCGCTCCCTTGAATCCGATAGGGGCTTTTGATGCTGAGCAGTTTAAGCAGGACGCCCGTGCCTTGATCGATGCTCATCCCGATGACAAGTTCGTTGCCGTGGATTTGATGGGCCTTGACTTTGTGTATAGCGATGCCTATAACGCGTTTTTGCAGTTCCAGCACGAACTTTCCTCCAAGGGAGGGATGCTGGCGCTCCTTTCGAACAGCGCCACGATTACGGACGGCTTGAAAAAGGCCGGCCTGGACCGCAAGCTCAAGGTGTTCGCCTTTGAAGCAGAATTGATGTCTTTCTCCCTGCATAGCCAGACGCCCGAGGAACAGCCCGCGGTGTCGGTGCCGGATGAACCCGAAGCGGTCCCGGTTGCTTCGCAGAATGTGCGCTCTGCATCTGAGATTTCTCCCGACGAACGTCGTGGCGAACGCAAGACGGGGCACCAGCGCCGCTTCACCAAGAGTTTCAACGCGATTACCAAGGACGAAAAGAAACTGGCGAAGCAGGGCATGGCCATGCCCTTTGACGAAGAAAAGTCTTCCGGGACGACGGTACTGGCAATCATTGTCATCTTGATTACCATTGGCGGACTGGTGGCGTTCTTCCTGATGCGATAACTTTTAGAATGCCCGTCGAGTTCTCGGAATACCGGTGTAAGAAAAAATATAAGTCCAAGCGCCGAAACATCCCGGTGTTTCGGTTTTTGGTTTTATGCGTGGCGGTGTTCCTGGCGTTTAGGTTCGGCCTCGTCGACAAGCTCATCAACATGCTCCCGCTGCCCGGTTCCGAAACCGTGGAAGTCCTGTCGTGGGACGACCGCTGCAGGGGCTTCGGCGGTACGGCGTTTGAACTCAAGGAAGGCTCGGTCCAATGCTCGTGGATTGTCCGCGATTCGACACCGCCTTTGCCGAATTCCTTTTTGCGTTACCTGGCCTCGATCAAGAAGGCGCCTGTAGAAAAGCTCCACTGGGTGGCGACGGAAAATAATTTTGACAAGGCTCTCTTTGTCATCCGCGAAGATTCGACAACCTCGATGTACTTCAACATGATGCTCGACGATTCGTCTTATGCGTGGATCGATGCGTCTACGGGCTGCCGGTTTCCCGGCCTTTGCCCGAGCCTCCCGCTGGATTGGTCGAACATCCACATCTCGGAAAACTTCGACTTCGATGGCCATGACCGCCTGCTTGCCGAAGATGCGTTCCTCGGTCCTGGCGAGGCCCCGGTGCACCCTGTGTTGCCGGGTGTCGTTATCGCCGTCGGCAAGGATTCGCTTGGGACGTACGTCGAGATTGACCATGGGAACAACGTATCGTCAAGAACATCCGGGCTTGCCTCTAGTGCCGCCGTGGGCGATACGGTCGATTTGAATTCCGTGGTAGGTCGGCTTCCGCCCAAAGATAGCGCGGAATATTTCCTGTCGGTGCGCCGCAATGGCCTGTTTGTCCGTTGGGCAGATTTTTACAGGATGAGCCATTTGGTGGATAGTGTTGAAATTGCTAAATTCAAAGCCCGTATAGGTTTTTGATGATGCGCTTGATTAAGTTCCTGATTTTTGCTAGTGCCCTTTTTTTGGGAATATGGGCTTGCAGCCAAGATGACGACGGTCCCTTGGACTTGACGTCTTCTAACGAAGTCTTTTCCGGAAGGGGTTTTCTGGGCTCGGCGGAACTGGATAGCGGCAGGATGATTTTCTTGGTGGGGGATACCTTGTACCTCCATATGGATAGTATCTGGACGTTCTCCAATTGCGCTTTGCGCAAGATTGGGATGGACATGTCCGTGGAAGATACGGCGCTGATTCTGAAGCCGTATTTCGACATCCAGGTTACGGGCGAAGATTGTGCGACGCCACTGTTCCGCCCGGATACGACTATCGGCTATATCGTAAGCGAAAAGACGCTGAAGGGCATTTCCGTTATCCGCGTCAAGAACGAACAGGATAGCGTGCTGGATACGATCTTTGTGCGCAAGGGTTCCATCGGTCGCGATACCTTCCGCATCTATGTAGACTCTCTCTTTGATTCCGTCCATTCGCTGCCGCTCCGCACGAAGGGCTCGCCTTCGGTGCTCCGCGTTCTCGATTCCATTACGCCCCAAATCTTTATATGGCGTACGATGGGCACGCATTGCTCCTTGCGGATTGACAACTGCGATTCCGTTGTCTCGGATACGCTTTTCCCGTCGTACTGGCGCTTGGGCGATACGACGCTTGTTCCGGTGCGTACCGCTTGCGCGGATTCGGATTTGATTTACTGCCATAGCAACCGCTGGGAAAACGATTCGACGGATTTGGGCAAGCTGCAAGAACGTCCCGATACCATCTGGCATACGAGTACCTATTACATGGAAAAGATTTCGGAGTGCGGTTCGGTTGACCGCTACTCGCGCTCCAGCTTTATTGCCGGTGACGAAATTGTCGTGATGAGGGACTTGTTCGAACGCGATGAATCGGAAACGCTGTGCAGCCCCTCGACAAGGAAAGACTTGTACGTCTATGATCTCGGTAGGAACCACTATGTTGCCGATACTGTAGATGTAGATAGCCTGGTGAAGATTTGGAAGTCCGCCAAGGTTGTCAAGAAAAAGAAATAACAAAGTTTTTTGGGAATCATTATGAGCGCCAATATCGAATATTCTTTCGCGGCAGAGATTGCGAAGGAAGATTATTCCGTCATTACCGAATGCAAGATATTCAAGGACTGGCTCGAGGCGACGACGAAGCATTTCGTGGTGTCCAAGATTCATTTCGAATCGGTTAACTTTTTTGAGAAAAAGCACGCTCCGCTCTTTATCAAGCTGAACGCTGCGGCGACACTCCCGGATGGCCGTCCGGTTCACGGGATAGCCCTGGTGCGTGGTCATGCCGTGGGAGTCTTGGTCGTGCTGCGTTGCGAAGGCGAAAAGTATTTGCTGTTAGTGCGCCAACCGCGGCCCGCCATATCGGAACCGGCGTCGCTTGAAATCCCGGCGGGGATTCTGGACTGGAGTGGCGACTACCGCAAGGTGGCCTTGTCGGAACTGGAAGAAGAGGCGCAGATCAAGGCAGACGATTCGGAACTTATCGACTTGACGGATTTCTGGTGGAAAGGTTCTACGCCCGGATTTGCCGGCAGCTGTGGCATTCTCGACGAGAGGATTCGTCTGTATGCGATTGAACGCGACGTGACGCGCGAACAGCTTCGCATGATGGATGGCAAGAACCAGACCTATGTAGACGAAAACGAATGGATCAGGACGGTCGTGTTGCCTTACGAAGAGGCCGCCCACCAGTTTGTAGACGGGAAGAACCTGATTGCGCTATTCCTGTATGAACGCTGGCTGAAGAGGAACGAAGCGTAAGTACGCCGTTTACCAGTTCCCGACGTTATTGACGGTAAGCCCTACGAAAAAGACCAGCAGGTAGCCGTACCAGAGGGCGGTCAAGGCGTAGTTCATGACGCGCTTGTAGGCCTTCGGTTCGGTCTTGTTCTTTTCCTTGATGCGCACGACGTTTTTGCGCAGGTAAAAAACAGAGAGCGCGATTCCTATAATGCTGGCCAAAATAAGTAGAACGTATATCATATCGGCACACAAGATAACTATTTTTTTGACCATGGAAAAAGATTCTTCCCGACAAATACGCCTGCACGCCGCGTTTAGCGTCATTGCCGCCGTACTCGCCTTCTGGGCTGCACATGGATTGCTTCGTTTCGTTATCCTTTTTAGGAATAATCCCTACGGGATCCCGTTCGTGGCGAAGCCCGATTGGTACATCTTCCATGCCCTCTGCATAGACTATATCTGGATTGCCGAAATGGCAGTGCCGTTCTTGCTCTTGGCGTTGTTCTTGCCGGTGTCGGCCAAGCTGCGCCGTTTTGTGCTGCCCGTATTTTGCGTTTTGCAGGCGATTATCCTTCCGTTTACGCTTCTCGACCACGAAATCCAGCGTTTCCTCGGGACTCATTTTTCCATTTCGCTTTTGAATACGTACAAGGACGCTTCGTCGCTATCGATATTGCCCGACTATGTCTCGTCGGACCAGTCGATTCCCTACTTGCAGTGGGTGCTCCTCGTCGGCATTATTCCGTTGGCGTTTTTCCTGTTCAAGCTTATCCGTAAAGGATTCTTTCGCTGTAACGTCCGCGTTTCGCTCTTACGCGCTTGGCTGATTGGCTGTATCGCTTTCTTCGGCTTTTCCGAGCTGTTCCTGAATGTCATCTGGAAGGGCACGAACCGCATGCGCAAGTTACAGCCCGTCGTCGAAATCGTGGTGAAGGACTTGCGTGAGATTGTCTCGGGCGGTACGAAGGTCGACCCGCAGTTCATTGCTGCCGCGACACGGCTTTCCCGTGACCTCTGGGCGCAGGTGGAAGGCCCTGATGCGGAACTGTACGAGTATCCTGACGAGGCGTACCCGATGTACCGCGTGCCCAAGGCCGCCGTTGCATCCGTCGCGGACTCGGGGCAGGTACAGCCCGCGGATTCCGCTGTCGAAACTTCTGGCATTGAACCGCCCGCGGACTCTAGTTCTGAACCGTCTGCGCGTCCGAACTTCCTCATCATCTTCCTCGAATCGCAACGCGGGATGGATGTCGGCTTCTTGAATCCGGAAGACCCGCGCCCCTCGGCGACCCCGGTGCTGGATTCGCTGGCTCGTACGGGCTATGCATGGCTGCGTTTTTATGCGGGTGGTGTGCCGACTGTCGGTGGCGTCCTTTCGAGCCATTTCGGATTCCCGCCGCACCGTTACAAGCTGACGGCGTCAGAGCTTGTCTATGCCGATGTTCCGAGCTTTGCCTCGATCTTGAGGGATAGCGGCTATGTGGCGCATTTCTTCTCGGCGGCTGACCCGGCGTGGGATAATTTGTCTGTATGGTTCCAGAAGTGGTACGACCGAACCCATTACGACCGTGCGTACGAAGACGATTCGACGTTCTTCGACGTGACGGCGGATTTTATCCGCGATACGCTGGCTCCGCAGGCGTCCCGTGACAACAAGCCTTTCGTGGCCGCGATGATTACGCGTAGCAACCACTATCCCTTCAATCTCGTTCCCGGAATGCCGGATTCTGCGAAGGCGCTCCCTCAGGCCGACCGCATGCGCTATACCATGCACTGGGCCGACGCGCAGATGGGGCGCTTCCTTGCTTCCCTGTCCGCTGAAAGCTGGTACAAGAATACATACGTGATAGTCCTTGGCGATCACGGGTTCCCGCAGGGGGAGCACGGGGTGTCTGCCATCGGCAGCGAGGCGTATTCCAACGTGACCTGGATTCCGTTCGTGGTGAACGGTCCCTTCGCTGCGGATTCGTCCATGCCGCGCTGGAGCGACATGGCGGCGGGTCAGTGCGACATCGCGCCGACGGTGCTGGCCCTGGCCGGGATAAGGGCGCCGAACTCCTTCATGGGGCATAACCTGTTCCGCAAGGGCGTGCGTGCGTTTGCGGCGGGCGTCCATTCGGGCAAATCCGCCATGGCTCTTGACAGCTTGCGCATTCTCGGGAATACGTATGACAATTCCGCGACCTCTCTGTACGACTACCGCAGCGACGTAGGGGAGGACCACGACCTTGCCTCCGGAAACACCGGTTTTTCTGCCCGCAAGGACTCCCTCAAGGCACTAGCCGATACGATTCTCGGCCTGAATGACTGGATTCTCGTTGAAAACAGGGTTCAAAGGCACTAAAACGGCTTAGGCCGGGGTTGCAGGATTAACGGAAAATTTCTCTATTTGTACGCGGTTTAAGACTGTCCGTGGAAGGCGTCTCGCCCATGAGCTTCGGCTTTAGGTTTGACACCTTCCGTTAGCGGACGGCTATTTTATTATTAGATCAGAGGTTTATTTGGTAACCAACGCGAAACTGGAATCCTTGATTGATGCGGCATGCAAGGCCAACGGCGTCACGCTCGTGGAAGTTGACATGTTCCGTGCAGGGAAACGCAAGACGGTGCGTCTGTACATAGACAAGCCCGAAGGCGTAACGATAGACGATTGCTCCAATGTCAGTAGGCATCTTTCCGATGCGTTGGACCTGGATCCCGAGGTCATAGAAGGCGCTTACACGCTGGAAGTTTCCTCTCCGGGGCTTGACCGCCCCCTCAAGTCGGTCGCAGATTTTGTCCGCAACAAGGGGCGCTTTATCCGCGTTACGAGAAGTACGGGAAAACCGCTTACCGGTAAACTTGTGGATGCGGACGAAGAAAATTTGACGCTTGCGCTGAAGGGCAATGCAGGAAACGTGGTCGTTCCTCGTGCCGAGGTGCTTAGCGCTAAGGTAGATGTACAAATATAATAGGAAGGTCAAAAATGGCTAAACAGAACGAACCCAAAATCAAATTGCTCGATGCGCTCAAGGCTGTGGTCGAGGCCAAGAACATGGATGATTCCGTAATCCTCGGGGCCCTGAAGCAGGCGCTGATTTCTGCTGCTCGCAAGTATTTGCACATCGACAAGAAGATTGAAGTGGAAATTGACGAAGAAGATCGCGTGCACGTGTTCCTCCGTGTCGAAGTCGTGGACGACTTCCCGGACTACGATCCTTCCATGACGGCCGATGAAGTTGAAAAGTTGGATGAAGGCTACATGCTGGTGGACGAAGCCCGCGAATTCAACGAAGATGCTCAGGCTGGTGACGTCCTTGAAATGGAAGTCCCGACGGAAGCTTTCGGTCGTCAGGCCATCCAGACTGCAAAGCAGCTTTTGACCCAGCAGATTCGCGATGCCGAACGCCAGAAGGTGATGGACACCTACCGCGGCCGCATCGGTACGATGATCAGCGGCGAAGTGCTCCGCCTCGAAGGCCGCAACGTGATCGTAAGCCTCGGCAAGCAGACCGAAGCCGTGATTCCGCCGCGCGAACAGATTGGTCACGAACGCCTTGTGCAGGGCCAGTCCGTGAAGGCCGTCATTGCCCGCGTCGAAGAATCCGTGAAGAGCGGCGCCCAGGTGATCCTGTCCCGCGCCAGTGGCGAATTCCTCAAGGAACTCTTCCGCCAGGAAGTTCCGGAAATCTACGAGAACACGGTCGAAATCAAGGGCGTTGCCCGCGAACCGGGTTACCGCGCCAAGATTGCCGTGTACTCCCGTGACGAAAAGATTGACCCGGTGGGCGCTTGCGTCGGCATGAAGGGTGCCCGCGTGCAGACCATCGTGCGTGAACTCGGTAACGAACGCATCGACATCGTCCATTGGAATCCGGACCTCGACGTGTTCATCACCCGTGCCCTTTCTCCGGCCAATGTCGTGAAGCTGGCTGAAGTTCCGGGTACCGACCGTACCGTCGTCGTGATCAACGACGAAAACCTTGCCCAGGCCATCGGCAAGAACGGTCAGAACGTGAAGCTTGCCGCTCAGCTCGTGGGCCGCAACCTCGATGTCTTTGGTGAAAAGGAATGGTCCGAAAAGGATGACGAAGCCAAGGCTCAGGTTCTGGCTCCCCGTCCGCAGGAACTGCACCGCAGCGCCGTGCGTAAGGTGGAAAGCCTTTTTAACGCTCCTGCAGAAGAGGGCACTCCGTCCGAAGAGTAATTTTTCAAGGAAACTAAAACAGGCTAGTTAATGAGTAATGTAGATCAAATTAAACCAGTAGACTGGGCCAAGGAACATGGAGTCAAGAGTGACTTCGTGATGAAGCTTTTGCGCGACAACGGCGTGAAGGTTTTGACCCAGGTTTCCAAGGTGAACGCGGCAGAGTTCGAAAAAATCGAAGAAGCGGTCGCTGCGGAAAAGGCCAAGATGGACGCGAGGTCCAAGAACCTCAAGAAACCGGCGGCTTCTGACGCGGGTGCTGCGGCACCTGCCGAAAAAAAGAAGACGGCTTCCCTGACGACCACGAAGAATGGTGTGAAGGTCAGCCTCAAGAGGGCGACGACGAAGAAGGCCGACGATACGAAGACGACGGCCAAGGCAACCGTGAAGACGGCTGCCAAGCCCGCTGCAGCTAAGCCTGCTGCTGAGGCTCCTAAAGCCCCGGAAACTCCGGCTGCAAAGCCTGTTGAAACGGCTCCGGCAAAACCGGTCGAAGCGGCTCCGGCAGCTCCTGTTGTAAAGCCTGTTGAAGCTCCTGCCGCTCCTGCCGCTCCCGCTCCTGCCGCTCCCGCAGCACCTGCCCCTGTCGTGGAATCCGCTCCTGCGGCTCAGCCTGCTCCCAAGACGGATCCGAAGCCGGTGGCAAAGCCCGCGGCTCCTGCAGCACCGACGATGATGACTGCCGAGACGGAATTGAAGCAGCCTCCGATGAAGGCCCAGGTGTTCAAACCCGATGCCGCCATCTTGGCACGTATCGCCAAGTCGCAGCAACAGCAGCAAGGTGCCCGTGGTAACTTCCGCCGTCCGGGTGGAAATCGCGGCCCCGGCAATGCCCAGGGTTATACGGGTTCGTTCGGCCCGCGCAGCAACGGCCAGGACAATCGTCCGGGTGGAAACCGTAGGCCCGGTGGTCCGGGTGGTTCCAGCAGCCACGGCGGTTATACGGGTCGCAACGGCGGCTTTTCCAGCGGTTCCATGCAAGAAGCTTTCAGTGCAAGCCAGGGTGGCGCCCCGATGGGCGGCCAGGGTGCACATAACGGAGGCAAGGGCCAGAACGGCCGTCACGGTAACGACAAGAACCGTCATGCTAACGGTCGTGACCGTCAGGAACAGCAGAAAGAACAGCAGCAGGAAATGGTTCGCCAGAACGTTTCCCGCGTGATGGCTGACCTTTCCAAGAAGCCGGTCAAGAAAGTTTATCGCAAGGAACACAACGATAGCGGTTCCGGCGAAGAAAAGAAGATTCTGAAGACATCCGACTTCATTACGGTTGGCGAACTCGCCGGCCTTATGGACCAGATGCCTGCACGCGTTATTGCGAAGTGCATGGAAATGGGCATGATGGTGACCATCAACGCCCGCCTTGATTTTGAAACCATCCAGATTCTGGCTGACGAGTTTGGCTACGAAGCCCAGTTGATGGAAGAATACGAAGAAGTCGCCCTCGGCGTCGAGGAAGAATCCAAGGAAAATCTCCAGCCGCGTCATCCGGTGGTTACCGTTATGGGCCACGTGGACCACGGTAAGACTTCTCTCCTCGACTGGATTCGTAAGACCCACGTGGTTTCCGGCGAATCCGGCGGCATTACCCAGCATATCGGTGCATACGAAGTCACGACCCCGCAGGGTAAGGTGACGTTCCTCGATACTCCGGGTCACGAAGCGTTTAGCGCCATGCGTGCCCGCGGTTCCCAGGTGACCGACGTGATCGTGCTTGTGGTGGCCGCCGACTCCATGGTGATGCCGCAGACGGTCGAATCCATCGACCTCGCCAAGCGCGAAAATGTGCCGATGGTCGTTGCCATTACGAAGATTGACTTGCCGACGGCGAACCCCGACAAGATCCGTGCCCAGCTCGCAGAACGCGGCGTGGAAGTGGAACAGTGGGGTGGCCAGACGAGCTGCGTGGAAGTTTCTGCCCGTACGGGACAGGGAATGGAACAGCTCTTGGAAACGCTCGCCCTCGAAGCCGAAGTTCAGGAACTGAAGGCCAACCCGGATGCCCACGCTCGTGGTGCCGTTGTCGAATCCAAGCTGGATATCGGTAAGGGTTCCATGGCGACCATCCTCGTGCAGAATGGTACGCTCCATATCGGTGACCCGTTTGTTTGCGGTATTTACGCAGGCCGTGTCCGTGCGATGTTCAACGAACGTGGCGAACAGATGAAGGCCGCTCCTCCGTCTACGCCTTGCCAGGTGCTCGGCTTCGATGGTACTCCGCAGGCCGGTGACGACCTCGTGGTGGTGGCCGACGAAAAGACGGCCCGTGAGATCGCGAGCAAGCGCCGCATGGCTGCCCGTGAACGCGACCTCCGCGCCCGTAGCACCATCTCGCTGGAATCCAAGTTCAACGAACAGAAGGAAGGCAAGCTTTCTGAACTCAACCTCATCGTCAAGGCTGACGTGGGTGGTTCTGCCGAAGCTCTGGCCGCTTCTCTCGAAAAGCTCAGCAATAGGGAAGTGAAGGTGAACATCATCCGCAAGGGTGTGGGCGCCATTACCGATTCCGATATTCTGTTCGCGACGACTGCCCAGGCAATCATTATTTCCTTCCACCTGATGCCCTCGCTCTCCGTGCGTGAAATGGCCCAGAAGGAAGGTATCGAAATCCGCAACTACCGCGTGATTTACGACTGTATCGAAGATATCAAGAACGCCGTGGAAGGCTTGCTCAAGCCGGTGCTTCGCGAAGAAATCAAGGGCGAAGCCGAAATCCGCCAGGTGTTCAAGGTCCCGAAGGTCGGTCTCATCGCCGGCTGTATGGTTACCGATGGCGAAGTGGACCGTACGAGCCTCGTGCGCGTGTACCGCAATGGCGTGGAACTCGGTTCTACCGCCGTGCAGTCCTTGAAGCGCATGAAGGACGACGTGAAGTCCGTTGCCCGCGGATTCGAGTGCGGTATCGGCCTCAAGGGTTACGACGATATCAAGGAAGGCGACAGCTTGATCTTCTTCAAGGAAGTCAAGGTGGCCCGTACGCTTGAAGACGTCGCTCGCGAAGAAGCCGAAGAAAAGGCCAGGAAGGCCGCCGAGGCGTCTCATGAGTCGTAGAACGGACCGTTTGGGCGAACAGTTCCGCGAGGAAATCTCCAAGCTGATTCAGAAAGGCTTGAAGGACCCTCGCGTGAGCACCCTCGCGAGTATCACCCGCGTGGACATTACGGATGACCTGAGCTATGCCAAGGCCCTCGTTTCCGTGATGGGCAGCGATAAGGAAAAGCGCGACACGCTTGTCGGGCTCAACAATTCCGTAGGGTTCATTCGCGGCGTCCTGGGCAAGGCCCTGAAAATTTTCAAGGTTCCGGAACTGAAGTTTGTTCTGGATGAAAATCTTGAACATGCCATGCATATTGAAGGCATTCTTGCCGAGCTGAAACAGAAAGGGGAACTCTAGTTGACTCCTTCCGGCTTCATCCTGCTCGACAAGGTTGCTGGTGAAACTTCCTTCAAGGCCCTTTTCCCGTTGAAAAGGGTCTTTTGTACTAAACGCGTCGGGCATGCGGGTACGCTTGATTTGCGCGCCTCGGGCCTGATAATTGCCGCGACGGGGCGTGCGACGCGCCTGTTGCCGTACGTGGAATCGAAGGAAAAGTGCTATACGTTCCGCCTGCACCTGGGTTACGAAACCGATACGCTCGAATGGGACGGCGATATCGTCGAACAGGACCGCAGGGAAAATCCTCCCGTGAGCCGTGCGGACCTTGAAAGCATTTTGCCGCAGTTTATGGGCGATATCTTGCAGGTACCGCCCAAGTATTGTGCCGTGAAAGTCGATGGCCGCCGTGCATCGGACTTGGCGGAACGTGGCCGCAAGTTTGAACTGGAACCCCGCGGAATCCATATCGAATCTCTCCGTATCGTGGGCGAGGGCGCTTTGACGGAAGGCGAATCCGGCCGAAGCTTTGCGACGTACGATTTGGAATGTGTCTGCTCGAAAGGGACGTACGTGCGTGCATTGGGGCGTGACCTGGGCCGTGCGCTCGGTACGTTCGGATGCGTCTCGCAGATACGCCGCCACCGTATCGGGAATGTGTCCGTGGAATCCGCCGTGCGCGGGGAAGACTTGACCCGTGAACACCTCAAGTCCGTGGAGCAAGTGCTCGACTTCCCGGTTGTGAAACTCAGTGATGACCAGATGGCCGTCATCCGTAAGGGCAATTGGGTCCCGTGGCGTGAGGCTATTGAAGGTGTCACGCTGCAGCAGGGTCGCCAGGATTCTGGTGAAGCGTTGGTCTTTGTGGCTGACGGTGAGGGTGCTGTGCAGGCTGTGTGCCGCTATGAACCGGGAAGGCTCTGCCCGAGAATCTACCTGGGCGAGGAGTAATTGTGATCAAGCGCGCTGTGACGATGGGTAATTTTGACGGGTGCCACCTGGGGCACCAGGCGCTTTTCCGTACCCTGAAGGCCGTCGCTGAAGTAAACGGCTGGACTCCGACCGTCATCAGCTTCGAACCGCATTCCAACTACGTGCTGCGCGGCCCCGGCGATCCGCTGCTGCTTACGACCACCGAAGAAAAGCGTGAGTTTATCGAAAGTCTCGGGCTCGAATTCCTGGTGTTGCCGTTTACGCCCGAAGTGGCGAAACTCCCGTTCGATGTTTTTGTGCGGCAGGAACTCATCGAGAAGCGCGGAGTCTGCTCCATGTTCTTCGGTCACGACCATTGCTTTGGTGCTGGCGGCAAGGGAAACTACGAAACGATTACGGCAGCCTTCCCTGAACTTTCGACGGCAATGCTCTCTATCGTGCTCCACAAGGGCGAACGCGTGAGCTCTTCTGCGGTGCGCAATGCGCTTTTGAACGGCGACGTTTCCCGCGCACAGACTTACCTCGGGCGCCCCTACCGCCTTTCGGGAACTGTAGTCGTGGGCAAGCGTCTTGGGCATACCATCGGGTTCCCGACTGCGAATCTGCAGGTGGAACAGTACAAGTTCTTGCCGAAAACCGGCGTGTACGTGGCGTCTGCCAGGCTTGCGGATGGCCGCATTTTTCGTGCCGTGGTGAATATCGGCGTGCAGCCGTCTGCGCCCGGACTCCACCAGATGGCTATCGAGGCCTACCTTCTCGATTTTAGCGAGGATATCTACGGGCAGCATTTGGTGCTCGACCTGATGGCCTACCTGCGTCCGGAAAAGAAGTTCGCTAGTATGGATGATCTTGTCCGCCAGATTGGCATGGATGCTGACACCGCCAAGAACTACAATGGCAACCACTGGGCAGAATAAGGCCTGCGGGGCATTCTCCGTTTTTCTACACTAACGTATTGTCGAGGCCGAAGACTTCGCCGAGCTGCTTGTCGTCCATATCGGCAAGCCATGTTTCGCCAGCACTCACCGTCATCTCGGCAATGGCGCGCTTGGTCTGTAGGAGTGCGTTGATTTTTTCTTCAAATGTTCCCTTGGTGATAAAGCGGTGGACTTGCACGTTGCGCGTCTGTCCGATACGGAAGGCGCGGTCAGTGGCCTGCGCTTCGATGGCCGGGTTCCACCACAAATCGTAATGGATGACTTGCGAGGCCGCGGTAAGGTTGAGGCCCGTACCGCCCGCTTTTAGCGAAAGGATGAGTACCTTGCAGTCGGGATTTTCCTGGAAATCGCGGACCATCTCGCTGCGCTGAGTCTGCGTACAGCCACCGTGGTAGAAGTGCGTGCGGATGCCGAGGGATTCTTCGATGGATTTTTTCAGGAGTTCGCCCATTTCGGCAAACTGCGTGAAGATAAGCGTCTTTTCGCCCTGTTCCTGGATGGAGGAGAGCAGGTCAAGCAACATCTGGAGTTTGCCGGAGGTAAGGGCCGGCGCATTTTCTTCCGATTGGTCAATCGCCGCCCCTTTCAGGAAGGTCGCAGGGTGGTTACAAATCTGCTTTAAGGCGAGAATCATCTGCAAGATGATTCCCTTGCGCTTGAAGAGGGCGTGGCTGTCGTTTGAAAGCGCGCTCAGTTGCTGTTCTTCTTCGAGTTGTGCGAGGAAGCGGTCCAAGGTGCGCTTGTACAGTGCCGCCTGCGGCTTGGTGAGTTCGGCGTATTCGTCCTGGATAATCTTGTCGGGCAAGTCGGCGATGATGCTCTTGTCCGTTTTGAGGCGGCGCAGCATGAAGGGAGCCGTAATCTTGCGGAACGTCTCGGCGGCGCGCTGGTCATTGTTCTTCTGGATGGGCGTCTCGTATTTTTCGCGGAACTCTGCTGCGCTCGGGAAGAAACCGCGGTTTGCGAAGTCCATGATGGTCCAGAATTCCATGAGGCGGTTTTCGACCGGGGTACCGCTCATCGCGATTTTCATAGGCGCCTGGATCTTGCGCAATAGCCTGCTCTGTTCGCTGTCGGCGTTCTTGATGTTCTGCGCCTCGTCGATGATGACGGCCTGCCAAGCGCGTTCGTTCAGTTCCGCAAAATCCTTGCGGAACGTGGCATAAGTCGTGAGCAAAACATCGGCATTGAACTTCTGCAAATCGCGACTGCCGCCATGGTAAGCGAAGAACGTGAGTTCCGGGGCGAACTTC
>Ga0326511_10001326_pt1 | contig 20660 bp, 37 predicted proteins | sample 0_2496_0518_D_FD_203701 | JGI IMG/M metagenome (GOLD analysis project Ga0326511, IMG submission 203701) | Bovine rumen microbial communities from UC Davis, California, United States - 0_2496_0518 | ecosystem: Host-associated > Mammals > Digestive system > Stomach > Rumen | place: USA... | reverse complement strand
CGACAGGGCACTAAAAAGTAAAGACTATGAAGAAAGTAATATTATTCGGAATGGCGGCGGTGATGATGGCGAGTTGCCAGAAAGCGGCCATTGACGACCTGGATGGTCTTGACCCCGATGCCAATGTGGTGCTGACATTCTCGACATACGGGCAGCAGGGATTTACCCGTGCGGCGGAGCCTTTGACAAATCAATGCTCACGGCTGTCGGTGGCAGTGTTTGACGAGGACGATGCAAAAATCGGTACGGCAAAGAGTCAAAAGGTGGGTGACAAGAATTTCGGCACTATAGGGCTGTCGCTACAGGACGGCACTTATACCATCGTGGCGATTGGGCACAACGGCGACGGGAACTGCACAATCACCTCGCCTACAAAGGTGACGTTTCCCAACAACAAGATGACTGACACGTTCTGCTACTGCGGTACACTGGAGGTCGGCGAAGGCGGTATCAGTGAGACGCTGGAAATGAAACGTGTGGTGGCGATGATGCGCCTTACCATAGATGATGCTATCCCTGACGGTGTGGCAAGGCTGAAGTTCTATTATACGGGCGGCTCGTCAACACTGAATCCGAGGACGGGCTTCGGCTGTGTGAACTCGAAGCAGACGGAATACCGCAGTGTAACTGACGGCAACGGCCAGCCTGTCAGTGTCTATGAGATTTACACGGCTCCGCACGAGCAGAACGACATCTTGAAACTGACCATCACGGCGCAGGATGCCGCAGGCGGCGACATTGACGTGTTTGAATCTATGGATAACATTCCCGTGACGGTCAACAAGATTACGATATGGGAAGGTGCGCTCTTCGGCGGCGGTTCGTCTTCTGGCGGCAATACCAGTATTACGCTCGACACGCAGTGGGACGGCACAATTAACTACACTTGGTAAATCTATTTACAGGGTCGGCGGGACATCACTGCCCGCCACCCTTATAAAATTGAAAATTGATAATTGAAAATTGAAAATTCTCATGGAAACAAGACTGAAAGAAGTGTTGGCGATAGTCAACAACAAGGGCGGGGTGGGGAAGACCACCACCGTGCAGAGTCTGGCAGTGGCGATTACACGTCAGGACAGGAATGTGAGGGTGCTGGTGATAGACCTTGACCCACAATGGCACCTGTCGAAGCTGATGGGGTGGCAGCAGGGACGTGGGCGTACCGTGCTGGACGCTCTGAGGGAGCAGACGGGACTGCCCGTCTATCAGGTACCGGAGAAGAACAAGAAAGGTTACGACATGCCCATAACTGACGACAAGGGTATATGGCTGTGTCCGAGTGTGAAGGCTTTGCAGAATGTGGATGCCGACCTCATGCAGCAGTTTCAGCCGCTGCTGGCTCTGCGCAAGTGTTTCTTCAAAGGTGTGAGGACTGCCGACAAGATAGACGGCAAGTATTACGACGGCGAGGGACCTACGGTGCCCGAAATGTTCGATTACGTGCTGATAGACTGCCCTCCGGCTCTGTCAAAGTCAACCTACAATGCAATGGCGGTAGCCAACGGGCTTATTATCCCGACTACGTTAGAGGGCATGTCGGTGAATGGTATCGCACCTATTCTGGTGGATATGCAATCGGTGAAGCAGGAACTGAACCCGCAACTGGGGCTGACGGGCGTGCTGCCGACAATGACCGACCTGCGCTCGAACATTGCCAAAGGTATTCTGGCCGACCTGCGCGATAAATTCGGAAGCCGCCTGCTGTTGTTCCAGTGGTTCAAAGGTAACAAGACACCGGTGAGCGGCATCCCAGCCATCGCAAAGATGAATGAGGCACAGACAAAGAAGCTGAGTATATACGACTGGAAGCCGTACAGCATGGCGGGAATGGCGTATGAGCGGCTGGCAGAGACTCTGTTCGGGTAAGAGGTGAGAGGTAAGAATTAAGAGTTAAGAATTAAGAGTTAAGAAATATGAGCAACAAGAAAAATTGGGACGCTGATGCTATGAAGGGTACGCTTATCAGCGACATGGAGAATGAAGTGATGGAAGGTATCAGGAAGACGAATACGGACGGGCATGGCGGTGAAAAACATCAGCCATCATCCCTCAGCCCTCAGTCATCGGAGCAGGAGCCTACCAAGGGCGTGCAGACCTACATCCCCATGTCGATGTACCGCCGCCTGAACGACATCAAACTGACACGACGCGAGAATATCGCCACACTGGCGGCACAGGCCATCGAGCTATGGCTCGACGTGCAGGAGGGGAAACGGAAGGTGTCCGCAACTATATAATTGGACACCTCGTGGCGAACTATAACATCGGACACCGCAAACTATAAGAAATGGTGAACACAACTATATAATTGGACACCTATTATATATAATATATAGTTATTTACTCTTTTTATAGAGTCAGAAAAGGGTAGGGTTGAGTATAGTAGTGAAATGCAAAAATGCCGATAAACACAGGGCTTCACGAACAAGAATGTTTCCAAAGATATAGTATAAGGCGCCTTGAAACAGTTCAGATAGTGAACAAGTATATAACTAACGACAGAATTAAACGAAAAATGGAATCGAAAAACGAACAAATGCAAATGATGGAGATAGCACGGCAGGAGGTGTGGACGAAGACTCCTGTTTCGTATGCCAAGCTCGGACCGAACCTGACGCTCTTCCAGAAGGACGTACAGTTTATGGTGTCGGACAATCTGCAGACGTATGTAAAGACATTTTATGACCTGAATCTGAACAATACATCGGCTAAGCCACGTGCGCTTTTCACGAAGTACATGCTGGAGAACGGAATACCGCCGTTCCGCATATATCTGGCCGACATGAATATCGACCCAGCGAACTACAAGGTGGTGCGCAAGGCTATAGAGGAAATGAATATGCTGGTGGAGCATCCGGAGCTTGATGAAAATGGCAAGCCTACGGGTCACATTATCTACTCTCCTGTATTCACCAAGTTCCGCGTGCCGTTGACGGGCGACTACTACCGCAAGCGCGATGACCATGGCGAGGTTATTGTGGAGTCTGCACGACACAGCGGCTACATAGAGGTGGAGATAAACAAGGACGTGGCGCAGTATGCCTTTGACATGTCGCAGGGCTACGTCAACCACCCCAAGCTGATAGCCCGTTATGCCTCGAAGCAAAAGACGCCGACGCTCTACTTCAAGTTGCAGGAAATGATGGGCAAGGAGAAGCGCACCCGAGTGAAAATATCGGTGCAGGAAATAAAAAAGGCACTGGGCTTCGAGCCTTTCAAGGACGAGACAACCGGCGAATGGATAGTGCCATACGCGAAGTTCGCACACTTCAAGACAAAGATACTCGACGCAGTGAAGGAAGACCTCGACCGCATGGCCAGGGAGAACCACACCGACATAACTTTCGAGTATGAGCCTGTCTATCTGAATGGCCGTAAGCGTGGCGACCCTGACTATATCGAGTTTACGATTATGAGTACGGACCTCGGCATCGGGTATTCCTTGTTGACTAAGAAAGACACACCGGCAACAGACGAAGAGAAAGAACGGCGCAAGGAGGCTGCAGTACAGCAGGATTTGTTCAGGGACCCACAACAGCAGCCTTACTACGATGCTTTCTATAAGGCTATCGGAGAGATTAGGCGTGAGGTAACAAAGGATAAGGCGGCGAAGTTCAGAAAACTGCACTTCATGGAATACAAGAACCAAAACCTGTACCTCCATGTGCCTGACAATGCTACATATCAGTGGGTGGAAGGTCCGCAGGTGTTAAGCATCCTTGTTGCAAAGCTGCGACAGTATTTCCCCGACTTCAAGAATCTGCAATACTGGGTGCCTGAGTAACACTATGTCCGTAAGTGCATGTGTTTGGGTATTACCTTTGTCAACAGAAACTTTAAACTTTAAACTTTAAACTTTAAACTTTACAAAGATGTTTGACTACCCACAACACATGGTACCACAGAAGCCTCACTACGAGGACAGGAAGAATGATGACAAAAAGGCATTGGCTGATGCTTTAGGCAAGGCCATTGGTCTGCTGATTGCTTTTATTATTGGTCTGATAGTTTGCGCCCTGATTGGCTGCACACCAAAGATTACAGAGCAGCATTATCATCACTACGAGCAGGCCGACACGCTGGCTATTCAGAAGCATATCGACGGCAAGTTGCAGGCATGGCAGCAGCGGACAGACTCTACGGTGAAGCAGCAGATGCAACAATACACTGCGTCGTGGTCTTCCCAGCAGGATCAGAAAGAGACTATCACCGAAAGCATCCTGACATGGACGGACAGCCTTGGCCGCGAAATGCGCCAGGAACAGCGCACAACGGAACGCAGTCTGTCACAGCAGCAGCAGAAATGGGAGGAAATGCTTTCGCAACAATGGGAAATACGTCTGCAAAAGGCTCTCGACGAACGCGACAGCGCATGGCAGGAAAAATTCAATTCCCTGCAGACGCACTACGAGCAAAGCGACAGCAGTAACAACAGCAGCATTACGGCATCGGCAACTGGCGACAACAGACCGTGGTACAAACGCTGGTGGCAGACCATCGAGGGCATCATCATCGGAGCAGTAATAGCAGCATTGCTGTATCTCACACGAAACCTTTGGCTGAAACTTTTAAGAAGGTAGGGCAGATGCTTACAACAAAAATGACCCTGTATGAGACTGTGCGCGAACTGATGGATGATGCACGGTGGATAGAGGGATGGATTACTCAGAATAGCAAGATTTTCTCGAAGGAACTGCTGCGACAGCGCCACGAAGCCGAGCGCAAAAAGGCAAGGGCAGGTTTTTTATCGGCGGCAACTGCAGTAAAAGAGGTAACGGCACCAAGGACACAGAACGTATGGACTGTGATGTGGATTATTCCAGAGGGAGAAGCCTATCCCAAACATGCCGCATATACAACACAGCAGGACGAGGATGGAATTTATGTGTATCAGACCGTACTGTCAGAGGAAGGAGGAATGGAGGTGCTGATATTCATGCCGCATTTCTTCCGCAGATACCGCGAGCGAGCTGGTATTGAGAACCTGAAACCACGACAGCTTATAAGGCAGTACGTCAAGCGTAATCTGTATGGCACCTTTGAAAGAAATGGCTACCATAAGGGCTATCCATCATACTTGATTTGCACAAAAGAGGGCGTTTCATTAGGGTATTATCTTTCTCAACAGATATTCCTCTGCAACACGTTCATCACTTATGACATGGCATACCCTGGCAAGCAGCAGAAAATCATAGACCACGGCAAGGAAACGCAGGAAAAGCAACGTCACATATACAACTCTGCCGGACTGCGCGACATCATACGCTACACGCGGAATATTGAGCAGATTACCGAACAGTCGGAGAAAGAATGGCTGGAGCAGAAGCAGAAGCAGCATGACGATACTCCCGAAGCCGAAAATCCCTAAACAAAACGACTATGACACTACGCATCAAGAACACGCAACAGTCTTTCCACACGCTTGCGGACCTGCTGGAATGGCAGGACAGCAACAGAGTGGACATTACTATATCAAGACCTGACACTAACGGCATACGGTGGGTCACACCGCATCTGTAAATTTCCCCTTTACCCTATCAAATTCACTGTGTACGCCGGAACTTAATGTTTTGGCATACCTTTGCGTAGTTACTATGCTCTTGTGGCCGAGCATCACCTTGACGTTCTCTATCTTCACATCATTATTGAGCATGAACGTTGCGAAGCTGTGGCGTGCGAGGTGAGAGTGCATTCTCGTGGTAATACCTGCCATACTGCCGATTATTTTCAGGCGATGGTTATAGTCGGCATTATCTATCTGAGGTACTTTGCCATTGTATTTCTCCAACACTTTCAGCACAGGAGGCAACAGCTGTGACACAAACCGCACGCCCGTCTTACAGCGCCGACCGTCAAGGCGCCAACTGCCACCCTCAAAACGACATTTCTTGAAGTCAAACAACTCGGCGTCACCATACGCCATACCAGTAAACATCTGGAACGTGAACAAATCCCTTGCAGCATCGAGCGCTGAACCCAACGGCAAATCGAGGGCAAGGATGCGTTGCATTTCCTCTTCCGTCAGGTATTCCGTACTTTCTTTTTCACCTTTCTTGAACTGACCTCGCAGCAAATCATAAGGATTAACCATTATCTTCTCCATGCGCCGTGCCCTGTTCAAAAGTGCTTTCAGATTTTTGTGGTAGGTATAAATTCCTGCATCGCTTATGCGCTCAGGCTTCAGACCCGCCAGACGCGCTGCCATACTCTGCGGCTTGTAACGCCCGTGCAGAAATGCGTCAAACTCATATATCTTCGCTGCAGTGATATCATTCCACGTGCGGAACTTCCCGAACTCATTCAAGCGGTCCTCCGTAGTCCTGTAATGTTTCCGCGTGCCTTCGCTGATATCGAGCAGAGGTATCTGTTCGGCAATCCACTCCAGAAAGACAGGCGCACCAGTGGCCACCTCCTTAACGTCAAACACCTGCCTGCGTATCTCTGCGGCATCAACACTGCCACCGTTCGCAATGGCGGCATTCACCGCATCGCCCACCTTTTTATATATTATAGCCAGACGGTCGTTCAGCATGTCCGCATCCAGTCTGTTCACAATCCGTCCGGCCACGAAGTCGCTTTTCAGCACCTTAATGCCCGTCGAGATAAACACATGCTTCCGCTTATGCGTGATACGCACCTCAAGCATTCCCTCAGTCCCCCTCTTCGCACGACACCGATGGTCATGCACTATCGCCGTTGTAATATTCATAATTCAAAGTTTTTTAGGTTACACCTCTTACATCTTACCTCTCACATCTTACATCAAAATGTTTCCCCATCCCCACCAAATGTTTCCCCATTTGGGGTAAATGAGGGGAAACATGGGCATAAAATACACCCATCTTTACCCCGATATACCCACAGGCATATCAGGCTGTCCAACCTAAAATTCTTTGTATTTACGGAGGATGCGAGGCTTCACAACCATTTTCCGCACATCCTCTCCTCCCTCTCCTTCGTGATCCGCTTGGGGTCAGCGGGGAAGGGCTGGAGACCCTGTGTTTATGGGGATTGAGGATAGTAATACATCCGAAAAGGGGAAACATTTGCATCTGTTTCAGGCTTTTTGGCTTGGTTGTTTTGCAGTCCGCTTGCCAGCATCTTCGGCTACTCCTGTCGGATAGGGGTAGCCTGAATAATGCTGTCTTGCGAGCTGACCTTGCAGGTTTTCGACTTGCTGCTGCAGCGACTTGATGAGAGTGTTCTTTGCCTCTAACTGTTCACGGAGGGCAGCGATTGTCTCGTCCTTTGCGAGAATTCTGTCTTTTGCCGTTTCCTTGTTTTCTCTGATTTCACGTTTCAGAGACTCGATAGTTTCATCTTTAGCTGCAATGGCAGCGTTCATCAGACTGGATTGGTCAATGGGCGCTGGTGCTGGTTTGGCTGCATCCTGGGCGAGCATGACATCACTTTCGCCGCGAAGGAAGTGGATGTTGAAGATTCCGCCTGCTGCCTTCTGCAGTTTGCTGATGGTGTCTTCACTGACTTCATTGTAATAGTGGATGATGTTAGTGATGGTGTCGCCGCTGACTTTCATCAGTTTGGCAAGTTCGGTCTGGTTAGATACGATTTGGCGCTGTTTCAGTTCGTGAAAAGCTGCGGCGAAATTGATGTTCCGCGTTTTGTCTGTGATTTCTTTTCGCTTTTTTTTCATAATAGATGCCTTTGGTTAAAATATTATAAAATTCGGAATAATTCGGAACGTTTCCGAACGTTTCTGAATAAATATTATTACCTTTGCATCCGCGACTGAAAATGAATGAATGAATGAACATCAACCAGTCGGGGGAGTACAAGATAAGCCTGCAGGCGCATCACAGCGCATCTCAGCGGAGAGCGTGCGTCGCCTTATGTATAATTGTCCAACCGCAAAGGTAAGGCTTTTCCCCCGATTTTCAATAATAATGAATGAATAAATAAATATCTTTAACATTTAGCTTATGGGAAATGGAGTTAAAATCACCACTTCTGCTGAGACTATTCCTAATAATATATTAAAGGTATATAAGGAATATGTGTCGAGGGATGACCTGCGTGCTATGGCGGTCGGTCAGGAACTTATTTTTGTAATTCCAGATGGCAAGCTGGAGTCAGCGAGGGCCACTTGTAATGCGATGAGATTTCAGCGAATGAAGTTCGCTTGTCAGCTTCGGGTTCGTGACAATGAGAGTATGGCGATTATAAAAAGGTTGAAGTGATGGACACACGACAGCAGGCTGCGTAAGAGCACGATTGAGGGAAAGTATGTTATACTGAATGCGTGACAATATCTAAGGAAATTCTGATAATTTTAAAATATCAACCAAAACGAAAACTATGAATATACTGCCTATTTTAACAATGGTTATTATGCTTCTCGTCTTCTTAGGGTTAATAGTATTTCTCTATGAGGCGTGGGCCGGACTCCACCGTGTGCAGAAGGACATTAAAAGTATGGAGCGTTCTCTTGCTCTGATTATGCCGGTGACGCTGGGCAATCATGTGAAAGGCTGCTGTGAGGAGATTAACAAGATGAAGATGACTCTGGACCGCCTTGTGGAGGATGAGCGCTTTGAGGAGGCAGAGCAGTTGCGCACGCTTATCGACAAGGCAGAGGCAAACATGATGGAAACAGTAGAGAAGATTAACAAGACCTGCGGCGACATTATGGATATATCCCTGAAGAAGGTGGAAAGGCAATGAAAAAACCAATATTCGCAGTGGGCACAAGGGCGAAGAAAACAAGCAAAAATGATTGAACTCGATAAGATTTACAATATGGACTGCATGGAAGGTATGCGGCAGATGGAGGACAACAGCGTGGATGCCGTTGTCACTTCGCCACCGTATAACTACAATCTGCGCATCCACTACGGCGAATACGGAGGCAGAAGCGTGAATGATCACAACAAATATGGCAAGATGTTTAAAGACGATATGCCAATGGAAGAGTATTTCAAGTGGCAGCGTGACTGCATCACCGAAATGTTGCGTATCAGCAAGGGCATCGTGTTCTACAATATCCAGATGCTGACGGGTAATAAGGTTGCGCTCTGCCAACTGCTCGGACACTTTGCCGACAAGGTGAAGGAGATTATCATTTGGGACAAGATAAATGCTGAGCCAGCCATGCACGAAGGGGTGCTGAACAGCATGTGGGAGTTTATCATCGTCTTCGACAAAAATGATGCAATAGCCCGTCAATTCAAAGTGGCGAACTTTGAGCGTGGTACCTTGGCCAATATGCTGCGGATAAACAAGAACGCCAACCGTCAGGACATCAAGCATAGCGCAATCTTTCCGCTATTGTTGCCGCAGACATTGATACACTACTTCACACCTACGGGGGGGGGTAATTCTCGATCCTTTTATCGGCTCAGGCACAACGGCTGTGGCTGCTATCAAGGAAAAGCGCCACTTTATTGGCTTTGAGTTGAATGAATATTATTACGAAAAGGCGTGCAAACGCATCAGTGACGAGCAACGGCAGCTGACACTATTCTGACTCCCTAAAAAACATCGACCGAGGGTCGGCTTAAAAAGACATTATTTAAACGAAAAGAAATAAGACGAATTATGATACAACTTTCATTAGACTGGCGTGAGGTGCTGTGGTGGATGCAGGGCGGTATGGCTGGGAGCCATCTCAGATGGAGCGTGTATGAGGACATGGTGAACAAGGTGTGGCCGCAATGCACGGAGCAGGAGCGCAGAAACCTGTGGCTCATCATGCGACGCGACCTGGGCTCGTGGTGGCGACCCGACGGGTGGAGCGGCCACAGCCACATGTGCGACAAGGGCGAGGGTCCATGGAAGGCCGATGATAACGGCTATGCCATCGACCGCAGCAAACCTAACGATATGCCGAAACAGGTGATATCCGACTTAACCCCGTGGATGTACTTCCGTCAGGTGCTGGCACGCTTTGACCCTGAGAATCAGTACGCCGTGACGATGCGTGTCCGCAACAAGCAGGAATGGGAGAGCACTGCGCGCAGTACGCCTGATGCAATAATCATAGACCGCCCAAATCTGTCGCACTTCAAGCACGATGACGACTGGCAGAGCGACACGGCGACCTTCAAGGTGCGTGCATACAAGTGGAAGGATGAATACCGCATAGACTGGTGCCGCCGCTGTGCGGGGGATGCAATAGTGAAGTCCGAAAATCTGGAAATTCCCGATACGGGAGAAATGTAAAAAACGAAACAGGCGATATGGACAAACTCTTACGCAGGGAAATGATACAGGAGTTCCGCCGCTCGATGGAGGGGCTGAATGAGAGGTATGTGACGGCTGAGACGCTATCGAAGCATGTTGAAACGCTGTCGCCGCAATGGCTGAAACATAACGGCTCATGCTTTAACCGCACGAAGGTGATGTGGACTGACAAGGAGGGCGTGCGCCACGAGAAGGGTCCCTGGCTGTACCCCCTGCATGAGATTATGGGCATGATGAAGGACGGCAGAATAAAACTGTTGAAGGTGAAGATACCTGAAAAGGAGGATGCACAATGAAACGCTACAACTCCACTCACGGCAGGCGCAACCGCTCCGCAGGGCGTCGTCAGTTAGAGAAGAATCCACCGACATGGAACATAGCCTTTGCTGCTGACTGGCGCGGCAGCGACGCTGACCAGTTCTGCATTGTCTTTCACGGCACTTTCCGAGCAATGCTGACAACGGTGTTCGACATTCTGAAGGGCAATCTGTTCGAGGCTTACGAAATGGAAGATGAGCATCAGTTCGGCATTCTCAACGGCAGATGTTACAGGGCATGGGTGGTACATATCACCAACCCCGACCTGCAGAACAAGAGTCTGCGAGAATGGACATCGCTGATAACCCTGCTGCTGCAGAAGCACTTCCGCTGCAAGGTGACTTTCTTTAAAGACTACGAAAAATTCTTGAACGCATAACAAAACATATACATAACAATGAGAACACTTGACATTACAATCGACCTCGAAACCTGCTCGCTATCATCGCATGCAGCCATTATGCAGATAGCCGCCGTTGCGTGGGACAGGTTTGCACCCGACGCGGAGCACATCTTTCCCAGCGTTGACGCAAAAATGAATGGCACGCTGGTGATGGACTTCGAGCATCCCGCCACCATACCCGAACATACGTGGCACTTCTGCGAGAACATAGACCTTAACCACCAGTTCGTGAACGGCGGCATGGACTTTTCGCAGGACACCTCTGACTGGTGGCGCAAGCAGTCGCAGGAGGCAAAGCGTGCCGTGCTGGGCAATGGCGGCAAGATGCCACTTGACAGGGCAATGATGCACCTCGACGCATGGATAGACAAGTCTATGCGCCTTGTTGGTGTGAACAATGTAAATATATGGTGCCAGGGCACCGACTTCGACATCCCCATCCTGCGCCATGCAGCGGAGGTAAACGGCCTTGACTATAAGCCTGTCAGCGTGCCGCATAAGTTCTACCGCGACTGCCGCACCTTTATTTACGAAATGACCCTGCTCTACGTGCGGAATCTGATGAATGAAGAAGAGGGTCCCGTCAACGATCTGCTGAACAACCCCCTGCTGGCATACAAGATACTGAAGGAACTGCCTGAATCTTTCGGTGGCAAGGAGAACGCCCACGGAGCACTCTATGACTGTGTGCGCTCCTCGTGGTTCACCTGGCAGGCCATGTACTCTTTGTAAACTATCAAGAAAGGCAAAAAGGGATGATAGAACTTGACCGCATATATAACGAGGATTGTCTGGAAGGAATGAAGCGCATTCCTGACGGTATGGTGGATGCCATAATTACGGATTTGCCCTACGGTGTGCTGAATGAGCAAAGCGAGGGCGGTTCGTGGGACAGCATCATTCCGCTGGAGCCCATGTGGGAGCAGTTTAAGCGAGTTACTAAGCCTTCTGCTCCCATTGTACTCTTTGCACAGGGCATGTTCACGGCAAAGCTGATGATGTCGAACCCGAAGATGTGGAGATACAATCTGATATGGGATAAAGTGAGGGCAACGGGCTTTCTTAATGCAAACAGAATGCCTTTGCGTAACCACGAAGATTTATGTGTGTTCTATCAACAGCTTGGCACTTACAATCCGCAGATGGAGGCATTGAATGGCCGAGAGCGAAATCACACGCAAGGTCACGGACTGCATAATGAAAAGAACTCATGCTATGGCAAGGTCGGCAGAATAAATCCCACTTATGAGGACCAGAAGCATCCTCGCTCTATCATTGTCAAGCAAGCCGTACATTGCAACGAAGATCAGTTCCACCCCACTCAGAAGCCCGTTGATCTGCTGCGCTACCTGGTGCTGACATATTCCAATTCGGGGGGGGGTAATTTTGGACGCCACCATCGGCAGCGGCACCACCGCCATTGCCTGCATCAGGGAAAAGCGCCACTTCATAGGCTTTGAACTGAACAAAGAATACTACGACAAAGCATGCAAGCGCATCAAAGACGAGCAACGGCAACCGACGCTGTTCTGATATATATATATAAGGAATAATACAAAACAAGACAAAAATGAGTGACGAGAAATTTATCTGCAAATTGAAGCGAGCCGAAGGTGTAATAGCAGTGACGGTGGTAGTGCTCTGCGCTTCACTGATACTGCGCCTTGCCGACGGCGATTGGTTGGGCAGCATAGCATGTGTAGTCTTCCTCGTGGTAGTGTATCAATATTTCAAGCAGACGCGGGTCCTAAGCCTGCTGATGCACTACATCAACATTCTTGAAACCGAACGCACCTACTACGAGAAGCGCATCGAAGCCCTCGAAAAACTTTGCAAGGAACAGGAAGAAAAACTTAATAATAACTCAACAAATACTTAATAACTATGGCAACACTAACGAAAACGAAAACCAAAACGAAAACTGGCCTGCCTTTCGCAGGTAATGGTTTATCAAGAACGGCAATGGTGTTTAAAATCGCAACATTGGGGGGGGTAAAACTGACCGTACCGATGTTGAATAAAATTAAGGACGTGAACCCACGCAGCCTTGAGAGAGTCTATGACGAGGTACTTCGACAAGGCGACCAAGGCAACGCACGGTTTGCATTGAAACTGATTTTGAAGTAAGGAGTAAAGATATGGAATACTCACTTTTGAAGAAGATTTCAAATCTGTTAAAGGAAAGCATGTCAGAAATGTGGATGCTGTATCTATTTGCCTTTCTAATGGGTACTATAGTCGGAGGTTGTATGACTTTTAACTATATCTTAACAGACCACAACGAAACCCTCCATGCTTTGTTGGATAGTATAAGAAGTAAATAAAGGAACCTGATATGAAGGAGTTGGAAGCAGAATTTAACCATTTTCTTGACGAAATGGAAGGAAATCCTCGTATGTGGCATTCTGAGGAACAAAAGGAATGGGCGTTGGATATCGCCCGCCACTTTGTCAACTGGCAGAAAGAGCAGATGCTGAAAGATGCTTTTAATGAAACAGTTGAAGATGCCGGATTTCGTTATCCGCAAGTAGGCCCTATCGGCCTTGATGATGATTTCGTTACGGAAAACGACTTGCATACAGGCGACAAGGTGAAAGTGATAATTGTAAAGGATAAGTGATTATGGCTAAACCAGAAGAAGAAAGACTGTGGGGTGTGGCGCTGTCGATTGCGGCGAGAGAACTCCCAATGACGCTGAGTGCGATAAATCAGGTATGCCGGCAAATCAATATGCGCTGCGACCAACTCGGCAAGGAAAAGTTGGCAAGCACACCAGAGGGACTGCGACTGACGCACCTGCTGACGATGGTTGGTGGTCTGAAGTACATGATGGAAGGTGTGGACGGTGTGATGAACGCGCTGGTGCTCGACCTGCTGAAAGATTTAAAGGAGGACTGAGCGATGAAGATATCAGAAGACATTAGAAAAGAGATCTGGCGAATGGCTTCCGACCCTGAAAGCGTGTGTTATATTGAGAAGCAAGACGGCGAGGGGTTTAAGGTGGAAGAGATTGACGGCGACTATTGTCACCTCTGCGCCACAATAAAAGCCAAGGAGCTTGACAAGGAGGACGGCGGCAAGTATTACCATCAGGTGTACGAAGAGACATCGCCAGAGAATGAAGAATTTAGGTATTGCGACGAGTGCGGCTGTCTGCTCGATGCAGCGCTGATTATGACCGACTATGCCGAGGAGTGCATAACTGACATTGTTAATGACTTACGCAATGCTAAGAGTTTTTCGGACATTAAGGGAAACCTTGCCTGGCGCATCGACAGGGTACTCGACAGCGAGGATGAAGCCTGCGAATTGTTCCCCAAACAAATGAATTATATCGGCAGGAGGTTGAGTAATCTTTATAAGAAACATAAGGATGAGTGATGTATGAGCAAGATGAAAAAGATAATGGCGGCTGCGTTGGCAATGGCAGCAATGGCAAGCGGTAGCGATATGTTCGCGCCATACCGGGTAAATGTACCGAGCAATCCCTACGAGGGCGAGACCGACGAGGAGCGTAAACGACGGCTGCACAAGATGTACGGCAATCACTCCCGGGAATATGAGTTCATCATCAAGGGCGAGCGTATCATGGCCCGCGACAAGAAGACGGCAATGAAAATCTATGCAAACCGCTATTCATTGGCGAAAATAAAGAAATGCAAGAAGAAAATAAAATAAAAGGTTAATTTATAAAAACAACAAGACAATGAGACTGATTTACATGATTGCAGCTGACGTGCTGAGGGCACTCGGCTGGGAAGTAGAGATTAAAGAGAAGGAAAGTTATTGGAACCTTGTGCTTACCAACACCACCAGCAGCGAGGACATGCCACAGTCGCACAAGTCGTGCCTTCGCGGACTATTGCGCGGTTGGCTGATGGAGTTCAACTTCGAGGGTGGCCGTCAGCAGGTGAACATCTACAAGGAGTTGCACGGACTCGACCCCGAAGACGACCGCTATTCCTGTCTGGACACCTGTGTCAAGCGCACGGACGGCAGTACGCCTCAGTCCGAGTTGAACGACAGGGAGGTGTTCGTCCGCCGCAAAGACCGTTTCGACCGCTACGTGCTGGCAGAGCCTGTGTCAGAGAACATCACCACAAGGCTATCAACCGAGCAGGCAGAGGAACATCAGATCATCTTTGAGCGCGAGGACGATGCCAACAAACCACTTACCGAGCAGGCGGCCTACGAGGAGTACCAGGAGCGCACCAAGATATCGGGCGACCGTGCCGAGCAACTGGCATGGGCGATGGTTGTTCTGCTGGCTGGCCAACTCATTGGCGGCTCGAAGTATGCGGAGTTCTACGTGTTGGGTGGTGCAGGATTGCTATACCTCCTGCTGTCGGCCATGCAGTATGTATGGCAGGGGGTGACTATCTGGCTTGTCATGTGCCGTATCAAGCGCACAGGCATCACACTCAGCGACTATCCAGATTGGGTAGGCTTCGGTGCATGGGTGTTCTATTGGTTGAAGATGATTGTCATTGCCATCGCCGCCATCTACGGCGCAAGCCACTTCGTCTCGTTTGCAATGTAAGGAGGATTGAATATGACATTGGCAGAACTGAAAGCAGTAAAGGAACACATCGCTTGGTTGGAGAAGGACACCGAGCATTTGAACGAAATGGCGAAGTCGGGCTATCTACATGCCTTAAAGCGAGTAAAGGAGTACGTCAGCGACATTCCGCTTGGCATATCGCACAAGGAAGCAAGCAAGGTACTAACTGATTGGATTGACTACGTGAAAGACCCGGAGAGCGATCCGCACATCACTCCGTACACTAACGAGGAGATTCTTCTGGCGATGCAAATGGGCGCAAAGGCATTGGATAAGGAGAACTGAATTATGAAGGTAGAAATTGAAATTGAATTTAAGCCAGGTGGTGTGGTGTGGAGAAAGAACCTTGTAACCAACGAGGCATACCAGGTTACTATTACAAGAGTGGATGTCTATTACTTCTTGGAAGAAGGGAAGGAGAGCTACTGTGTAATGTACCATGCAGAGAATGAAGGTCCCATGTGTAACATCCCCGGAAAGGTTGATGCAAACAATGCCTTTGCCACGAAGGAAGAAGCTGATGCGTGTCCGAGATACGAACCTACAGGAGCAGCAATAAGTAAGGAGGACTGACGTATGATGGACTTTCTATTATTTCTCCTGCCGCTATCGGTTGCTGGCAACGTGGCATTTATTATGACAATAATCAGAGACTCCAAGGAGGCGAGAAAAAGGGAGATAAGGATTAACTTGCTGGAGGCAGAAGTGTGGCATTATAAGAGTAAAAAGTACCGCAAGGTAGTGCGATTTCTCGACCCACACGGCATGCCGCAGAATAAGCTTGATGAGGAGATAACCACGTATCAAGAAGGCGGATGGACGTTTGATGAGCAATACAGCGTCAACGGATTGCTGGCTTTCTACAAGGAAGAAGAAATCAAAGGTAATTAACGACCACGAAATATGATGAGTAACGCAGAAGAACGTGCCTGTCAATATACAGGCTATTGCAAGAACCAATCATATAGTGATTTCCTTCAAGGCTACCACCAAGCAGAGAAAGACTTGGAACTTGGTTGGGAAGATATGGAAACAATTCAAGAAATAGCAAACAACTATACTAAGTATCACACAATGGAACCAAGGTTTTTTGTTTACAAAGAGGTGTTGAAACGATTTAAAGATTATAAAGAAAGAAAAGAGAAATAACTATGGCAGACATTAAATCTATTGCAGAAGCCTTGATAAACAAGACAGCCGAGGAAGTACAGAAATTGGCAAAGGTTTTGAAGGACGAGTACGGCATCACAGCCGAGAAGAAAGAAGTGACCGAACACAAGACATTTGTGGATGGCTATCAAAAAGTATTGAAACGATTAAATAAGAAATAACTATGAGACGAGCAATATATAAAGCAGAGGTTATTATAGATGATGACGGCAAGATAAAGGTCACATCGTATGCAAACCGTAAACTTGGCAGTCTGTTATTCGACTTTAATAAGGCTATCCAGGAGACGTGCCAGCGACTGAATGGAGAAACGGATTGGAAACAGTCATATATCCACTTTGAGCATGACGGCATAAAATATAAACAGGTGGATGCAGCGAATTACTGTGAAGGGTGCGTATTTAATCAAGAAAAAGACGGACACGGCTGTCAGCATCCTCACTACCTCGACGGAACAAAAGGTGACTGTACTGGACGTGCTTATGTTATTGATACATCAAGATAATATGAGAACAAAAAATAGTCAAAGGGAAATTTTATCTTAAGAAACCTGAGCTTATCTTTTTAAAAGGTAAAATGGAAAGTGAATACAACCCTCTTGACGATTTTATGTTTCCTATAATAGAAAATTACGACGAGATAATATAAATAACTATGGCAACAATTAAATCATATACTGACTTGCAACAGTCGAAGATGTTGGCTGAGATACTGTCACCTGAAAGTGCGGATATGTATTATAAGGAATGGAGACTTGATACTAAGAGCATACATATTGCTCATGTTGGCACTGCTGGTAAAGTTAATTTGCCTTGTTGGTCGTTGGCAGCATTGCTTGATGTTTTGCCATCAGCAACATTAGATAGTTCTGATAACCATCGTTACAGGTTTTACTGTATGGAAAGATATACTGAATGGTATAACAACCCCATTGACGCTTGTGTGGCCATGATTAAACGTTTGAACAAATTAAATTTGTTGTGATTATGATTGACATTGAAAAGTTTATTTGCTCGTTGATAAATAGGGCATCAGGTTTTAGTGTAATTAAAGTTATTGACATAATTGACGCATTGAACAACCAAGGATTAGATTACAAGGATGGTAAAATAGTGCCTATTGACAACAAGCCAAAGTTTAAGAAAGGTGATTGGCTGTGTGAAAATGAACCCAACAATTATGCTCGATTCATACAGATACTTGAAACAGTCAACGTGCAAGGTAAAGAACGATATAGAATTTCAAGAGATATTCATAATGATGAAGATATAGTTGAATTTGGCTTTGTTGAGAAATACTACCACAAATTTGACATCCAAGATGCAAAGGATGGTGATGTGCTATATTGTAAAAGTGGCGGTATCGAATATATTGTTATGGGCAAGGGAGTTAATGAACATGGTAATATAGATTCTTATTTTAGATATAACTCTTTGAATGGCTTTGGTGTTGACGTACCTTCTGTACTCAGTAGCAGACAAGATGATATTACCCCAGCCGCCAAAGAACAACGCGAAAAACTCTTTGCGGCAATGCACGAAGCAGGCTATGAATGGGATGCAGAAAATAAGCAGTTAAGGAAGATTGGGCAGAACCCTGCCTGGAGTGAAGAGGATGAGGAAATGCGAAATTCCATAGTTAAGATTTTTAAAGATTCTCAACGTGATGGAATTTCGGAAGCCATAATGCCAGAACAATTTGACAAAATATTTGATTGGCTCAAATTCCTAAAAGACAGGATTGGTTGTGAAGCAAATTGCACAACCATGTGGAAGCCGAGTGGAGAGCAAATGAAATATCTTCATAAATATGCAGAACAGAATAATTATGATGGAGCAATACTGACTGGTTTGTATGACGATTTATTAAAGGCGTATAATTTAAACAAGTAGGATTGTGAAAGCACCAGAGAAGATTTATCTACAGGTATGTGGGGATTGCAACGACAATGACTGCGAGAACTGTAAGTTTGAGGATTTGGAAGACAATGTTACTTGGTGTAAGGATAAAATCTTTGATAAGGACATTGAGTACGTCCGCAAGGATGCCTTTATTGAGAAGATGGCAAGATTCCTTGAATATAAATTATATGATAGAGTAGAAATACAAGTTTTTGGCACGTTAATTCCATCATTAACGAGTAAAAAAGCATTTATTGAAGACTTTAAAAAATATATGGAAGAGAAATAACTATGGCAGAGAATGTAAAGACGCAGCAACATGCAATGGAGGTGGTTGCGAAGTTGCAGAAGGAATATTCAGAAGATGCTATCAAGGATTTTGAAATTCCTACACTATTTAATATAGAAACAGGCAAGGAGTCGGGTTATGCCGTCATTCTCCATCTGAACAATAAATATAGTTACACCGATGCAGTTCTCGAAGACATAAAGAAACAGCTTGGCGCAGAGAGTTATCTGGTACGTATTCGGAATCGCCAACTGCAAATACAATTTACGACCCATTACTTTGTACCTTCCGAACAGCATATTGCAAAAATGGCGCACGCCATTGGGCTTGACAACAAGCAGCCGGATAAGAGCAACTTCTTTCAGGCGTATCGCAACGGCTCCTGGTATAAAGAGAGTGATGATTTGTGGGTGGATTTAGTCCGTCACGGATATGCAGAGGCACGGGTAATAGGTAACGAGAGTTATTCATACTTTGTCACACAAAAAGGCTTTCAGTTCCTTGCAGACCATTACAAGATAATGATTAACTACACAAAAGAGTATGAAGGAAGAGAATAAGCTCATGGACTGGATTTCTTTGTGTAAGGAGGACTGACGCATGAGACTACCCCGAAAGCTAAAGAAGGGATGCCGGACGTTGAACGGCAACCCTCGCACCAAATGGCAAAGGAGAGGACGGCTTCACATCGCCAAAATGCTGAACGATGTCGCCAATTCCGCCTGCGCTGCTGCTGTTGGTATGGAATTATTGCGGAAAGCAGCAGAAAGAATTAACCCCGTCGTGCTCCCATCGGGCGGTATTGCCGTGCCACCACCGCCAAAGGCAGGTGTCGCACAGATGCCGATGGGCGAAATGGTACTCAATCGTGAACAGGTCGCCAGACTGAAACACAAATTTTACTAATTGACACGAATTTATGATTGAATTTAAGCCTACCGATAAGTATGCCGACATCTTTACGGAGCGGTATGAATGCGACGATTACGCTTGCATGGCTCATCCGAACGGCTGTTTCTTTTGCGAGCACTTGGATGATGTGTTTTGGGATTATACCCACGGCCCGTATATGTTCTTTTGCGAGCAGGGCGAAGAGGATATGACCCCGAAAGGATTGCTCGGACAGTGCCAGCACTTCAAGAGGGAGGAAAAACAAAGCTGAACACGTAATCGCTTTAGCGCTTTCACAAAGCGCAGCGACTGAAAGAATTAAACGAATTATAGGCGGATATGAAACAAATAACAAGACGAGAGGCTATCGAGGCCATCAAGCGGTTCAGAGACGAGGAAATACACCTGAGCGGGTTTGAGTGGTAAGCAATTTAACAAATAAATAACAATATGGAAAAGTTTACAGAAATATTAGAAAGGACTGATTCTGTCCAGGTGCAGGCACTTCTGAAAAAATGGAATGAGGCAAGGCGCGAGATTGACCGACAGCGCGAAGTGATGAAACAGGCCGAGCGCGAACTTATAGAATACGCCGCAAGGTTTAAGGTGGGCGATGTTGTGCGTGACACCCGTGACGGAAAACAATATGTAATAGCAAAGGTTGAGACTTCGGCGTATGCCCTCAAAGGCGGCTGGAAAGAAGATAAGCCTTACGCGGAATTTAACTACACATATCGGGCTATCTGCAAAGACGGGCATGTTTCGCAGAATAATAGTTATGCTCCCAGTGAAGGTGCCTTGGAACCAACTGGCAAGCACATTGACATCAAACAAGACGGACCACTATACGCAGGAAGGGAATAACAGACTATGGCAATATTAAAAATACTATCCCGACCAAAGGGGAATGCCGAGGAATACGGA
>Ga0326511_10001324_pt1 | contig 20688 bp, 35 predicted proteins | sample 0_2496_0518_D_FD_203701 | JGI IMG/M metagenome (GOLD analysis project Ga0326511, IMG submission 203701) | Bovine rumen microbial communities from UC Davis, California, United States - 0_2496_0518 | ecosystem: Host-associated > Mammals > Digestive system > Stomach > Rumen | place: USA... | reverse complement strand
CAGCTTTTTCCATTATATAATCATAAGTAATTAAATTTTCTTCTGTATATGGAATTTCAATTAACTTATAACCATTTAATGCACAAAAACGACGTTTTTTATTATCATTAAACTACTATTGATAGAAACCTTTTTTCCCACCAAATTTAGCCGATGGTTCATAATGCTATTTTCCTTGATATTCAATTAAAAAATCAATATTACCATCATCATCAAATACACAAAAATCAAATTTAAGAGGTCTACCATTTGGACTATTTAAACCTTCAAAAATCTATTCTTCTGTAAATTTTATTTCATTATCCCGTAAAATCTCTTCTATCTTAATTTCTCCTCTTGAAGCACGCATTTTGACACCTCAATTCATAAAAAGCATTTCGCTGAAACTTTTTTTTCTACGTTTACGTTTTTTATCTTCTTCTAATTTTATATAATATAAACCATACTCAAAAGCAGAAAATTTATCTTTTTTTATAGATTTATTCGCTTGTTTTAAGATAATATTAACGCCTTCATTTTCTTCACGAAGATTCATCATTTCTTCTTTTAATATGGAAGTTAAAGTAAAAGGTTTAAGATATTCTGCCCTTTCTTCAGGTTTCATATCTTGGCCTCGTTTTGTCGCCATTAATTTTATTTTAGCAATACGCTCATCGATTAGCATTTTTACTCGACCTGATTGCATCATAGATTGTACATTACCATGTACTTCTGTATTAATAGGAGCATTAGCTTTAATTATCCAAAGCGCATTTTCTTCACAAATTTCTGTCCGATATTTTTTATATTCGCCATCTTCATCATTATCTACTCCAAAATCAGGAATCATCTCTCCTGTTTCTGGATTAAGCTAACCTTTAACAAGATAATCAACTAAACCAATACCAAGACCATTACCATCAATAACAATTTTTTTAGCTTTATATTTATAATAAAGTTTTTTAATATATATACATTGTTCTTCAAAATGAACATCACTTAATGTATACATATTTACTAAACTAATTATTACATTACCTTGTGTCTATGGATTAACTTTAAATACACAAATAACAGTATCGCATCCACGACGACCTACGTCAACAGAAAGAACATAATAAGAATTTTTAGTACTGCGGCCAGAATATTCGTATTCAGCCTATTTTAGTATTCGATTATGATCAAATTGTTCTGCATTAAAATAAGCATCTTCAACAGTTCCAGACCAACGACTTTCATATTCACGATCAAAAGAAGCTTCATTAAAAGTTCCATCCATTTTAAGATCTTTGATAAAAGTATTATCCAAAAGACCCATTAGGACAGGAATGCGCCAAGTACCACCTAAAACACAAGCACGGTCAGGTTTTACAATTTCCCAAACTAAAATCTAAATTAATTTATCGTAAGCAAATGTCCCTTTCCATCCCGCTGTTGTTACATAAATTTGTGATTTATTAAGTACTTCATTATCGTCTTTATCGCCCCAAGGCCCTCGACGAGATACATTCATTGTCTGATATTTATTCAATATCATGGACTATCTCTTCAACTATTTTCCATTTATAACCTTTGTGATGAATATTTAAACCGCTACATACTCGGCTAATTGCAGAAGATGTTCCATTAACAGCACGAGCAGCTTCTTTAAATGATGGATATATGGCTAAAATATTCCAATCATCATCACATTGTGCAACTTGTTTTCCAGTTATAAATTTCTTTTGGACTTTTCCAACATCTTGTATGTCATTAACATATCGCCATTGATAATCATTAGCGGTTTCACGCTATCTTTTACAGCACATAGTAATTTTACTTTGATCACATCCTGTTTGTCTTGCTGCTTCAGATGCGCTTTCAAATGTCAACATTAATTTTCCATCTAATGAATACTAATTTACAGGTTTAGCAACGCCACTTTTAAATAACCCAATATTAACTGCATGTTGAGTATTTTCAGAAGGAGTAACCCACTCTAAATTAATTACATTATTATTAATACGATTACCATCTTTATGATTAACATATGGTTTATTCATAGGATTATTAATAAAAGTTTCTGCAACTAAACGATGAACTCGCATACGTTTTTGTTTACCTTCAATCATTAATGTTACATGTTTATATCCCTATTGAGTAGATTGTGATAAAATTTTATTGGTAAGATTATTTTTTACCTATCCGTCTTCTGATACACTATAATGAGTTTGTTTATATTGTTTCCACATTTTTTTCACCTCATTATAACTTCATTTTTGGGATAATATGAATAATACAAGTTGTCCAAAAATTTAAGTTGTTGGATACTTCGATTGGTGACCAAATCCAATCTACTGGGCTACATTCATCACCCATAGTCTCTACACCTTACTTATGTTGGTTATAAGTCTCGGCACGGTGTTCTTGACTCTTCACCGTTAGCACATTTTCATGCACACCTTTGTGTCACAAGTTCTTCCAATTTTCACTAATTACTCACGCAATTAGGTCCCACTATCTAGGAATTATTACTTCATTAAGTATAGTACCATCTATACCGACACATTCTTCCATTAAGCCGCCATGACGACGCTAACCTCTTGAGGTTTCTCTTGCCGCAATATTATCTAATATAGATCCATTTTTAAAAACATATTTAACATAATCTTTGCCTTCCATAGTTTTTCCGCGACTCCAATCAATTTCTTTTTGAAGCGCAGGAATAAGATGACAAAGTTCTTGGACTTTAGCTTTAAGAATACTTGAAGCCTATTCTTTACCACCAGAAGTAACAAATAATTTTGCGCCAGGATATAAAATGCATCTAATAATAAGTATTAACGCCGCAAGAAATGATTTTGAATAAGCACGAGGAAATACTGCATAAGTATATTTATAACGCATAGCTGCACGCAAAAATACTCGCTAATAAAATAATAGATGAAAATTTTCTGGATTATTTTTTGAAGTTAAAAAATCTACAAATAAATCTGGATACTCACGCCAAAAAGCAATATACTATCGAGCAACTGGTATACAAGCCCGCACACGCTCTTCAGACAATCCTATTTTGTCAACATTACTTTTAAGATTCAATAAATCTTGAAGAGCCATTATTTATCATCCTCTCCTAAAAGATTCTAAATAGTTTTAGCATCTTCTTCAGCTAGTTGATTCATAAAATCATAGTGCTCTTGAAAATCTGCATCAGATAATACTTCTTGTTCAATGTCATCAAGAGTAAGACCTAAATTATCTGTAACATCTTCATCTTCTTCTTTAGCTTCTTCTCGTGCCATCGTGCGGACTGCACTTTCAATAAGATTACCAAGATTCAATTCTTCGGTTACCAAGCGATTAGTGTAATTACGCAAATCAGCCAAAGTCTCATCGGGTTTATCTTTTGGACTATCAACATAATAGCGCGGTATAAATCCTTCTCGTTCACATAATAAAATAAATTCATCAATAGCGGAAACAAATTCACCATTTTCTGCTTTATTCTATGCGGCAGTAAATTTAGCAGATTTCATTAAGGTATCATAAACTTTAGATAATTTCTAAAAACCTTCAATATCGCCAAGATCAACAAGCTAATGACATTTTAATGAAGTTTTACAAATAAGTTTTAAATAATCTTCATGTGCAGGTGTTACAATATCAAATGCGGCCATCATTTCTTGATATAATTTTTCAAGCTATACCCATTCATAAGGTCTATATGCACGGCCCCATTTAAGAGTAAGATATTTTTTATCTTCTTCGGTTAAGTCATCTTCAAAACCATCGGGTTCATTTAAATCAATTGGTGCAGGTTGATTTTCAGTTTCTTCTGCTGGTGGAGCCGGCCGCTCGGGCATGCTGCCTTCCGCAATCGCTTTTTCAATTTCTTCGCCGCTATAGCCCTATCGCGCCATAGTTTCAGCTTTATGTGCATCTGCTTCTTCTTTAAGACGAGTCGTATCATCCCAATGATAATCTCTAAATTGTTTAAGCTTCATTTTAGATAGATATCGACCAAGAATAGTAGTACCAGTCATCTTCTTTTTATCTTGACCATATCTATTTAATAAAGTTGTCCATTCATCTTCAATGTATGGAACATCTATATCCTCTAAAATCCATAAATAAGTTCTCGGTTCCCAATTATCAACATGTCGAGTTAAACATTTTTTACATTCGGGCATTTTTCCATTTGGTGGAAACTTATCAATTCTTTTAGAAGTATAAAACTCTCCAGCATCCATTGTTCGTTTGCAAGTTTTACAATAACAAGTTTCGTCAGACATTATTTAGCCTCCTTTTTTCGATTTTTTTTATTTCGGCAAACTTTACATATACTATAGAAACCATCTTTAGAAGTTCTATTGACAGAAAAAAAGCGAGTATGAGCTAATTTGATTTCTCCGCATTTAGAGCATCGTTTCCATTTTCCTTTTTCTTGATAAGTAAAATACCATACTAAAAATTCATCCTATGCTTTTTGCGCAATTAATTTTGGAATTTTATTGCGCCAAAGACTACTTATATATTCAATAGAATGAGTAAAAGCGAATTCATTTTGTAATAAACTCTATATTTCTACATTTGGAATTCGTTCCATTTTATACTCTACTATTCGTTTATATATAGGATAATCCGCAAGTGCTCTATCCATAAGTGCCCCAAAATCTAAACATACATACCAAGTATCTCCTAAAAAATTTCCTTGACTTCTATTTTTAAGAGCTGGATATACTTGCATTATTTCACTACAAACTTTAGGGTTACAAAAAGAGAGACCAGAATATTTAATAACCGCATTATTATCTAGATATTGAATCTATTCATCCCATTCAAGAGGAATTGAATAGGGGCCACTTCGTGTTAATTTTGTAAATATAATTGGTTTACGATATGCGTTTTTAATAATATATTGATCTTTTCGCATTTCAATTAAAGTGTGTTTAATTATAAAAGCTTCTCTTCCGGAGGCTTGTTTGAGCAGTTCTTCCCAGCGCTCAATGCTTTCGCGCAACTGCCGCAATGGCTAAATTTCTTCTAAATCTTTTTTTGTAATAGATACTTTTGGTTGAAGAATTATATTTTTACCATTTTCCGCAATTAAATTATATATACCATCTTCGCCATTTTCTAACTAACCAACCAGCCCTTCATAAGAAACTTCTCTTTTGTTAATTGTAGCCATTCGATTATCGGTAAGTATTTTTCTTTCTTTTTTCTCTTCTTTCTCCATATTGAGCACCAGATAGTTACCGAGAATTTCAAGATACTACTCGCTTGGGTTAGGAGTTTCTTCTAAAATTAAATTTACTAACTTTAAACGCTCTTCAGGAGATTTAATTGCATAATCTAATTTAATTATACTATTCACTCTCCTTTGGTGAGACATTAGGGCTCGTTCTCACTACATCTTCATTATAATAAAAAAAATTGGATAAGTCAAATTCAAAAAGATGCCCATTTGATTTTTTTTGAAAAATATAATATAATAATAGTAAAGAATAGAGGAGGAATAATAATAATGTGGTGGATGCCTGGAGTGGTAATTTTAGGTGGATGTTTAATTTTGGTGGGCATATTATGGACATATCTTAAGATTTGAAGGTGATTAAAATTTGGCAAGTAATATTAATGACAATAGCGTTAATGTTTCTAGTATGGTGGAACACAAAAGGGATAGAAAAGTGGATATATGGGCCGCATGGAAGGAAAATGAGCGACGTATCGCAGAACTTGTCGCGCAAGGAAAGCGTTGGACCCACACTTGCCCAGAGGGTGGATGCACGTTCCAAAATGATGAATCAGAAAAAGGGTACTTATGCAATGAGTGTGGCAGAAAAGAACTTCAGAGAATATATGATGCGCGGCAACAGGAGTTGTTTGACATGGAACGGGAATCTGCTCGACGGCGCCAGTCTGCCATTGAGAGCCGATGCAGATTATTTGAGAGCAAAGGGTGTTATATTGATCCCAAAGACCCCGATCGATGGATAGAGTTTTGGGATATGTGTGCCGCAAATGGGAAAAAATTAGAAAGGATGATGGGAAAGTCATGAAGATCTATCTTGCTGCTCCTGTAGTTGGCAACAGCTCTGATATTCAAAAGCAAATTCGTAGTGTGGTGAATGTGCTCAAATCTTGGGAAGACGAGCATTTTCATAAGCATGCGCGCACTGATATTGAACTATATTTGCCCAGCCAGATAAAAATTCCTAATGCTTGGGGCATGACCATGCAAGAGTGGGGTCATTGTGTCTTTACTGTTGATGTGCTTGAATTGGATAAATCAGACTGGGTTGTAGTATGTGACTTCGGTCGGCATAATACTGCGGGAACTAGTTGGGAATGCGGTTACGCTTTCGGCAAAGGCAAGAAAATTTTGGTTGTGCGCATGCCTGGTGTTGAAGAACAAAGTTTGATGGTAAAATGCTGTGCGGCATCTGAAATTACTTATGCGGAATTATTGTCTTGTAGAATTTGTTCTGATATAAATTTTTTATTCACCGAAAAGGGTCGAAAGGATCGCGCAGATGTCACGCTCAATTAAAAATGTTCGGCAACCTTGCGATTGCCTTACTGAAGAATATTTGCCCTTAACTGATGTAAGATATAGTGGAGTAGAAGTAGTATTATTTACTAAATTAAAATTTATTAGGGTAAGAGTTTATTATTCTGAAGGTGCCGAAGGCACCTTCGATACTCAAGATATAATTAATGTAGAATATTGTCCGCTTTGCGGCAGGAGGTTATAATGTGTAAATTTTGCAGTGACTTTGATCAATAGAAAATTGATGGAAAACTTATTGGTAATAAAAATGAAATTTTTATAATGCCAATTAGAGATTTGGAATATAATCTGTTATGTGATGCTTGTATTCAAGTAAATATAAAATATTGTCCATTATGTGGGAGGGAATTATGAAAAGAATAAATGAGAGTGATAAAGTTGAATTTGCGGCGGGATGCGTAGGACTGATTGTGGGGCTTGCTATAATCGCGGCAATTATTTTTATTGAGCCGCTAATTATTTGTAAGGCTTGGAGTTTGTTTGCAGTAGCTATGTTTGGTTTGCCGCAGTTGGAGTATTGGACGGCGTTCTGGGTTAATCTGGCTGTTGGATGTCTATTTGGTGGAGCACGTTTTAATGGAGGAAGCAAAGGGTGATATATGAAGTAAGTATTGAGCATGAAGGTAAAACAGAGAAAGTATGCGGGAATTGGGCGGGAGTGATTAATAAAATCTATGATACTCTTGGCGAAGATAATGTGAAAATGCTTACAAGTAATTTGCAAGAGGCGCAAGCTGAAATGTTTTTTGGGCAATGGGTAAATATGAGATGCGGTGTGCCCGGATATGGGATTAAGATCAAAACGATACAGAGTAAAGAAGATTCGTGTTCTGAAATTTAAAAAAGATTTAGAAAGGGAAGGGAGCAGGCAAAAAGGAAAAGACGATTTCTGATTTGAATCATCCCAATACCTACCCCTAGTACTTGGCATCACATGTCAAGTACTTTTTATTTCGATAAAAAAATATACAGGTAGTCTGCCTGTTAAAAAACGCGTCGGGCCGCTGCCGGCCAAAGCGGCCCGAATTGCGCATGTTAAATGTTTGTTAAAAAAATTTAACAAACATTTAATTTGTTAAATCTTTGTTAAACTTTTCCTGGAACTTTAGAGGATCGCCGAATGTTAAGAGTTTGTTAACTCTATCATTAACCCCTTGACAAATCAGCCTGGTGGGTGTATAATAAGTACATCAAAAGCAAGGAGGTCACCACAATGAAGAACCTGAAATACCGCTTTGAGGATCTGATGATGTCCGACCTGATGGAGAAGACCATGCTGGTTATGGCCCATGGCGCCTTGATCGCCGGCGTCATCCGATTGGCAATGCTGTTGGTGAAGGGCTAAACCCTTCACCAACACTTAACAAAAAAAGTATTGACATTTGAATTTGAAAATGATATAATAAATACATCAAAAGCAAGGAGAACATCACAATGAAGTACATCATCAACGGCACCACTTACACCTGCACCACCAAGCAGCCGCACGGCGACCTGCGGGAGATGCTGGTCGAAGCCCAGCTCAACGGCTGGACGGTGGAGAAGGTCGAGGGTTAAGCTCTCGACCTTTTTCGTCGGCTCGAGCGCGGTCGCCAGGTCTGCGCTCGAGCCGATCTGCGCATGTTAAATGTTTGTTAAAAAAAATTAACAAACACTTAACAGTGTTAAATGTTTGTTAAATCTTCCTGAAACATTTAACATGTTACATGTTTGTTACAGATCTGACAAATGTTAAGAGTTTATTAAATGTGGTCTAAAGGGGCTTGACAACCTGGCTTGATAGGTGTATAATAGGTACATCAAGAGCAAGGGGGACACACCAATGAAGAGCGTTTTCTACTGGGACATGGATGGGGTGCTGGCCGATTACCACGGTTATGTCAAGGGTAACTGGAAGCTGGCCGTTAGGCGCGACACCTTCCAGAACCTGCCGGCCTTTCAGCATAACGTCGATCTGCTGAACAACCTGCTGGCTAAGGGCATCACCTGCTACATCCTGACCAAGGCAGCTAATGAGGACGCCATGCAGGGCAAGCGTGACTGGCTCAAGGCCAACGTCCCTATGATGGATGATGAACACTTCATCTGCATCACCAAGGGCCGCAAGGTGGACCACATGAGGGAAGAGGGCATCCTGATCGACGACGACGCCACCAACTGCAAGCAGTGGACCAAAGCGGGATACACCGCAATCTACCTCGAAACCAAAGGGCAGGCGGTGGAGCTGTAAAGCTCCACCTTTTCAGCGGTTCGCGCGCGGTCGCCAGGGCTGCACGCGAACCGTATTGACGCGGTTAAATGTCTGTTAAAAATTTTTAACACAAAGATAACTATGTAAAATTTTGATGAACTAGCCCGAAACCTCTTGACAACCTGGTCAACCTGGTGTATAATTAAGACACTCCAAGAGAGAAAGGAAAGTGGTAGAGATGAAGAAGATGTACATGGTGATCGTGGTGCTGGTGCTGTGCGGTATCCTGATGGGCGTGATGGCCTGTGCACAGGCAGAGACTTATCCTGCTGTGCTGATGGTGGTGGATCTCGACGAGTATGAGGACATGGTGATCGCGGTAGACTTCAACGGCAACGAGTGGACTTGGACAGGCATCGAAGACATCTTTCCTGGCGACATGGTTGCGGTAGTGATGGACGATCAAGACACAGAGATCATTTACGACGATGAGATCATCGACCTGCATTACTGCGGATGGATAGAAGGGTGGATGGACATTTAACCAACAGATAACATCAGAAGGGCTTGACAATCAAGCCCTTCTGATGTATAATAGATACATCAAAGAGAGGAGATGACCAAGATGTTCTGGATGGTGTCTTACAAGGTGCGCAATGAGTGGTGCGAGGAAATGTTCGTGAATGCGGACGACATGCGTGAATGGTGCGAAAACTCTGGCCTGCTGAATAGCAAGCGCAAGGTGGAGTTCAGGCGCAAGGTCGGCAACAGCTGGCAGCTCTTCAAACCGGCGTGGCTGTGGGATTAATCCCACAGCCTTTTTGATTTGTCGGCCCGCGCGCGGTCGCAGGCTATGCGCGCGGGCCGCATTTGGCGTGTTAAGTTTGTGTTAAAAATTTTTAACACAAAATCACATGTTAAATGTGTGTTAAACTTTTCCCGCAACCTATTACAAATCTATTACGACTTATTACGCACATTATCGTGACATTTTTGTGCTGGTTTTGTCCTTGCTTGTAGCCTGACATGGGTGTATAATTATTTCAGAAAGCGAGGGGAAAAGTAATGAAGGATTTTTTCGCAATGGTGATCGGGCTGTTTCTATTTTTGTCTTTTATGCTCGGTGCGTTTGGGATCTGGCCCACCTGGACCATGACCGCAGGGATCCTGGCTGGTTTCATTTACATGATTTTTACAGACAAAAATCGTTAGAACCCTCTTGACAAATGGTCCTGGCAGGTGTATAATTGATTCATCAAGAGAGCAAAGGAGATGCGAACAATGAAGAACGGGCGCAAACAGTGGAAGGACCTGCCCCTCACCAAAAGGATGGAAGTTTACAATACCTACATGGAAGTCCTTTTCAAATATGAGGGCTACACGATGCCTTTTGAACAGGTGGATGCTTGCTGGCGGGAAGCGTGGGCGGCGAACATCATCCCCATGTTCGGGGTTCGCGAAAACATCGAACAGCATTACCAAAACTTAATGAAAGCGAGGGCTTGACAAAAGCCCCGCCGCATGGTAAAATAGATACATCAAGAGCAAGGGAGGACACCTCAATGAAGACCATCATCATCGTCCGCAACACCAGCACCGCCGAGACCTACACCTACGACTGGGCCGATCTCACCAAAGCCCGCATCGCAGCCGACTACTTGAGCTTCACGACCCCTTACCTCTGGTACGTCCAGCGGGTGCAGGTGGCGGAGTAATCCGCCATCTTTTTTCGGTCGGTCCGCCCGCGGCCGCAGGCAGCGGCGTCCGGACCGAATTCGCGATGTTAAGTTTGTGTTAAACTTTTGTGACGAAATCGCGCGCATGTTAAGATTTTGTGAACAATCCCGGAACCACCTTGACAAGTGCCCTGATAGGTGTTATAATAGACGTGTCGAAAGGGCAAGGGACCGACCCCACAGGGGTCAGAAAGGGGCACACCATGAAGCAGTTCACCATCACTTACGTCTCCCAGAGGTTCTTCGGACAGGGCTTCGCCCGCCATACCGAGCAGGTGCTCGGGGCCAAGGCGGCCCTGCAGGTGCTGAAAAGCATCCGCGGCGGGAAGAATCCCGCCCTGGTGGTCTGGGTCAGCTGCCGCTGACCCAGCACCAGAAATTTGACCGCGCGCCCACGGTCCAGGCGCGCGGTTTTTTGGCCTTAACCTGGGCTTCACATTTTTGTAACGCGATCGCCGCATGTTAATTGTACGTTAAATGATCCCAAAACTCTTGACAGCTTGGCGTGGCTATGGTATAATTAGTACATCAAATGAGAGGGGTGCTAATAATGATGTGGATTCTTCCTGTGTATGTGATCGTGGCGATGGTGTCGTGCTTCTGGGGTATTGGCAACGCAGACAACCCTCGCTGGCTGTTCAACTATGGCATGGTAGTGGGTCTGCTGATGTTGGTGTTGTCGCCGCTGGTTGCCAAGGCTGTGGGTATTCTTTAATAAATACTTAACACGAGAAGGGTTTGACAAAAGCCCTTCCATTTGCTATAATAGTATCAGATCAAGAGAGGAGCTGACCACAATGAAGAAGTTCAAGGGCACCAAGTTCGCGCACATCGGCACCAGCTACACTCCCGCGCTGGACGCGGAGACCGCCAAGGTCGAGGCCATGGTCATGGCCCAGCAGGCGCGGCTGGTGGAGATCACCGAGCGGGTCGAGGACCTGCTCGGGACCGACCTGGAGCACTGGGGCGAATAATCAAAAGGGGGTTTGAAAAATGAAAATCAACCGCATGGATATTTTCAATAATTCAACGCTGGCCTTCAACATGCTGAAAGCCATGAGCAACGAAGCGAAAATCCTTCAAGCAAGAGCCAACCGCATCATGGACACCAACCACCTCTTGATTCACTACATCCAAGAGGGCAGAATCACCGACAGCGCCGACATTGACTGCGCGCAAGCCTGGCTGAATCATTCCGATCTGACGCCCGAAGAAATCATCTGCAAGGTATTAGGCGAGGACTAAAAGTCCTCGCCTTTTTGGCGGCGCGTCGGCGGTCGCTGGTGCTGCCGACGCGCCGAGTTTGCGTTAGTAGAGGATCCTGGAGATTTTTCTGCCCCATCGCCGCATGTTAAGATCTTGTGAAATGATCCCAGAACCTCTTGACATCCTGGTGGGGCTGTGCTATAATTAGTACATCAAATGAGGGAGGGCAAGAGAATGAACAAGCTGGTGGAGATGGCTGTGGCGCTGACTGTGATGGAGGTGGAGAACACCCTGCATAGTAAGGTGGATGGTCGCAGGAATTGGGTCATAAGGGTTGAGACCTGGACTACCACTGATGGTGAGCGCAAGCGTGTTATCACCTACCGCGGTGGTTACGGCTTCGCCTACGACCACGGCTTTATGGGTTGCTTCCTGCGGGAGATCGGTGAGCGGAACATCCGCTGGTACACCTTCACCTATAAGAAGGACTACCAAGCGGCGGTTAATGCCCTGAAGATTGCGAAAGCGCATGACTTCTGGGGCGACCTGCAAGGGCTGAATTAAAAACTTAACATCTGGAGGGCTTGACAAAAGCCCTCCAAGGTGATATAATAGTCTTACAAACAAGAGAGGAGCTGAAAAGCATGATTATCATCCAGCACACCTACACCGCCCACACCGAAGTCATTTTCGATCAGGACTTCCGGATGCCCTTGGTCGGAACCATGGACGACATCGCCGAGTGCGTCTGCAATGAGATGGTGAAGCACAAGTTCCACCACGCGGATGTGTGCGACGCGGGGACCGGCGAGGTCCTCATGATCATCGACCGGAGCCTGTAGGCTCCGGTCTTTTCGTCGGCCGGTGCGCGGGCGTTAGTACTGCGCACCGGCCGAGTTTATGCCTGGTGCAGGTTGCACAAATTTTTGATCGAAATCCTGGTGAATTTACCGATTGCAATCCATGCCCGAATCTGCTATACTATAGGTGTTCCAAGGGCAGGGGCAAGGACGACGGGGGTCGCCGCCACGGGGAACCGCGACAAGGTTAACAAAGACTTAACTTGACAAACGCCGCTGAACCTGTTATAATGGATACATCAAGAGGAGCTGATAAACCTCTCAAACAGGGAAAGGGTTGATACCATGGATAAGATCACCTACATCACCGCAATCGAGAACGCCATCATCGCCATCACCAAGCTGGATTGCCATACCTTTAACCGCGAAGAGACCGTGGAGAAGCTGACCGCCCTCCGTAACCAGCTGATCAAGCGCAACACCACCAAGAGCGACAAGCCCACCAAGACCCAGCGGGAGAACGCCGAGGTCAAGGCCCGCATTCTGGAGTACCTGACCCACACCTTGCAGGGCCTCCGCTGCGGCGAGATCGCTTCCGAGCTGGGCATCTCCGGTCAGAAGTGCTCCGCGCTCCTGTCGCAGATGGTCAAGGCCGGTGAGGTCGTGAAGCGCGAGGGTGAGAAGCGGGTCACCCTGTTCCTCCTGCCCGAGAATGACATGACCGACCCCGCCAACTCCTGACCGACCAGCCCCCGCATAAGCGGGGGCCTTCCATTTGACCGGCCGAGCGCGGCCCTTGCGGTTGCGCTCGGCCGGTGTTTGTATTAGATCAGGGTTTGCATAATTATACATTCGACAACCTGGCGCGAGCCTGGATAATTATTCATCCCGAATGTATAAAAGTTTACATAATCTCAATATGAAATGCGTTGCTTCTTAACAGTCGTTTGTGCTATACTATAATTGTTCCAAGGGGAACGGAAATCACGCGGGCGCGGCGAACAGCGCAGGAAGGAAGTAGATAGTATGAAGAAGAATTACGCCATCGTCATGGACACCGAGACTTGCAACATCATCAAGACCGACAAGGTTGCTCCCGGCAACAATTTGACCTATGACATCGGCTTCTCTGTTGTTTGCCCCAGCACTGGCGAGATCGTCCTGGAGCGTTCCTACATCGTGCGGGAGATTTTCTTCGGCGAGGTTGAGCGCATGAAGTCCGCGTATTACGCGGACAAGTTGCCCCAGTATTACAAGGACATTGCCGAAGGCAAGCGCGTCATCAAGTCCTTTTTTGAGATCATGAACGAAATCTCCGACCTGTGCGATAACATGAACATCGTCGCAATCGTCGCCCACAATGCGCGGTTTGATGTTGACGCACTGAACACCACCGCGCGTTGGCTGACTGACCTGTACAGCGTTCGCGCCCTGCCCCAGTCGGTTGAAATCTGGGACACCATGCAGATGTGGAGCGCGGTTAAGCCCAAGGGCTATGACAAGTGGTGCGCAGAAAATGGTTACATGACCAAGCACAAGCCGCCCCGCTCCCGCCTGACCGCCGAGATCATTTACAGGTTCATAACAATGGACGTTGAGTTCGTTGAGAGCCACACCGCGCTGGAAGATGTGCAGATCGAACGGGAGATCATGTTCAGGGCCTTCAGGATGCACAAGAGCATCAAAGAAGTTCGGGTTCTGTATCACGCGCAAGCGTGATACAGAATTCATTCGTCTGGGCGCTTGCGGCCGCAAGCGCCCAGAATTTCCATTATACCATACCGCCAGCATTTTTACAAGCACTTTTGTGTTAAACCTGGATTAAATTCAAAATCCTGGAACTTTACTTGATCTTTACCTGGAATGCGTTGCTTCTTAACGATCGTCTGTGGTATACTATTATCGTTGAGAGGGGCAAGAGAGCGGAAACAACTCTTACTGGAAACTCAAGACTCTTCGCCCTTGATCGAAAAGAAAAGTAAGAAACTTTTTGAAAACTCTCAACTTCACAAACTTTTAACTTGACAACGACTAGAAATCATGGTATAATAAATGTGTTGAAAGGACATGAGGGTGTAGCCAAGTGGTATGGCAATGGACTTTTAATCCATGTATCGCGGGTTCGATTCCCGCCACCCTCACTAATTTCACGAAATCTTAACTTGACAAAGTTTGGAAATCGTGATATAATGAGGATGTTAAAGAACAGTGGTGTTTTACCTTCGGCAAGCGAAACTTAATAAGGTGTAGGCCGTTGTCATACGGTGGACATAAATCACCTTGCCACTCTTTAACAAACTCTTAACTTGACATTATAGCCAATCAGTGCTATAATAAATACATCAAAGGGAAGGAAACCCACCAAACCGGAAAGGAATTGATAACATGAAGAAGAACATCACTCGCGTTGATGCCCTGAACCTCGCCATCACTGCCCTGACCGATGCCTATATGTCCAATGACGCGCCTGATACCCTCGGCGTCGATTGCGCCACTTGCAAGGATGCCGTTGAGGTGCTGACCAGCGTCCGCGACACCATCTCCAAGGCCAACAGCCGCAAGTCCGACAAGCCCACCAAGGCGCAGGTCGAAAACGCGGCCCTGCGTGCCAAGGTGCTGGCCCTGATGGACACCACTCCCCGCACCGTGTCCGAGGTCATGGCCCTCGATCCCGATGGCATCGGCTCCCTGACCAATCAGAAAGTGAGCGCCCTGCTCAACTCCGCTGTGGCGACTGGCGAGGTTGTCAAGACTGTGGAGAAGCGCAAGAGCTACTTCCGGCTGGCATGAGCCAGCACCCTCGCCCCGCTTCGGCGGGGCTTTTCATTTGGCGGTCGGTGCTCGGCCGCAAGGGCGTCGCACCGACCGAATTTGGCGTGTTAAATGTTCGTTAAACTTTTTTGAAGCAAATGTGTCAACCTGGTGGGATCCTGGCAGATCCCGCAACCTGGCGTAACAAATTGTTAACTTGACTTTTGATCTTGATTTTGATATAATAGTATCAGATCAAGAGAGGAGCTAATGAACATGAAGATTTGGTTTGACATGGATGGCACGATTGCTGACCTCTACGGCGTGAAGGACTGGCTGCCGATGCTTCGCAATTCCGACCCCACGCCCTATGCGGCGGCGGCTCCGCTGGTTCACATGGCGACGCTGGCGCGGATGCTCAACAGGGCGCAGGCTGCGGGCCACGAGATCGGCGTGATTAGCTGGCTGTCCAAGACTTCCACCCCTGACTATGACGAGGCCGTGACCAAAGCCAAGCGGGAATGGCTGGCGCGTCACCTGCCCAGCGTCAAGTGGGACGCGGTTCTGATCGTGGCCTACGGCACGAACAAAAAGACCGCCACCGGCGGCGGTGTCCTGTTCGATGACGAGGACAGGAACCGCACCGAATGGGGCAAAGATGCCTATACTCCCGATAGGATTTTCAAAGTCCTGTCAAGCCTTCGGGCTTGACAGGCACCAACCTCGAGAATGTAAAGGAGATGTTAAGAGATGCGTGATAAGAAACAGGGAACTTTTAACGGCGATTTTACGTACTGCACTGTCAACGCCTATGGTGATTGCCCTTATTGCGATCAGTGCGGCGTCTGCCACATTGACGACCCCATGACCGATTGCGAGGACTTTTCCTACTTCTTTGATGGGGATTGGGATTACTGGGTGCGGCTGGGCTAAAGCCCAGCCTTCTTTTTACATAAATTTAACATTTGGCAGGCCGGCGGCGGTCGCCGCCTGGCCGAAATTCCATTATACCATGCCGCCAGCAATTTGTCAAGCAAAAACGTGTAAACTGTATGTTAACTTTGTGCTCCTGGAACCTGGCGGGGCTGCATAATTATACATTGTTAAGGTCCGGTAAACTGATCAACTTTACACCAACTTTACCAGAAATACGTTGAACCATAACAGTCGGATGTGGTATACTATACGTGTCAAGAGGGCAAGGGAAGCCCACAAGAGCTGGAGAGCGTGACCGAGAGGACGCAGGCGCCGCGTCAACTGGCAGACCGCCCCAAGCAAGCGAAACAGAAACTTAACATCCTACCCTCTTGACAAGCCCCTGACCCTGTGGTATAATAAGGGTACAAAAGGACAAGGAAAAGTCCTAAAAACCAGAAAGGGTGATATTATGAAGAATACCTACAGCTACGTTGACGCTCTGAACGAAGTCCTGACCATGGCCCTGTCCGATCAGTGCAAGGACAAGCTGACCGCCCTGCGCGATCAGACCGCAAAGCGGAACGCGACCAAGTCCACCAAGCCGACCAAGACGCAGGTAGAGAACGAGCGGCTCCGCGCCGTGGCGGTCTCCGCGCTGAAAGCCTTCGGCGGCGCGCATACCGTGAGCGAGATCATGGCGCTGGACGCCCAGCTGTCCGAGCTGACCAACCAGAAGGTCTCCGCCCTGCTGAACGCGGCGGTCTCCGCGGGCGAGGTCATCAAGACCGTGGAGAAGCGGAAGTCCTACTTCCGCGCCGCGTAAGCGGCACCAACAGCCCCGAGCAATCGGGGCTGTATTTTTATGCAAAATCCCGGGCCGGCGGTCTGCGGTCGCTAAAGCTGCAGACCGCCGGCAATTAGGACCTGGAAGAGCTACACAAATTTTTCGCACAAACTTTGTGCAATTTGACGATTGACTTTTGATCCTGGAACCTGTATAATAGAATCATCGAAAGGAGCTGATGACCATGACCAAAGAGCAGTTCATCGACCAGTACCTCGACAAGTACGAGCAGGCACACCCCGACGAGCGCATCGACTATGACAAACTGCGCGAGGACGCCGACTGCGCGTGGTATGATCGCGAGGTTGACAAGGGCCACAAGACCGAGCACGACCTGACCCCCGAGCAGGAGAAAAACGTCAAGGCCTGGCGCAAGGGCTTGAACGGGGCCAAGAGCCAAGCGGCGGTTGACGCCTACGGCAAGACCCACGTCAAGCGTGAGCGCAAGCCGAACGAGGTCAAGCGGCAGGTGATCGACTGGGTGCGCGTGATGCTGGAAGGCTTCGCTCTGAACGGCAAGCTGGACGGCGTGAGCGTGAGCAATCCCGAGCGCGCTGTTGACTTCACCGTGGGCGGCAAGTCCTACACCCTGACCCTGACCGAGCATCGCGCCCCCAAGCTCAAGGCTTGAGGGCGCTGCCCTTGTCCGGGCCGGTCGCTGTGGGCCACAGCGACCGGTTTTTCGCTCCTGGTAGATCTGCACAAATTTTTGATCGAAATCCTGGCACTTTTGACGATTGACTTCTGCACCCGAAAAGGTGTATACTATTCTTGTCGGTGAGGGAAGCGAGGCTCCCCAAGCGTCGAACCCTCTGGGCGCGTCGCGCGATTAGCCACCTCGCCGACATCGTAACAAATTCTTAACTTGACAACCTGGTGGCCCTATGGTATAATAGTCTTACAAACAAGAGAGGAAAGTGATTAGACATGAAGAACACTCTGATGGTACTGGATTCCGAGACTTGCAACGTGACCCCTACTGATGCAGTGAAGCCTGGCAATAACCTGACCTATAACGTAGGTTATACCCTGTTAGTCCCCTCTACCGGCGAGACCTTCCATGCTCGACAGTATGCGGTGAGCGAAATCATGTTCGGTGAGCGCGACCGGATGGCGTCCTGCTATTATGCGGACAAGCTGCCGCGGTACTACGATCAGATCGGTGAGAACGCCTGCGAGGTCAAGTCCTTTTTCGACATTATGAACGAGATCGAACAGGTTTGCCGCGACTACAACGTGACCGCAATCGTGGCGCACAATGCCCGCTTCGACGTGGACGCGCTCAACACTACGGCGGCATGGTTGACTGGCGGCGAAATCCGCAGGGCGTTGCCGCAATGGCTTGAGGTTTGGGACAGTCTGAAAATGAGCCGTGCTGTATTCGGCAAGATGCCCACCTACCGCAAATTCTGTGAGGATAACGGCTTCTTAACAAAGCACCGCGTCCCGCAGGTTCGGATGACCGCTGAGGTTCTTTACAGGTTCTTAACCAAAGACCTCGACTTCGCGGAGGATCACATGGCATTAGAGGACGTGATGGTCGAGGCCGCAATCATAATGGCCTGTTATCGCTCTCATAAGGCCCTCAAAGACCACCGCGTTTTGTATCAGGCCCAAACCTGATACAGAATTTGCAGGATTGCATCTGCAATCCTGCATTTTTTGATCGGACCGCCCGCTGCTGACCGCACCGGGCGGAATTTTGAATTTGTCAAGCGTTTCAGGTTTTTATTTTGTAAAATGCGTGCGAAGATTGAGTTATTAATAATCCCTTAACTTTGGACCGGCGGTAGCCGGCCGCGCCGGAGGCGTTTTTGTCAAGCACATTTGTGTTAAGAAATTTTTAAATCAACATTAACTTTTTGTTAAATTTCTGTTAATTTCCCGTAAAGCCGCTCGGTGGATCAGTTCTCCTTCCTATATGGCCGCATATGGCTTGAAAGTGCGGGATCCCCTGGCCACACCATCATATGGCTAGATCACGCTTGATCCTCCTGGCCTTGCCGATCGGAAACCGATCGGCACACCAAAACTTTACAAAAAATTTACAAAAAATTGCTTGATTTTTAATAAAAAATATGATATAATATATATAGAAAAAAAATAAGAGAGGTGCGGCAAATGGCCAAAGCGATCAATTATCCTACCCAAGAGTGGCTTGATAACTGGATGGACAAATACATGGACGAGCATCCTGATGAACGCATCACCGACTTCGACGCCCTGAAGCTGGATGCGGAAAGTGCTTGGTGGGATATTCAGGTAGACAAAGGCAATCCCACCCCTTACGATCAGACTGCTGAACAAAAGGCTGCAACCAAGTCTGTTATGCAGGGTATGGCGCGGTCCGTCAATGCATACGGCAAAACTGTGGAGCGTAAGCGTAAGCCCAACGAAGACAAGCGTGCAATCATGAACGCCCTCATGAGTGCGATGGAAAGTTGGCACCACGATGAAGAGAGTGCAGTTGCTGATGCTACTGGTTTTAATCTCTCTAATGTTGAACGCCAGATCGATTTTGTCCTTAACGGTGTTTCCTATTCGGTAACTTTGACTGCCCACCGCCCTCCCAAAAAATAAGCTACTTCGCTTCGCTCCGTAGCTCTTAAAGCGTAGCAAACTATATAAATTTGCCAATTCGGCCAAGATTATGCAATTATACGCGTATTCTTGACCGTTTTTTGCTATTTTTTGAGCAAATTTGGCAATTTTACTTGATTTTTAATAAAAAATATGGTAAAATATTATCGGGGGTAGCATTATTTCCGCTGAAACTTGACATTTTTAATAAAATATGATATAATTAATAAAAAATCTTGGTATTTTTAGCCTTTTCTACATAAAAAAACGCCGCTCGGCTATGCCGAGCGGCTTATTCAGCTCATCGCAAAGTCTTCAAAAACTCATTCAACACATCATCTGCACTCTTGGTAGACTGCTTTACCGTTTTAGGCTTCGGCTTCTCGTCAAGAGAAAAAAGATCATCCAGTGCCTCCAGCACTACATCCAAAGCATTGGTAGCCTTCTCTGCAGTAGCCTTAGCTTCTTGGACATCCTTGGCACTAACCTTGGCATCCTTCATACCCAGGTTATGCATATAACTCTCCATAACAAGAGCCACATCAGCTTCAGTAGCTTCATCGTTCAACACACGAGTTGCCATATCAGCGATCTTCTTGCCGCGAGCATTCAGCTCAGCTGCTTCCTTCTCCTTGCGGGCCAGCTCTTCGGCCTTGGCTTCAGCAATATCCTTCTTAACCCGATCCATCAATGCATCCAGGCTAGAAAGATCACCATCGCCCTTCTCAAGAGCACCCAACAGCACGTTCATAATTTCCTTCTGCGTCTTGGCCATGTTTATTTAGCCCCTTTCTTTATCTTACATATATATTATATAATAATTTTTTATAAATTGCAAGTGCAAGAGAGGATCAACGAAAACGAGAAAATATTTGACAAGTAGGTGTGCCGATCGGGCACCCCTCATCCCTCATTTCTATCTCACGCCCTACTTTCATATCTTACGCCTTATTTTTATATCTCACATCTTATCTTCATTCCTCATACTTTAATATCTCAACTCCAATAATATACATCAATATTGATACTATACCATTCAATAATAAAATTATTGTAGTAATAACTAACCAATAACTCAACCTGACTTCCTCCTACTTAACTGCGCCAATCACTTCGCATATTATCAAATA